>Ga0307515_10016017_pt1 | contig 13759 bp, 9 predicted proteins | sample 17_EM_MG_FD_194513 | JGI IMG/M metagenome (GOLD analysis project Ga0307515, IMG submission 194513) | Populus trichocarpa ectomycorrhiza microbial communities from riparian zone in the Pacific Northwest, United States - 17_EM | ecosystem: Host-associated > Plants > Roots > Unclassified | place... | reverse complement strand
ATAACATATCATATTCAACAATTTAAAACATAATTACATTTAAGTTAAACTAATCACTATATAAAAAATAAAAGTGTTAATTAAAGTTATTAATCATATTATTTGCAATTTATACAAGTAAAATTAGGGGTGATCATTTTCGGTTCGGTTCGGTTTTTATCAAAAAAAGTAACCAAACTGCATTTTTTTTTTGAAAAAAAAAATCGAAACCGAACCGAAACCGGGTCAAACCGAACGGTTTCGGTTCGGTTTTTTTAGGGCAAAAACCGGTTCAAACCGGTTTGGCTCGGTTTTTTCCGGTTTTGGCTCGTTTTTTTTGGTTTGGCTTGGTTTTTTCGTTTTGGCTCGGTTTTGGCTCGTTTTTTTTCCCGGTTTTTTGTCGGTTTCGGTTCGGTTCGGTTTTTTCAGTTTTTTCAGTTTTTTGTTTATAAAACCAAAACCAAACCGAACCGGCTGGTTTTTTCAAAAATTTAATCGGTTTAATCAGTTTTTTTTTTCGGTTTGGTTTTTTCGGTTATTTTTTTTCGGTTTTCTCGGTTTAATTGGTTTTCTGGTTTTTTTGCTCACCCCTAAGTAAAATAGACTTACAATGACAACTAAAACATCTTATCTTTGCCTATCCTACAACCGTGGGATAAAAGTATCAATGAGCTCAATAGACATGCATTGTGACCTTACCTATCCAAATGAAAGGTCTAAATCAGATGAACCGGACAAGTCAACCTCGGATTATAAATGCCTCTATGAGAAGACGACCCATCACCTTGCATGCGCGATATCCTAAGTAAGTGTACCTATAAGACATAATGTAATATTAGATAATTAAAATATTATACTCGTCGACAATACTTGAGTTTTCATCTGGATAGACATACTTTTGCTCGAGTTCTAATGTAATCACTTCATTTTAGTTCATCATGTAATGGATATAATGCAATGCCATATGTCGATCTATATCTTCAAACAACCTAATAACCATCAATAAATTGGGTGTAGTCTAGATGATTCTTAGTGCAACATGTAAGACTATTTGAACATAGTCAATGGAATATTTGACATTTACCATATATGCAAGTTTTATCCCTCAATCTAATTGTTTTCCTAACTTATTTGACTACACTCGGTTTTATGGGTGTGTTAACCTAGAAAACTTAACATTCAACATCGAACAACATTAAAGTGTGTCTCTCGATCTATCCCTACTAACTGTTAATTTGACTTGTACCATTAGAGGCCATATTATTTCATTTTAAATGAAATCAGTTACTTTACCTTACCTCCTAGCCTAATAACTATTACACTTATAGATTATCAATTGAACTAGAGCAAAAACAGGCATTACATGAGTACTTTTCAGGACATGATTAAAGGCTTCTAATAGATTGGTTTCATATTGCCATACCTGTAACCACTTCATAAAAAAGTTCTTATTTTTCTTTTGGTTCACGCTCGAACCATTCTTGATATGTTAGGTCTAGCTTGCATATTCTCAAGAACCACACATCAAACTTACATCTTAAAGGTTTATAACTCGTCTTCATCAAATCTTTAAATTTGTGATTGAAGTTGCTGATGAAATGTTGAGCATGATAGTGATGATATCCTAAAGGTTCTTGCAATATTTGTGCCATTCCATTATTAATCTATGCATGTGTATTTGATATTATATAGATGTTAGTTCATTCAATGGTAATGTATCGCTGCAAACAAATTATGAACCATCTCTAGTTGTAATTATTTTTTTTTCAACCACTATAAAATCCAAAAGGAATATCCTATTATCTACATAAAAAACAACTGCAATCAATAATTTTCCATTATATCACTTATACAGATGTGTACCATCAATACTGTAAGTAACCTATAACACTTAAGACCTTCAATTAAAGGTCCAAATAACCAGAAAATCTTTTTCAAAAACCAATGTGCTATCATCAAAATCTCCTTTGAGACCCCACTTAACAATCATTCTAGGATTTGATTCTTTTGTTGCCAACAACAATCTTGACAACATTTCAAACGACTCCTCATGTGAACCAAAAAGACGCTCAAGCACCTTCTGTTTTGCAACTCATGCCTTGTCGTAGTAAATTTTATACTTGTAATGCAATTTTAGTTTGTTTCACCATCATAAAAAGGTTATTTATCACAAATATTGAAACAACATTAGCAACAAAATTTTGCATGATATTAATGGTGATTTTTAAGACAAATATGGCGGTACAAGTGTGAGGCCTTTTTAACTTTACTATCTCAAATGAATCCAATCTTTTATAGTACTCTATACATAAATATTATTAACATTCTAGTGCTTGCACACATTGTGATTAAGCAAATGTGAAGGTTGACCATTGAACTCGATATTATAGTGAATGTTCAATATATCATCGCTTAACTACATTAACTAAATCACTTTTACTACTGAATGTTTATCCATCTGCCAATATTAGTACAGAGCATCATATGTTATTTTAAACTTAATGGATATGGATCACGATTCAACCTAATTCATGTTATTTTAATTTTCAATTGAATGAAATCAACCCTAATTGCATAAAATCATACCTAATTTAATACAATTCAATCACAACCTCAATTTCAGCAACTTAGCCAAAACAATCAACACAAAACATAATTGATCATAATTCAACCTAATTCATGTTATTTTTATGCTCAATTGCATGAAATCAATCATAATTTCATAAATTAATATCTATTTCAACGCAATTCAATCAAACCTTAATTTCAAATAAACCTAATTTTTAAACTAACCCTAATTTCAAGCAAACACAAATTAACTAAGAAATACACTAAATTAATAGAAATATAGGTTGTTTACCTTGTGTTTTCAACTGGAGAGTGGTGGTAGTTTGGTAGTCGCACCTTAGGGAGTGGTGGCAGTACTATGGAAGCGAATTTGACGCTAAAATTGATGAGTGGAGGCTTAAAGATAGGGAAAGTGATTGTTTGGTGTGTTTTAAGGCTAAGGGCGATGGTTTCGATTGATTTTTTATTGAGAAAAACAGTGTGGACACGAGTTTTAAGAGAGAGAAAAGAGGAGGGGGGGAAAAGCTATAAGGAGGAGAAAAATGAAGCCAATTTAAATTTCATATCTTGTTGCAATTTATAATCGTGACATTTAAATTGTAAGTTGTTATGATTTAGAATCGTGAAATTTTTATAAGTCATGATTGTGAATCGTCATATATAAACTTTAATATTTCACCAAAACTTTTTTAAATTGTGTTATTCTACTATTATTTTTAATTTACTTTGCTAATTTTTTTTAAAAAAATCTACAATGTCTTGATAAGAAGAAACATCCTAAAAAATGTCAACTTCCTTTGCCTTAAAGAACACATCATTTGATGGCGCCTACAATGTCTTGCCAATGAGAAATTAAGATCCCATTAGCCTCTTAAAATTTTCTTTAACTTACCTGAGACAGTAACCTTTCCCCAAAGAAATCTTGTAAATGTCCACAACACACGCCCATTTTATTTGATTGTAACTTGAATTGCCCCCGTCCTCATCTCACCCTTCCTCTTATCTCTCATTCAAAAGACCTTCATTGACAAAGTCAAGGCCAAACCGTATGAGATGATATCCTCTGTTTTTTTATCAGATTCCAGTGACTATTAATAACAAAGTTATGGCTACCATGGCATCTGCCTTGAGTTCTTATCACAATGTTTTGAATTCCATAGAGAGATTTCATTAGACTAAAAACTAACCAAATCATTTAATTGCACAAATGGCCATAACTGCATAGTCCATATTATACAAATGAATCATGAATATATTACACAATCAATCTACCACAACTTTTGAGGGTTTTCTTGAAGCACTGGGAGTCTATTACCACAACAAATCTCTTTCTTTCGTTTACCTTCGGAAAGAAAGCCTCTTCAGAAGAATGTTCATAACCTGCATTTAAACTTCTGGGATTGGAAAAAGACGTTTTACTAGCCACTGAATTGGTCTAAATAGCTGGGCTCTATTCTCGCGCCAGAACCAAATGGCTGCACTGTATTGTTCATTGCGTATTTTCTTTGTCGCTGCCTTCCAATCATACTTCTCCGTATCTTGACGTGCTGCCTTACCAATGGTTTCTCTTAGTTCTTGGTTATCCAACAAAGGCTCTAACTTGCTCAAGCAGTCATCAAGATCTCCTGGATTAAAGAGAAACCCAGTTTTGCCATCCAGTTCTGGAGGAATTATATCTGGGATTCCCCCAGCACGAGCACCCACTACAGGAATTCCTGAAGACATGGCCTCCAAAACAACAAGACCAAGTGTTTCGGACTCTGAAGGCATAACGAAAACATCCCCACTAGCGTATGCCTGAGAGAGCTCTTCTCCTCCCAACATCCCAGTAAATACAGCAGGCATGCCAGTAAACATCTTTTCCAACTCCTCCCTGAAAAGAAAGAATCCATGTTTCCTAAAATAAGATGCTTGGAATTGTCAAAATAATCTTTTTACAGGAGTAAATACGAATTTCATTGTCTAATTGTAATGGGAAAGTTTAGATATGGCTTAAAAGATCAATTTGAGAAATAACTTCAGTGGCAATTCAGTTCATAAAAATCAAAAATTTGAAGCTGGTATGGGTCACAAATCATCACAAAGTATTTACTTCCCTTGAACTAATCTAAGTTTTAAAATGCAGTACCTGTATGGCCCATCTCCAATAATGGCAATTCTTGCTCCTGGAAGCCTATCCATAACCCTGTTAAACCAAATTCATCAAATTGCAAAGATGCAAAAAATAGTAGTCATGTATTAGGAAGAATAGAGAGAAGAAATATGACTCTCTGTGCAAAACGGGGAGAGGGGAGTACTTAAGGAAAGAAATAAACTACAAGGAAAAAAAGACAGAAAGAATTATGATAGCTTAGTGAAGGAATTCCATCTCAAAATACTGCTAATAACAATAAAATGTACCAGAGTCTGGCCACAAAATCCTTATTGGATGCCCTTTAACTTTAAGGAAGATGTAATAGGTAGGATTAAAGGGGGAAAAAGAAAGAAAATTCTTGTTTATAGGAAAATGTCCTTGAGAGCATCTGATAGCAAAAGCTTTCAGACACTTTAGTTGACAATTAACCAGAGTCAATGAGATCAAAGCATACTGAGTCGGCTCTACCAGTGCTTTGATATTTGAATTTTTTAAGAAATGGTGGGTCTAAATTTGAAAAATGTATTAAGTTTTGCATCTAGTGATTTAGGAAAACAAATTTTCATTCATCAAAAAGAAAATAAAAAAAAAAAGTGAGAAAGGATCATATGATACCTTTTGAGAAAATCCAAACTCTTCTCGACTCCAAGTCGTCCAACATGGACTATCAATGGTTTTTCAGGTTCACCATTGCTGTTTAGACCAAAAATATATGATGCTCTGATACATTTGAGATTCCTTGTCTAATGAACTGGTTGTCAAGGATGAGAGGATGGCCTTACCTTAATCTCATTCGCATTTCATGAGAGCGGAAACGGGGGTGGAAGCTCTCAGAATCAACACCCTTATTCCAAACACGAATCTTGTTAGCTGTAAACAAGGTATAACAATCAATTTAAAACACAGCTGTATGGACACAAGAGCAAAATTTCATTGAAGAGATTTCAGGAATAAAGCGCATTATGCACAAAAATTGACACTGGGAAAAGTTAAAAGCTAAGTAATCAGGAATTGGATGTTTATGTACACCTGCTGTCACCCTAGCTGCTTCAAGATCCCTCCCAATAGCAGCTGATGGCACTAGTGTGAGATCGGCTGCTCTGTGAAGAAATTCTGATGGAAAGGGAATACATGTCATTATTGATAAAGTAATCAGCAGCCTGCAGAATTTCCAGAACTATGAGTACAAAATGCATAATACATACTTATGATCATCCACATGGGTTTCACCAGCCAGCTAAACGTGTACCTTGGGATGTATCTGCAAATGAAAATAAGGAATTAAACTCGGTAAATAACCACTTGACACATCAAGGGAAATCTGGCATAAGAATTTGAAGCAACAGCATAAACATGTGTAGCACAAAGCCAGAAAGGCAAACTCACACAGGGACATGAGTGTGATAGGACATCACGATGGGGACACTCAACAGTTTTGCAATGGCAAGGGCACCAAAAACCTGCGATACAAGATTGTGACTGTCAGCCATGCTTATCCAATAAATAATAAAGATTTGTTTGCTTCAAAGGCAAACCTCACCATTATCCCAGGTGACGATGCATGTATTATGTCAGGCTTAAACCGTGCAACCTCTGAAATTATTCTTGGACTAAGTGCTAGAGAAAGGGGCACCTTCTGATACCAGGGGAAGGGGAAGCTGTAAAGAGGGAAAAGTTTAAGAACCATAAGGGGAGAGTTAAAATGTCAATGCTATTGATCAAGTTGGAATAATGCCCAAGTTTCTAGATTATGCAGCTCAACCAAGAAAATAATTAAAGCAAACCAAGATAGGCAAACAGAAAATATAACAAAGAATTTAGAAGAAAAAAATGATGGGAAATAATGACTACCATAACTTGACAATCATACATGTAACCATAAAATAACCGTAAGGATGGTTGCAATCAGTGTTGTCAAAGGTGAAAGGCACTAAAAGACACCAAGCCTGTAAAATGCCCAAGGCGCTAGACGCATGCCTAGGCGCCTACCCAAATGACCCAGGGCAATATGCTATATATATATTGGATCAATAGAAAATCAAAAGAAAATATAAAATACCATAACATAGTCATATAAAGTTATATTTTTCACCTTTAAAACAAAAGAAGATAAGTTAAAGTAGTGAGTAACCAAATAAATTAAAAGCAAAATTAAATATCATCATTATTCATTAATCTTCAAAAACATCTTCGTCCATGCTTTCCTCTCCTTCACTTGAATCCTCCATTTCATGATATAATCTAAATCCTCATCTCTCAAACCATACTACACTTGTATAGATGTGTTGTTCTCTTACTCCCACTATTGAAAAAAGAAAGTGTGGCTGGTGTTTCTCTTCTAATTGTCCTTCATTGTCTATTTGTCTCCCACTTCAATCATTTTTTTTTAATTTTTTTACCCTAATCTTTGATTTTTACAAAAATATTCCTAAGTTGTTCCTTGTGTTAAATTAAAAAAAAAATTAGACAAATAGGTCAAAACATAAATCAATTAAAAAAAAAGAAAAAAATCCAACAAAAAAGAAAGAACTTCAAGCAAGCGCTAGCCTTAACGCCTTGCACAAGGCGCTTGCCTAGACGGCGCTTCATTGAAATCCAACACCCGAGGCTAATAAAGGCGTTGGGGCCTCGCCTTGCCTTAAGCGCCTCAACATCTCTTAACAACACTGGCTGCAACACTAATCGACACTAAAATTGTTTAATGATCAATATTGCATAACCACAATTCTGATGGGCTAAAACAATAAGCCCCCTTCAACTCGTCAATATATTAGGATATGATAATGTACAAGCCACAGGCAAAATGCACACTAGATAAAGGTTGTTGTAGCAACCTCCGTGATCCAATCAGTTTGGCTCCATAAAATTCCTGGGGCACTCCTTCATGTGTTGTCACAACCATCACCTGCACATTACTAAGGTAACTTGTTGATATTGTGAAGTGATAGAATTTTTACCAAATAAAAAATAAAAAAAGTTTCAAAATCGATGTCTTTGTAGCTTAAACATGCCAAGCTGATTAGGCCGGAAATTACAAGTAGAAAGATAATGACAAGCTATATCAAAAGCTTTGCCGGTTCAACTCTAATTTCTTTTGAATCATTGTGTTCAGGGGTTTCAAAAATTTAAAGTACCATTCCCAACCTAAGTAAAAATGAATATTTGGGAATTAGGTTTTCTGATATAAAATCAGTGAACAAGCGATCCAGTCTCTATTCATGTTGCTCAAGTTATTAAGTCACATCAGTATGCATAGACAATAAAAAACAAAATAAAACCATAGTCATGTAGCACTCAAATCAAAGTATTATAAATCACCTCATCCCCCATTTCGCGTAAAAATTTGATGAAATTCTGGAACCGGTTTTTATACCCTGACACATACCTGTAAAACAAAAGGAAATAGTTGGTATTCAAAAAGTGCCCATTATTCAGTCTCAACTAACAAGCATAAATTGAAGATACCAAAAACAAAACAGAATCCCCATTAATGAAAAAAAAACTAAATATAGTGATAAACCACGTCAATATATGAAACATTTCTATGATGACATCCTCTCCTCCAGGACAACTAAGCAAAGAAGACTGAACAACTAGGGAACGCAGGCTCACTTACTGATACAGAAGAGAGAAAATAGGAGAAAGGAAGGACAAGTCACCGGAGTGCCACCATGGCTGTGATGACTACACACATCACACCAATGGAAAAAAAAAAAGGCTCAAAGCACATTGGCTCATAGAAAGAAAAGAAAAGAAAAGAAAAAAAAGACATATTTAGTCAAGCTGTTCAGCCAAAGGCCCAACAAACAAGACCAAACAACCACCTATCCAAACAAATTGGTTGGGCCAAAGGCTCTACGTTAAAAAAAAATTGAAAAGACTGAACATCAGTCTAGCTGTTCGACTCACAAGAAGCCTTGATGACAAATCAAGCCTGAACAACAAAAGAAAATCTCTCCAGGACAGCTAAGCAAAACTTACTGAATAGCTACGGAAGGCAAGCTCAATTACTGAGAGAGGAGAGAGAAAAAGGAGAAAGGAGAAAAGTCACTGAAGCGCTGCTGTGGCTTTGATGACAACACGCATCAAACCAAAAAGAAGATCTCACCAAGACAAATTCAACGACACCAAAAAAACATCATCAGAACCAGAGCCAAAACAAGCTCACGTAGCAGGACTTGTTCACATGTTGGCATGTATAATACAGGTGCCAGCTAATTTTTCTCTCTTTTCTCCAATTTAATCCCTAATTCTTCTACAACTCTCCACTTCAGTCCCTAAGTTTACTTGACCGGACAGCATGCAAGGCAGGAAGGGAGTATTTTTATGCTCTAGCATTGTCAGAATGGTGTTGCACAATAACATTTACCAGTGTTATGCAATGCACGTCTAATTCCCTGACACACTCATTGTTAGTGCGGGGCTGCACAATCGCCTACTAGTGTTACGCCACGCATACCTAATTCTTCATGGCAGTGTTATTAGGGCAGGACATACCTTTCTTGTCAATACACGCCTAACTGTTCTGTTAATGATCAGTATGACGCCTACATGAACAACTTGTTTTACAGGTTACCTATGTGGTAATAAAGGTAATTATTTTTCATAATTATCCTAACACGATATATCTACAACTACACTCTCCACAAGATAAATTCATGTGATTGAGGTACATAAATACCTTAGATCGCAAGGTAACAACAAGTCATGATACAATACCTAACACAACAATCATAACACATACCCTTTTGCATTCTCGTTCTTCGCTGTATATTATTTTTCTCCTACTTTTATCAACCTAAGCGTTGAAGGGTCCCTATTCCAATAGAGGACTTGTTTGCAGGAGTTCGTAAGCCACAAGCCTAACTAAAAAAAATTCCGCCAAAACCCGTTGCACTAGTCATGGAAAGGCCCTACTTCGTCAATTTGTTACAAGTAGTTATATTTACCACCTCCAATATTTAGCTTCTACCCTCCCAACTTAGAGTTGGCAAAACAAGTTCTAAAACAAAGGGGTTAACAATTTATATCTTATACCGTAAAAGTCTTCGGTAATGAAAATCTGGAATGTGTGATCGAGTAACATTTAACCAGAAAAGAAGTAGTGACGATTGCAATCAGTGACAAAATGCTCCATATGGTGAAATACGCCAGTCAAGCAAGCACTTCCCAGAAACGATGAGTTTCTTAGACACTAAATAACAGAATAAAATATAAAAGGTAGACGACTACTAGGTGACCCGTTAAAGTCCAAGTATGCAATTATAGCTAGTGAGTTTCTATAGAGCAGAATACCATATGAACTCCACGATATGCATTGAGCTAAATAAACCACAGGCCACGGGAAGTTACAAAAATAAATTCTTCAAAATCTACATTTAAAAGTAGAGATATCACAAAGCCAACCAATTACGACATGTGAAGTAATTATATTCACAAGAAAACAAAAGGCCGTTAAAGAGAAGCCATAAAACACAGATGCATATGTTTATCAACCGAGGTAATGGAACAATGGAACAATCACCTAACTAGATTCAAACTTCACAACATTGGCAGTTAGCAGAACCTATGACATAATCATAAAAATCGCAATGGCAACTAGAGCTAACTATTTTTAGTAATCAAACAGAATGACTTGAAACCAAAAAAAAAAGAAGCAGATGTAAACAGGAAAACAAAATGAAAATCATAACGTGAAATTGTCACAGTCGTTTCATCAAACACGAAGCAATCAAAGAAACTCAAAGTCAACGTCAGATTCGAACATCAAAAATTAATCAAACAATGCAAGAAACTAGCACTAAGCCCATGATTTTTCAAGAAATTGAAATCAACAAAGTAGTCAAGACTCACGCAAATGGAGAAGGCTCAACAAAAAGGGCAATACGTCTTGGCCTCGAAATGGTCTCATAATCAAGGAAAGGAGGATTCTCTTCATCTTCTCCAACCTCACCACGAGTCATATTGTTGTCGCTTTTAGCTCTAACAAGAAACACCCTTTATGTCTTTCACCTTTTTTTAGCCTCCAAAACTCAGTAAAAATACTTTCTTTGCAAGAAAGACTAGTAGGTTTCGATTCAAAAGAAGAAACGTTGAAACTTCAAGAGAAACAAGAAGTGGGTACAAGGAAGAAGAGGAGGATGACGCAGAAGGAGAAGGAGAATAAGTGGTGGTACATAAAAAATGAGGAGAGAGAGTATGATTTATAGAGAGAGAAGTAGAAAGTGTGACGATGAGGGAGTAATTTAGCTGGTGGAGTAGCGAGTTGGATTTTGTAGATTGATTAATACAGTGAATTAGAGAAGGAATAATTTTCATTCTTGAAAGGAATCTTGAAGGGGTATGACTATGAGGGAAATAACAATAGCACATTATCAATGAATATTCCCTATCACAGGAGGGACACTCCGTCGTCATTGAGGTATCAATGGAAGAATATGTAAAGGCATATGCTTTCAGCTAATTGAGAACAGATGCTTATCTGTGATGGCTATGGTTTTTGCCCCTCTTTCTTTGCTATTATTGTAGATTTTTCATTTCTTGCCCGCCCAAAGAAGGATATCTTTTTTATATATTTCTATTTTTAAGAGAGGGAAGAAGAAAATGTTTTATTCCCAATTTGTTTATGTGGTCAAATTAATAGCTTAACTGGTTAAGATTATCTGAAAAGAATAAGAATAGAATCTTCTTAGGTTAGGAGACAATCTCTTTACGAGATTAAAGGGAGAATTAACCAAAGGTAGTGAGTTCTTGAAAAGGATTAGTTCGGTGTGACAAAGGACAAGACTCCTTTAAACTAACATTTAAAGTTTGAGACATGCCATTAGTTTTTTTTTTAATGTAATATTCACATGTATTTAGTGTATGTTTAGTAATTTGGTATAAATTGTTTATATTGAAAGTGTTTTTGAATTGAAAATATATAAAAATAATGATTTGTCATGTTTTTGTTTTTGTTTTTTATTTTAACACATTAAAAGCATTTAAGAGCACTTAAAAATATATTAATTTAACTATTTAGTAGATGGTCCAGTGGTAAGAGTTTGAAATTAAGAGGTTTACTCTCCCTGTGGTCTCAGGTTCGAGCCTTGTGGTTGTTAATATGGTGGTCATTAGAGGCTTACATAGCCGTTAACTTCAGGGCTCGTGGATTAGTCGAGGTGCACGCAAGCTGGCCCGGGACATCCATGTTAATATATATATATATATATATATAATTTGTTAAGTCAAAAATAATTTAAAACATATTTTTATAACAATCTGAACCACAATAACAAATACATTCTTAATTTTATTAATATATTTCAGAGTGTGTGTATTAAGCTATCTCTAGAAATGTAAAGCTGAATACATAAGAGATTAAATTAATTGAATAAAAAAGTATAATGGTAATATTGACTAGTGCTATCTAGTTGTTCCACCAATTAAGGAGATATGTTAATTTCCTTGATTTTTTGAATTTAAACCTATTGTTCCTAGTAGAATTTATTGAATGTCTCAAATACATCATGTTAGTGTAAAAAATATATCTAAAAAATCTATGTTAAAACATAAACTATACAAAAAAATACATATCACCATCAAATAAAATAAAATAAAAACTTGTCTGGTCCAAAAACATAACATCACCATCATTATTCATTCACATTTAGAACAAAACTACAAACCACATACAGAAAAGAAATCTTAAAAAACAAGACTTCACTTTTGTGTTTGTAGTTGTGCCCAAAATCTAATTATAATCAGAATGTTTCACTTTCTTTTTGTGTATACAAGTACAACCCTACTCTAATATAAAGTAAACATGATCCTCCACTCTGTTTTTTTTTTTATATATACTAATAATGCAAAATCTATCATCTATGCAACAATGCCACCATATTTTTAGAGAAGTTTAGAAAAACAATTTTTAATTATTTTTTTATATTTTCAAATTATTTGATGTGCTGATATCAAAAATAATTTTTAAAAAATAAAAAAAATATTAAACTATAACGAGTATCCTTATTTGTTTTTGCGTTTCAAAAACGTTTTTGAAAAAAAATAATTTTTATTTTATTTTTTTATTTGCTTTAAATTAATATTTTTTGGTGTTTTCAGATTATTCTAATGTGCTGATGTTAAAAATAATTTTAAAAAAATAAAAAAAATATTATTTTAATATATTTCTAAATAAAAAACACTTTAAAAAATAACCGCAACCACACTCTTAAACACAAAATATACATTAACTACTTGATTGTCTACTGTGCATCCAGTTGGATTTGTGTGGCCACGTGGATACAAGAGTAGTAAATGTCAACATAAAATTGTTTGTCGTTTTATTCGACAAATATATGGTTATTTGGACAGGCAGGACCAAGGAGTGTACAACGTGATCATCCATTTCGATTTCAGACAGCTAATATGTTTTCAATAGTTGGCGTTTACAGTACTTTCTCGTGATTAAAATAATGCTTCTTTTACAGCTTGGACATGAACGTACAATATCATTCCTTTTCTCCCACTTTTTTACTAAAAATGTGGTTCAAATGGATTTCTCATGGAGAAATGTCGAATAAAGAAGAAATTTGGAAAGAAATATTTGATTATAAGTATAAATTTTTATTGTACAATAAAATAAACTAAGTGAAAATTATGATAAATAAGTTTTTAATTTTATTATATAGATATTTATAAAATTAAAAGATGAAACTTGCCACTTAACTATTTGTAATTTAGAATTTAATTTGTTAGTAAGATTAATTTTATATTAAGTTAATTTCTTTTAACTTTTTAATTAATTTTGATATTTATAATTATTGGGATAAAACTAAATAATAATCATTCAGTTTGATTCAAAATATAATTATCTTATTAACATTCATATAGTTTTATTAAAATGTTTTAAGATTATATATACATGTTATTACATATAGAAAAATGATATAAAACAAAACATATTTTCTTTTCTTTGTATTTTCTATTAATTTTTTTAGATGGTTTAGTTGTATTCTGAAAAGATGTTGTGTTGTTGTGATAAAACTAAATATATAAATATGTTATTGGAGAAATGATATATAAAAAAACAAATGTTTT
>Ga0307515_10016016_pt1 | contig 13759 bp, 8 predicted proteins | sample 17_EM_MG_FD_194513 | JGI IMG/M metagenome (GOLD analysis project Ga0307515, IMG submission 194513) | Populus trichocarpa ectomycorrhiza microbial communities from riparian zone in the Pacific Northwest, United States - 17_EM | ecosystem: Host-associated > Plants > Roots > Unclassified | place... | reverse complement strand
TGTGGCTCCCACAAATTGATGCATTCTATTTCTTGTTCTATCTGCAGCTCCATTTGCATTACTAATACCACTTCTGTTTTTGGAAGAAGTGGATTTTACACCAGAAAACTTCAGGCCTCCATTTGGTGTTATATCCACGGAATTTCCCTGGGAGAAGAAGAATTCTTAATGCATTTAAAGCATTTACTGGACAATGCATGCATCTCTACCTAGATGTGAAACTAACTGTTTCAAATCTACTCATAGCAAAATGGAAAGCATTCAAATAAAAAAGGTGGAAGGAAAAAAACCAACCGCATCAAAATATCCAATCTTTGGCGATGGCATTCGGAGACTTGAAGATTGTAAACCTTTTGAAACAATGGATGCGATAAGACTGGTTCGCTCTGGGATTTTATTGAGTTGTGCGTTCATGAACTTTGTTTCATGACTTTCATGTACCAAATAAGATTCATTGCATTGACGTCTCTTAGAATCTGATATTTGAAAGGCATCCTTGCTGAAAGAAATCCCTCTGCATGCTGTAGTTGCATGAATGGCACCAGATCTTGGGTTGAGAATTATGGAAGATGATTCTGAGGAGCATCCATCTGTGGAACTAGCAGGCGATGTACAGGATGACGACTTGGGTGTGGACAACAAACAAGTAGAGTAGCTAGAATTCACCAGCTCTTTTATGTTTCCAGCCGAAAGTTGTCGGGGAGTTCTAGAGATTGAAGCCGAAGCAGAGACCTGGGAATTAATTGTTCTCCTCAGAGAATCTGGAGAAGATTTAACAGTGAAATTTGGAGCACAGCCAGATCCTCCAAACTCTTTCCCAAAGGGTGCAGCTGAAGAAGATGATTTCACTGGTGGTGTTGAACTACGGATAATACTGCATGAATCCCTGATACAAGTTTTCTTTGACACAATCTTGGTTCTCCCTATAAGAATAAACATATAGGTCATTACCAACAACAGTATCTTCTGATGATGATGAATCATTTTTTGAAATTCTTACCAGAAGCAGCTTGTGCACCTTTGTCTTCCAATTTAACATGGTTTGCACCCGAAGAGGCCCTTTTGTTGGGAGCTGCGGATAGATTGCGATTTTGGCAGAATATATTTGGTGACTTGATAAACGATTTGGATTCTTTATTAGGTCCCTGCTTTGGCTGGTAATCATGCAGTTGATGTTAATTAATCACATTCAAAAGTTCAGTTCCTATTTACACTAGAACACCTCTTTAATGGCTACTTAAGCTAAACCATGAAATTAAAGCGAACTGGTGACCATTTCAGATGATGCATAGGTGAGGCCTTGGTACAGTACCAATAAAATGATGTAGTGAATATCAATCAACACTACTTACTCTTAATCGAGAGGAAGCATCCGATGTTTTTGAAGCTGAAGAAACGACAAAAGCAGCATGAGTATCGAATTGAACAGGTGATTACTGAGGGTGAATACAGGAGAACAAGATACATATAACAAGGAAACGCACACAGCATAAAGCTAAAAAAATTTAAAAGACAAATTGAGCAGTTACAATGACACAAATCTACAGGGAAAAAAAATCATGAATTTTTTTTTTTTGCTTGATTAGCCTAACATGAAGATGGACAGCAATCATATTCAGAAGGAATGAGACTCGATGATAGAATGAAATCGTTTCACAGCCAGACAAGGACAAATAGAATTCGTCCCAAAATTGAAAGAATACTGCCCGCTTCACTCTCAATGCCTAGATTTATATAGAAACAGCAAATACTTACTATTACCCCTTCGCGTTTCATTTTCTCTTCTAACTTTTCTAGTTGAAGTTTCCCTAGTGGATGATGCATCGTTTGATTTCTGCATGGACGCTCTCATATTGTCAAAAAGATCAATCTCAAGGCTTGCAAGGGAGTAAGCATCGGCATTTCTTGTTGAGTTTGAATCAGCAGACCTCCGGACGTCTTTAATCCCAGGAAGTGTATGTCCTTGTGATAGTCTAAATCCTCCGTTAACAAGAGACAACTCCGCAGCATTCAAAACTCCTGAGAGCAGTAAACTTTCTATTACAATTATCACAACGAAACATGAAATTCACACAAATTTACAAGAAGAACAAGCATTGATTTACATATGGAGCTTTGACAGAGACTTCTAAACCATATACAACGTCACCTGAACTTGTAAAGAAGGCACTATCCCAAGCTAAACTTTTGCGCAAGCTGCACTCATCAATTGCACTTTTCCCTTCTGGTCCTGCAGACCGAGAGGGTACAGACCTCAGATCCCCACCCCCAGCTGTGTCTACTCCATTATCCACAACCCGAATACTAATCGTCTCCAACTCTTCAGGGTCCAGAACTCCTGTGGAAGCACAGAACACATTCACATTTCCAACTTTCATCCGATGACAACAATTGGCAGCACTTGTTAAGCAGGTTTTTGTCAACCTAGGAAGCAAACCTGGACTAGTGAAGAAGGCACTGTCCCATGCCAAACTTTTGCGCAAGTTAAACTCAGATTCAGACTCTGAAGTATCCGTCTCTTTATGTCCAACTCTATCAACATGATTCTGCATATGCTGAGGATCCAGGCTCTGAACATCGACTTTCTTTCTACTCGCTGAAACTTCTGCAAAATCAAAGGGACCAAGGCAAAAGGTATAGAAACAACAATTTCTACACCCCAAGATTGAAAGCAAGCATGGAACCAAAGCAAACCAACAATGCTGAAATGTACTAATTCTTCTCTCTTTAAAGGGCACACTTCAGTGTTTTCCTTTCCATCACCATTGTTAAGACAATCTTTCACGTTTATTACACATCAGAAAAAAGAAAAAGAAAAAGAAAACCTTAATTGGGACATAAGATAAACAAATTTGCTCTCTCTTTCTTTCCATCCACCGATATCTATAGAAAATAAATACAAAAAAAAGATCCAAACATTTCTTGCATCATAAACAGTTATTACAGAAATTCTTGGCATTCCTTATAGTATCAAGAATACAATAAATCCATGAAAGGGAAAGGAAAAGGAAATCCATTAAATGCAAAAGCACAAGGGGATTAAATTTCAATGACAAAATTCAGGGCATTTCAAAACAGAGGGAAAAAAAGATAAAGAAATACTCAACATAAAACGAAGATAAAAAGAAAAAAGAAAAAAAAGAACATCAAAACCAATCTTTCTTGCATAGAATCACAGAGAGAAAGTACCTGAGAATTGAAAATCTTGAAAATTTCTTACAGGGGACATTTTTTATGAATTTTGTTTTCTTCTCGTTCATTCAAGGATTCTTCTTCAGTTCTTGAAGTCTTTTTAACACACATATAATTCTAATAATATTTAGAAAGAGGAAGAGAAGTTTATGGAGAGGGAAAATTTTAAATTTTGATAACGAGTGAAAGAGAAATAAATTTTTGAGTAATTGAAGTCGTTATTTATAATAAGAAAAAAAAACGGCTGTTATTATTATTATTGTTGTTGTTGTTATTTTGTGCTGAGGAGCGGCATTGAAGATTCTAATATTTATTTTTTCAAAATGGTAAAAGTGAATAATCCGATAGGCTCCGATTTAGGGACGTAAAGGATGATGGCTCAATTACGCGCCCTTTACAGGTTTTGTCCAATAAGGTCAAAAATCTCTTGGGCTAATAATTAAAGGCATGCCGCGGGAGAAACAATGATTCATTATTTGTGTTTGGGAGAGTAATTACTTGTGTGGTTATGGTCTGTAAAAATAGATAATATAGAATTTTTTTTTTTAGTTTGTGATAATAAATTATATATTTTATAGTTGAAGCTATTTGTTTTAGAAGTAGTTTTATATGTGTTTGGTAAATAACTTTTGTAAATGCTTTTAGTAGTAAAATTACCAAGAAAAGTATGCATGAATTTTCAATTTATTAGTAACATTAGTGAGTATTATTTAGTTATATATTTTAAAAATATTACATTCTAGTTGTTTCTCAATCATCCCATTAAACTATTTGGTATTCCATCATGAATATAAATCATTTATGATAGCGTAGAGTTGCCTTGATTTTGAGAATATGGAAAAATATCAACGAAAATATCATATCTAATAAAATTAGGGTTGTGATTATATTCTATAAAAGCAACATCTTCTTGAGATTTCTTTCTAATATAGTTATGTAGTGTCATTGATGCTATTATAACCTTGACTTGCGCTTTGTAGGGGTATGCGAACATAATGTGTAAAATTCTTCATCTCTATTTTCATACTATAAATGCACGGTCAATAACGTTGCGAAGTAACAAGTGTACATGATTGAATCGCTCTTCCTGAATTGTTGGTTGTTCTCGAGGTCAAATATCTTGAAAATAATAACTCTCATCTTTATGTAGACCTAAATATTCATACTCATTTAGATATCCAATATCTAGCATCAATCAAATAATATTTCCTTGCAATAACAAGTAAATTTTTTTTTTGAAAATTCATAATACACATGCTATAAATTTAAATAACATTTAATTATTGTAATTTATTTACCTTTAGGAGGTTTTAAAAAATTTATATTTGAATTGTCAATAACTTTAAAAAAATATAAGAGTATCATGACCATTGTCTTCCCATTCTGCTTAAAAAAACATGAATTGCATATCAAAACTACATACGACTATTACATTGTGTGTTGGCATTCCCTTTTTACCAATAAATGAAATTTTATTTTCTTGAGATACATATACACGAACATGTGTACCATTAATAACACCAATGCAATTCTATATGACAAAACAACAAATGTTTGCTAAATATGACAAATAATTTCAATGTATTTTTTATTTTAAATTACTCACTTAAAAAATCATTTAACTAATCTTAAAATGAGGTATAAATCTTAGATTCATAGTAATTTTTAAAAGAATATTTAAAATTTCAGGTTTTTATTTAAAATTTCAAGTTTTTATGATTTAATAATATCTACAACAAGTAAAACACTTCATTAAAATATCGATTTATAGTTTCTCCATATTGTTGAAATCTTTCTTGGACATGTATATTCAACGCACTCAAAGCAATTGTATAGAGAGACATTGTCACACCATGCATTTCCACATCTATCTCAGTGATCAGCACAAGGAATAAAACAAAAAAAAATAAAATTGCAGAAGGATAAGCAATGGCAGCTTTTCTTAGCTATCACTGTCTACTGCAATAAGATTTTCTTTCCTCTTTGTTTTTGTTCTGATTGTCTCCCAATTACCAGCCTATCAATATTTCAAGCCGTTTGTATTCTTTTTATACAACAAACTTTCAACCTTATCCATCAACAATCCTACAAAACACCACTGTTGTTCTTGATCAGGATGCAGAAATCGCTTGCAAGTTCAAACTAACCTAAATATAAAAGGACTGGTCAAAATTAGAAAAGAACAAAAACAATCTTTTACAAACAATAAACAGAGCTACTAGGAGAAGATCTACATTACTCGATAATAGAACAAAAAAATCAACGAAGAAAGGCAACAAAGTTGAGAATCTATGTGCATGAACTGGAAATTGTTTGCTAGCAGTTTCAAAATCTTGTACAGATGCATAACAACTAAATGGGAAAAAACAGAATAAAAAAATAACGTGTCTAAATACAAAAAAAATTAAAAGCATGCAGACCATGTAGCTAATAAGTTGCTGAAAACCAATAATTAAAAAACTCGGTGCTAGAAAATCACTGCATCAAAATGGGATTACCATATTTTTAGAAAATTTCAACAGCGGTGGGTATAGGACGGTGCTCCTTCTAGCGGATTCTCCAACGTTTTGCTATATAAAAAAAGGTTCGGTTAGTAGATCAACAGCTCTTGATAACAGATATGGAGTGAGAGTGGTGGTATTGAAGGTGAGAGGAGACGTTCCAAAGAAAAGAATTAAGGGAGAGGGGGCAGTTTAAAGTTTATTTCCGTCCATAAATTTTAACGGTAATAAGCAACCGGGAATAATATTTGGTTATCTCTTCTGATCAGCTTTCACGTGAAAAGCAAAAAATAAAGTCTGAGAACTTTGATTTTCTTATGGCCCTCTTTATAAGAATATATATATATATATATATATATATATATATATATATATATAAGAAGGCTTTTCCATTGTGTTTATTAAAGATTTAATTAAAATTCTTCATACCTCTACATATCAGTAAAAACGACAGCAATTTCCAACGATTTGTTGCCTTAGATGTTACCATGTCTTTCTGGTGAATCTCAGCAGCTTTTGTGGCCTAATCATCGCCCCATTTGTAGAAAGCGGCATGATACTTGTCAAAATTGCGAACGATTTGTTGCAGCCGATATGATAATCAATTTACTCCAAGGCCTCATTCCTTGATGGTTCTTATATCAACTCTTGTGAGAGAGTTTTGAACTAGCCAAATAGACAAAAAAAAGAAAAAAGAAAGAAAGAATTGATCTTTTATTGAACTTTGTGCTACACATGCCGAATGATCAAACGAAGAACAAGGCCAACGCTTCTTTCAAGCGAGCACTGGAAACAGCGATAGACTCGACTACCTGCCAAATATAGCATTCTAAACAGCCGGCGCGTTCAGCTTATGAACAAAAGTGTTCTTACTCTCTCGCAGTTTCATATTGAAGGAAAGTCGTTCTACCTGACATGTGGACCGACCAACCATAAACGACGAACAGGCAGCATGATTCCATGATCGAATCTCCTACTCATCAAGAAAGTTACCTAGGTTCCGCTAACAAGCTGCTTTACAATGCAATAAGCTGAAGCTATTGAGATTTTTTAACAAGGCAACCTTCTACCACCCTGCTTAAGACAGTCAAGTGAACCTCAAGTGGAAGATACAGCAAAAGAGGTTATTATTAGTCTGGTTAATCTTCATCAGCAAACCCGTCTGCTGAATATATGCCAAACATCAGCAGCAGCACGGATAACTTGTTAGCCTCGTTACTTTTTCCAGCGAACTCATTGGTGAAGTATAGGCTAGACATCACCAGCAGCTATGTTGTGTCTGCATGTATTTTCAACACCAGCCATCTCCTATCATAAAAATTGAATGGTATATAAAAACAGCACTTCAGATAACTAAGGAAACCAAACAAGTGAGGAGGAGCTATAAAGATCCTGTTATGGCATCCTACAGCAGTGACAGACAAGTTAATCTCCACAGTGTTGAAGTACTTACGTTTCCTCAAAATGTTCCTAATTTTTTGAAAGGGAGAACTTTCAGGACAATTCATACTCTTGGCAGGAGATCAGTATTTACAACTTCAATACGAGAGCATATCACCCAATGAAAGGCATGCATGCACAAGCACACATGTATCATTCCATCCAAGTGGTCCAGACTCCCGAGACCAGCCAATCCCAGAAATCAAGATGTCTACCGTCCTGTTTTTTCCTCCCGCAAAAGTTCTTGGTTTCCAGGCACTCTCCTCTCTTGAACAAATTCAAATATTCAATAGTACTAGTAATTTTGGCAGCGCATAATTCAGTTAATTGGAAATTAATTTATTATTTAAAAAATACATTTATACACCAAATGATTTGTTGAAATATTGCTGTTTTGTAAAATAAATGAGGGCATATATGGAAATACCTGTGAGCTCTTTTTCTACTAAGAAATAGTATGGGGTTATTTAGTTTCAAATACTAGCAAAACAGGCAAGTTGAAAAAAAAAACACAATAGCAGGCAATAATAGAAGACGTACTAGCATCAAAACAGAAGGGGTAGTAAAATAATACTGTAGAATAATTAGGAAATTTGATAAATGCCTCCTATTTTTGTTGGGAAAGCAAGGTAATACATCTGGATAAAAATGAAGAGGTTTGACCTGCTATGGATTCTATCTCTATATGGAATTAGATAATAATAAGGGAATTTGAGGGGAAAAAATAAGGGTATTTTACTCTAATGAAATGTTTAGATATAAATGGTACTTTTTATATATAGATAGATAGATAGATATGGATACTACAAGTATATGAATTTATGTCAAAATAATTGTGAATCATGATTAAGTCATTATTTGTCCTAAATCAGCTAAACAGTTCTAAGTAAATAAAGCTCTACCAAGAAACCATATGGAAAAGACATTTCCAGTACAGAGGGAAATTATCACACGGCTGCAAATATTTACCAAGAAACCGTATGAAAAAGACATTCCTAATACAGTAGGAAATTACCATCCAGCTGCAAATATTTACCTGGGTATCAAACCAGATTGACTTCAATATTGAAGAAAAAGAGTTACATCTTCCTCATCTAGGATTGGTGGTGGAGTTTTAAATGGAACAGATATAGTGTAGTTGAGTTGGTAATTCACAAGAATTGGACCAAAAATGTTGAACTTTGGAGCACTCCCATAAGCAGCTTCTGCATCTGAACACCTCTTGAAAATTACTCTGGCACGATTGGTATCCCTATCAACTTCTGTCTCAGATTCTTTTAGTGGTCCGAAGCGCCTGAACATCTTATTTAGGCTTATTTCAGAAGGAACTGAATCCACCACAGGGAAATGCATTACAAGCTCTGCCGGGGCCTTCTCATCCACATAACCAACTGGTTTCTGGGTTGATACATCATAACTGCTATCAGAATAGCGTTTCCTAGAGTTTGACCTACCGCTGGGTTTATCTAGAACAACAGGCACAAAAAGATTATCCCTTTTCCTACTTTTACGTGGTGGTTGCTCTTCAGAACCATTTTGAATAACACGGTCTGTCCAATATGTGTCATTCATATCCTCGAATTCAAATGTTTCTGGAAAACCAACAGAAGAATGGGAAGTTTTTCTCTTACCACCTACTTTATCATGCTGGTCCATAACCACCGAGTTCCTGAAATCAGAGAAGAAACTAATGATGATGTTCAAGAAACCAAAGCCTTTCGAGGGATCTTGTGCTGTCAAGTGAAGCTGTGATAGCAATTCATCAAGTGACGAGTATTCTGATGGAACGATCATTTTCTTTATCTCAGCATCCTCAGGATGCACAGATGAAGTATCAGATCCATCCCCAATGAGGCCATCGCTGCTTCCTTCTACCTTCTGGCTATTACACTTCAGGATAGAAGGAGACCCGGTCATTTGGCTAGCAACTCTTTGAATGCATTCGCCAATCTTGAAGGAAGGCTTGGGAAGAGTTGTGGTTGAAGACACTTTTGCAAAAGATATGGTCTTCCTCCCTTCTGTCATAGATGCATCATCAGCAAAGGTATCAGCGCCTTTTCTTTTCTTGCCAGAAGACGGAGAAACTAATTTATTGTTTGCTTTCCCATCAGACGCAATTTCATCATCCAAAGAATCCCACGAGTCACCCATCAAATCAGACAAGTTTCTCTCTTTTTTCCTGGGACTGATACAATCCTTCAAATTATGTTTGCATTTGCGAGAAGAGCGTCTTTGCGTTTGCAAAATCTCCTCACCAGATGAAATTTGCCCATGATCCTCATAAACAGCCGGTGCATGATCAATCACTTCATCCTCAAATCTTAAAGTATCTGAATTTTCCAACAACCCTCCATAAAACTGATATTCAGGCAGTTCAGAGTAACCTTTCAAACGATAGAAGGCCAGCAACTGAGACTTTGCAATCACAAGCTCCAATCGATTAGCCCCGCCAGCTGGAGTCTGCGCTAATGCTTTCATATAACCCACTAATTTATCTGGTTGAAACAAATCAGCACTTGTATCTTTGTCAACACCATCTCGTGTACTTGCCTCTGGCCGGATTCCAGCACTTTCAAGAACCTGAAACTTGATTTCATCATAAGCATCCTCCGGCACACATGAGCAAGCCAGACCCAGCTCCACTCGTCTTGAAACTTCTTCCAAAGCACAATCAACAGCATTCTGGAATACTTCAGAATTGCTCTGCTTCTCAACCTGAGAAAAGTGTGACCTGAAAGGTTTTAGCAAAGATGCTTCATTCCATGCAAATGTTCGGTCTCCAAAGTATGCTACTAAATAGCAGTCCTTCTTATTATACTTCACTGCTTTCTCAGAGGCATCTGATGGATCAAATATCTGGCCAGGCCACCAAGGATGGCTCCTTACTTTACCCCAGACCAAATCTGATACAGAAAGCTCACCTTCATTATTTGGTGGCAGTAGATAACAAGCCTGATCTGCTTTCTCTGAGCTTCCAGGCTTTGAAGCTGCCAATTTAGCAGATTTCTCCTCGATGCTGTTCAGTTGTTCATTGTCAGTATCCTGTTCTTCAACTTCCATTTCTTTCCCTTCTAGTAAATCAACCTGTTCAGCATCAAGAACGTGTTCTTCAATTGTCATTTCTTGCCCCATATGCGAATCCATCTCAAAAAGACCATGAGATGCACCCTCATCCAAACCTTCTGCAACCTTTAATTGCTGATCGCTTTCAGCAAGCTCCTTGAGTTCAGTTTGGGGATTCAAAGCTTCCTCATTGCTTGCTATGACATTTTCTTCTCCATCCATGAGCCGAGTATCTAACTCTGTGATCCCAGATTCTGTTTCGGCCTGTGAGCTCTGTTCTTCTACCCTTTTCTTCTCCCCTTCAAGCTCTTCAGCATAAGTAGCCTGTTCTTGACCTTCCATCAGTTGCTCTTCGATTGAATCAACATGAGCAGGATGACAAGATGCACTCTTCCCTGAGCCTTCCTCAGTCTTCAACTGTTGATCCTTTAAAGAAGGATCTGGAACATCAGTGTGTGAGATCAAAACCTCAACATTGTTTGTTAAAGCCACTTCGACATCTATTTCCATCCCTCCACATTCTGTCTTGGTCCTTGTTTCAGTGCTTCCACTAACAATATCAGTTTTCTGCTGTTGCGAAACTGTTATCACTTGCTCTTTATGGAGACCAGCTTCTTCAGCATCATTAACTAAGCATTCAGTTATCACTTTTTTACTCTTTACAGGATTCAGAACCACAATGTTTTCCTTAGCTACAACTCCAGCTCGTACAACTACTTGAGCTGGCTGATACGAAGGCTGTAAATCTGCACATACATTATAGCCATTTTCAGTGCTCCCATTAGCTGTCTCGGATGTTCCCTGCAGTTCTTCCACTGAAAAATAAAAACTTTCACTAAAACCATCAGTGTCCATACCTTCGGTGTTGGGACATGTGATGTTTTCGTCGTCAGTTGATGCAACCCTCCCTTCATCAGCAACTGGAGTTTGTTTATCCAACAATTTGGAGTCTGGGTTGGCAAGGCCATCCTTTTCTGGTAAAACTGATGATCCTTCAGAAGCTGATATAAGCCCCTCCGAATTACCAGCAAGTGCTCTTTCCAGAGCGTCACTCCTACTTGCTTCAACCTTTGGATCTAAACCTTCATTATTAGCCAGCACAGCAACTTCCTCAGTAACTTCGGTCTCTACACTTGTATCTTCCACGGTTGATGGAGAAGTTAACACTGCAGTTTCAGTTCCAGAATTCCACACTTCGTCATGCAAAACACCCACCTCTAGTGTCTCTGAATCTTGAAGTGCATCGTTCACATTGTCATCTTTATCCTCAGCCTTCCCGGCAGCCTCCTCAACCAATTCAGATTTCTCTACAACTTGGGTTTCACCAACTGAAGCACCTACTACCACAGAAGGACATCCCGCCCCATTTTCAGCTCTTTGATCCTGAGATTCATTCTCTGACAGCCCAATTTCTTGAGAAGTCACTTTCTGGCTTGCATCAATCTTTTCTCCCTCAACACCTTCCTCCACCAATTCCCTTTTCAAACTCTCCTCCGTTGTAACAAATGTTACTTCTTCCACCACAACTTGGGTTTCCCCACCAATACCACTTGCATTTTCCACACTCTGAACATGAGCGTCAGCATCTGCAACCCCAACTTCAGATGAAGTCTTATCACCATTTCCACCGACCTCCATATCTTCCTCTCCACCCTCTACTGCTTTACCTTCTCCTTCAGATTCTGCAACCTTAGAAGACTGTCCAACCTCACTCTCAACCCTCAACTCCTGAACTTCAGGTGAAGCCTCGCTGCTGTTTCCACTGACCTCCCTCCCCTTCTCCCCACTCTCAACTGGTTTCCCTTCTTCAGATTCTGCAGACCGAGAAGACTCAAATCCTGAGTTTGATGGATCAACACCAGAATCCCTATTCTCATGTGTCCCTAAATGACCAGCTACACCACCACCATCTGAATGTGTTGCATCTCCCTCGGCACAACCACAACCACCAGCAGTTTCCTTCCTTGCTTCCCCACCACCTCCATCACACAAGTCACGTGTGCACCCACCATCAACACCCTCACTGGAAGACCTCTCAACCATTACTTCATCTCCATTACAAGAACCTACTTCCTTTGCCATCACATCCTCACTAGAAGAACACTCAATCTTACCCTGAGCCTCCTCACTGGCAACAGAGCCAACAACAACTGGAGTCGTTGCTATAGTGGTTTTCTCACTATCACCACTATCTACATGTTCACTAACACTCACAGTCGATAATTCCGCAACACTCCTTGCGGAAACACTCTCATTCTTGCATTCATCCATTGAAAACAGTACCTAGGTCAATTTCAAGATCCAAAAAATAAGCTTTCTTTACTATAAAGAACCGAAATTTTAAATCAAAAAGAAAAAAAGAAATCAGGTGATAATCCCTAAAACCGAGAAAAATAGAAATCAAGCCATGTAACTAAGAAAAAAGATATTAAAGAACAAAACGAGTGATTTTTTTTAAGATGATGTGTTTACCTCTTTAGATCTTGTAAAGATATTAAGGAGTGGAAGCCAGGGGATTGTGGGGGTTTCGAGTTTTTGGAGAGAGAAAGAGAAAAAAAAGAAACAGTGTTTGGGTGTGATCATAAGTCAGGCTTCTTTTTAAGTGATTTTTAAGAGAAGTAAACAGAAGCCCGAGTATAATGGGTTCTTGTCCTTTTTCTCTGACTGGTCAGCACTCTCAACAGGCTTTTCTTCCATTTTTCCATCAGAGAGGAATGAGAAACTTTGTTGGTGACATGGAATTTGACAGTCTAGTGATTTTCGAACACGTGTAGAGAATTTTTTTTATACCCACATTAAAATTATAAAAAGTATTAATTTTACTTCTTTTTCAGGATTATTCTACTTTTTTCAAAAATATTAAAAAATTATAAATAAATATATTTTAAAAAAATTAAAAAAAACAAAAATTATTTCACTTCTTTTTCAGGATTATTCTATTTTTTGTTACAAATAACTGTTTTACTCTGACATGTTTGCTTGCTAGTAATCTTTGGAATAAAAAGTATTTTAAGAAAATTTGAAATTTTTTATTTTTTATTTTTAAATTAATATTTGTTTTTGATATTTTGATATTATTATTATTCTTCTTTTGAGAGAAGAATAATAATTATTATTTGAGGGAATCTCGGGCAAACAATTATTATTCTTTTGAGAGAATTATTTGCATCTTCAATGAACTCTTCTCTTTAAGCAGAAATATAAACGATTGATATTAAATTAAAAAATCGAAACACTCAACGACACCATTCCTCTTGTTAGAAGTAGAGAATTATCAATTCTGTTTATTTTCATGGTTGGAAAGTTTTTTTTTTGTGAAAATTTAAATTATTTTTTTATTTTAAATTACTTTATTATATATTTTTAGATTGTTTTGATGTGTTAATACAAAAAATAATTTTTTAAAAAAAATATTATTTTCATATATTTCTAAATAAAAACACTTTAAAAAATAATTATTACTATAATACCAAATAAACCATGTAAATTTGGGTCATAGCATGTAGTTTCCAAAAATAATATAAATTTTTCAATTTAAATAAAGCAATGCTAAATATTAAAAA
>Ga0307515_10016015_pt1 | contig 13761 bp, 4 predicted proteins | sample 17_EM_MG_FD_194513 | JGI IMG/M metagenome (GOLD analysis project Ga0307515, IMG submission 194513) | Populus trichocarpa ectomycorrhiza microbial communities from riparian zone in the Pacific Northwest, United States - 17_EM | ecosystem: Host-associated > Plants > Roots > Unclassified | place... | reverse complement strand
TATATTTATAATTATGCGTTTCTTTTACAGCTCTAACTCTTTGTATATTTACTAGCAGCTTATTTACCTTTTAAAAGAAAATCCTTATTATATAATATATTAAACTAATTAAAATTAACCTAAGGATTAATAATAAAGCTCTAGGGCTTTAACCTAAGCTTTGATGGCACTATATACGCGCTACGGAGTATTAATAAAAGGTTATAAATACGACGTCTACTAATACTTCATTGGCACTTTGTAAGAGATTGCTGCCATAGCTCTACCTCTACTATACCGTGAAAATCGTTTACGCGGCCTATATCTTTAAGACGAAGCAGGTTAACTAAAACACCTATATATTAAAGCCGCCTACCCTATAAGTTTAACCTCTTTTTATCTATAACTATAATAATTAGTTAAGCTTTTCTAGGAAGTATACCGCTAAGAGGGTATATCTGCCCAGAAGTGGCAGTTTGCGTATACTCTTGCACCTATAAATAGTCTTATCTCTATTTATCTTGGCTCTGCTAATTATATACGCATTAAATAAACTCTTTAGCCATAGAGTTAAGGTTCTTTCTATCCCGCTTTTAATATTATACTAAGTTATAGATATATACAAAGTATAAGCCTACTTTAAAAGAATTCTCTTCTCTACAATCCATTTAAATATTAGTAGTAGAGGTTCTATCCTACTTATTATAATTCTTTTATAAAAACACAGCTAGTGCTTTAATAAAACTAAAAAGCCCTATTTTATTTTTAACTTAATATGCCCAGCGCCATATTTTAATTAGGATACTAGCTTCTTTCGCTATATATCTATTATCCTAGTTAATAAACCAGCCTATATCGGTTAGGTCTACTAGTTGTATTAGGGTTATAGTATAAACTACCTTAGTAATATCTGCTGGTGATAAAGGTTTCGTTACTTTAAGCATATAAAGTTCTTCTATTACTATTATTTGGAGGTACTAGGTATTATAATGGAGCAATTACTCCTAGTAGTTAGAGCGCTTATTTATACGGTTAAAGAATACCTTTATTAGAAGTTTGTATATAACCTTATTATACTTAACGTTTATACTGGTAAGGCTACCTATCTTATAGATATAGTAGGGGTAGTAGGTAAGAGTATAAAGTTTTAGAATATTAAAGTGCCGTTTTTACATTATATGGTATAATAGGCGAAATCTAAAGAAGGCGGTTTTTGTTTAGTCTATAATATAGAGTGCATATTCCATATACCTAATAGTATTATTATTATATAAAGCGTATTATATAAGCATTATAAAGTCTAAGACTGCTTAAGTATATAGCATTGCTCCTATATATTTCTTTAGTATAAGGGGTACTAGTACCGCTATAAGCTGTTATATTATATCCTTCTAGAGATAGCCCGTCTATAAACTAACTAATATAAACTCTTTAAACCGTTTTATACCAACAAATTCTGGTATTTAACTAAATTGTTCATTTAGCACGGCATTAATATAGTCTTTAGTTAAACCCTACCACTTTAGTTACCCTTTTAATCACTATAGTTTTGCATTTTTAAGCAAGAGATTCTTAATCTAGTTAATTAGGTTAGTTGCTGTCCCTTTTATAAGCTAGTGTAGTATATTAGGAGTTATATATATATGGATATTCACTAAGTAATACTTTTAGGTAAAGTTTTATTATAGGTAAACCCAAGCATTATCTAACTATTTAATATTCCTTCTAAATTAGAGCTCTATTTATTATTTTATGCTTATATAATTATAGAACTTCTATTTAGCCTAGAGATTTCCTTACTAATCGGGCGGTATTTAGTATATAGTGCATTATCGAAAATTCTTTATACCTATAATTACAACTTACTCCTTATAGTCTGCTATTATTGATAAAATAATAGGGTAATATACTCTTATCTTTCCGTCCGTATAGGCAATATAAATACTAGTCTTTAAAATCATTTCTAGTGCTTAAGATACTATTAGTTAGTAATATATAGGTAGGTAGCTTAAAGCACTTACGGGCTAATATAAGTTCTATTACAGTATAGTATACTTCTAATTTAACCTACCCTTTTGTAATAGGAATAAACCTAAGTAATACTATACCTAGGCGTTTTTGTATATAGCGAGTTTGGCTATTTAAGTTAAACACCAAAGCGTACACTGGATATATTGTTATTTCACCTTATTCGGATAGCAAGGTCTTATTAGTCGCAATAACTAGCGGCACTATAGTAGCGCCTAGTGGAAGCTAGTCCTGCTAATACCACTAACGGTTGCTAGTATAAACTTTTGTATATATCCGTGAATTATTATCGTTAAATAGTTGGACTAGGGCGTATATAAGATTTAGGGCGAATGGCTAGTGGCCTAGTAAGAACCGTAGTACCTATATAATACTTCTGTATTAAATATAGTATTTAGTCTATTTAATTAAATCCTTTCCTTTATTAACTTGCAACATATATTCTTCCTATTTTTTAGGTATAATAGCCTAGTTTAATTAATTATATCTCTAAAATAAGTTGTTTAAGTTCTTTATAGATATCTAATCTTATAGTAGCGGAGTAAGCTAGGGGTCTCGTAGAAATTAACCAATAGCCCCCTATAATACTTTTTCTTAGACAAAAAATAGGGCAAGTATATACTTTGCTTTACTTTAAAATAAGTAGAATTTAGCTCTGCTATTATTAGGTAGATTAGGGCATTGCTAATATAGCTATATCTTATCTTTGGTCATATAGTATTGCACTAGTTTACTAGTACCTCTCCCGGTAACCTTTATATAGCCTTCTATTCTAATAGATATCGTAATTAATAACAATCCTCTCTCTTATAGGGGGGGTTTTGGTTAGTTAATAGAGGTCTTTATAGTAGGTACCTTACAGCATATAGCTTAGTTATTTAATAGTAGGGTAGATATCCCTTTAGTAGTAATAATTGCTATATTATTATTACGTAATATAAAGCCCTTATCTTTAGAAGATATTTATTAGTTACGGTTGACGATTTCTAGTATGTTATTAAATCCATTATTGGCAGTTTAATAGTTAAATAGGACTAGTTCGTTCCTATTCTTATATCTACGCCTTTTTTAGGGGTTACTTTACCTTTAGATTTTATCCTTATATTTATATTTTATTTCGTAACGTTCCGCGCCGCTAGTAGAACGTAAGATTGCACGGCATCGGCTATATCTTCTGTCCATAAAGTATACGGTAACTATTATAGATTTAGCTAGTGTTTATGGCTTATTAACGCTTAACTTACTCTTATACTAGGGTAGTAATATATTAAGCAGATACAATATTATTATTTCTAGCTTTATAGTTAGTAAGGAGTAAAGTAGACGTATATAGAGGGTTTTTTATAAACTGCTTACGCGTGGAGTTTATAAGGTATTATATAATCCGCTAATAATAAAACACCTAAGGGTGCAATATCTGCAATATTAATGACTAAAAATAGCCTATTTTAAAAAAGTTTAGGGGCCTATAATTTATTACATGCTACCAGCTCTACGTTATAGTAATTCTTACAATATTATAAATATTTAACTTTTATAATTTACCGACCTTAAAATCCTTACCTTCCATCTCCTATTAATACCACTAGATTTTAATTTCTTATAATTCTAGTTTTAGTGTATACTACCAAACCTATACATTGGTTCGGTTTATAATATCGCAAATATTAGCGTGCTGTATCGTATACCTAGGGCATACTATATATGCAATAGTCGCAATATTGCCTCCTTATATCCTTATCTCCTACCTCTTAGTAGAACCACCTAAGTTTTAGTTCCTGCGACCCCTAGCTCTAAAGTATATACTAAACCCGCGCGTTAGTACTGTTTATAATATTATAAATATTAGCATACTATATCGCATACCTAAGGCATACTATATATGCAATAGTCGCAATATTACCTCCTCGTAACTTTAGTTCCCACCTCTTAATAGTACTACCTAAGTTCTAATTCCCCTAATCCCTGACCTAGGGTATACCACTAGACTATTATATTAACATATTTTATAATATTGCAAATATTAACGTACTATGTTATATACTTAAGGTATTTTATATCTATAATAATTATAAGCTTAACTTATTACCTTTTCGCATTCTAGCTGCACCTAGCACTAATAGGTTTTACTTCCCTAAAATCCCAGATCTAAGGCACACTTATAGCTCTATATAACTATAAGATTCCGCAATATTATAGTTATTTAAGTATTACGCCATATACCTAAGGAATGGAATATATGCATTATCTATAATATCTAAATCCTCTACCTAAGCTTTTAATCTATATCTTCTATATAATAATTATATTTTCCTAAAATCCTAGTTATAAGATACCTCTACCCTTAGGCGATTATACATTTTCGCAATATTGCCAATATCTAGGGTTAGTGCACTTTTACTTTTATTTTTATGCTTATTTATAAAATTGATTTACCTTACTATCGTAATTCTAGCTTTTAGTTGTTTACTTTTATAATATTTAACCCTTAACCTTCTCTTTTCTTTATTATATTTTCTACTATGTTATAAGTAACTTATAAAATGTTTTACTAACAGTAATCTTCGCATTATATTCTTTCTTATATTTAAGTTTAGTAAGTTATATATCTTAGTCCATTAGTACTATACTAGTCTGCCTATTTACTAATCGCGCTAACTAATTATTCTAGAATCCGTATTTTAACCCGCTATTAGGGTTCTTTCCTCTATATAAATACCGTTTAGGACGCTAAGACCACTATCTAATTATCCTATAAGATAAACCTTAAGAGATTAGAACTTAAAGCGGTAATATTATAGGGAAGCTAGAACTAAGTCGGGAATATACTTAATACTTATAATTATATTCGCGCTAAAGAATACGTTAAGTATAGGATATACGGCAATATAGAAGCGTTAGCGTTTAATATAATTACCGCCTTTAAGCAGTATCCTATTTAGCTATTTATAGAGAGGAGCTGCTCAGCACTATTATAGAGCGAAAATTAAAACGGTAGGAGGAGTAAGACTAGAATTAGTAAGCTAAAAGAGGGTAATACTATTTATGGGCGATAGGAATAATTCTAACTTAGTGTCTTCTCGCTAGTCTAAAATACTAGAGCTTGCGGAAAAGCATCGCTATAGTAAATTAAAAGCACCTCCGGCTAACGCCCTAAGTGGGATCTTGCCGCACTTTATTAAGAGTAAAGTAGCTTTATAGGCTTGCTCTATAACAATATATGCTAGTGCTACTTATATTATTACTAGTCTTATCTCTGATTTATTATAAGGTAGAAGCCTTATAAGTCCGCCTACTAAATACTAGTTAGCCTATACTAGGACGAGCTTATATTAATAGCCATCGCACCTAGTAGTAAGATTTGGCCTATAGGCTTTAACACTAAGCGCCCTTATAATAACTGTAGTCCCTACCTAATATAGGAAAAAGCTGGCTATTGTAACTAGCAACGCTATAAACTCTAGCTTATAGATGCTAAAGCTAGAAGTCTAACTTCTATATAAGTACTTTATATTATAGGTATTACAGCTTTTATAGTATATTACTAATATTTAAATCTAGTTATATTCTTATTAAATATATAGGTTATAGCTGGCCTATTTCCGACCCTAGATAGCATAACTTCTATACTAATAACGCCTTAAACCAGTGTTTAGAAACCGGTCCCTACTAGAATATCTACTAGTTCTAGTAATAATACCACCCTAATTAACCTGCTATCGATCCCTACCTATATTCCCAAAAATAGCAATTAGTCTACGGCTAATATTGCTAAGATTACTACCATTAGCGAAAATAATACTATAATGGGCGGAATATCTAAAAAGGGCAATGTGGATACTTATAAAAGTCAGCTATCTCCACTACTAGCGTTAGTAGATACCCCCAAGCTGTATAGGATTAAGAAGATAGTACGATTAGAAAATAATCTAATAACTCTAAATAACACCATAGACGTAGAGTCTACTAATAGTAGTAATAATGAAGATAATAGCGCTCCCCTCCTTGGTAAAGATAATAGCGCTAAAAATAACTTTATAGATTATAAAAATAAAGGGGATGTTAGTAATTCTAATGCTACGTTTTTTAAATGCATATACGTGTATATATCTCTAATATATTTAATATAGACGCTCTCTAAATTTAAAACTAATATTTATTTAGTTAAAATTCTAGCTTTAGCTAAGTAATAAGAAAAGAATGTAAGCATATTAACGAAAATCTATAGTTAGAGGTATATAGATGCCTCTGTCTTAGTCCTAACGCTAACCTTAACGCAAATAGCCTTTTATTACCACTATAGCTGGTTACAAAATCCTTTAGGGAGAAAAAATATTAACTAATTACCGCCTATTGTTAGATTGTATTTAAAGAAGATAATATTAATAGCGGTATGCGCGCTAACTAGATAGGATTAAGCAAGATAGTAATTATAATTCTTGCCCATATACTAAACTAATTAATTATTTTTAATAAATAGGCCGTTTAGGATTCCTAAGTAAAAAAATATAGATTATATTTTACTTATTCCGGAGGGAAAGCTAAAAGCGCGTAATGCTCCTTATAGAATAGATTATAAAGGTAGTATACCTATATTAGTAAGAATCCATATTCTAAATTTAAAAAGTTAATAGCCTAACGCTTCTTATAGCACTACCTAGACGTTTATTAGCCTAGGTAAATAATATAAAAGTAGGGCTTAGTTATTAATATATTAAGGATATACGCAAATCCGTAGATATAAATAGTAGAAGGGATATTTAGTTTTAGCTAATCTATAATAACTATAATAAAATGCACTATAAGTTCCTCTCTAATATTCTTAAGTACCGTAAAAGCAATATTATTTTTAATGTAGATACCCCCGACGTTAAATATTATACCCCACTTATTAGCTTATCTAGATTTTGTTATTACTATAATATTAGAGTATTAAAAAAAATCTCTTAAGTCCCCTAGGTATAAAAATAACACAGACTATAAAGCCTAAAAAGCCCTATTATATAGCACTATATATATCTTATCTAATTCTATTAAGAAGCGCTTAACCTAAAGCTAGTAGTTAATTAGTAGGTCTATAAAAATTGGCTAACTAGATAATGCCCTCGTCTAGTAATATTCTAGTACTCTAAGAGGCGCTATTTCTGGTAATCTTGGCGCCTTTTTAGGAACTCTATTAATAAGGTAAGGTAATAAATAGGAGAGTAAGCCTAGTTATAATCTGCTACTTAGTCCCAATGTCTATATGCTATAGGGAAGTGTTAATAGAATAGTTAGGATAAAAGTAAAGCTAACTAAAGGTGCTAGGAAGAAAATGTAAGAGATTATAAACGGCTTCCATAGTGTTGTCCCTTAGTTTATTATTAGATATTTAATAAAGATGAAGTGGTTTATTAAGGAACTGCTTATTCGGATTAAAATAACGCGAACTAATTAGAACTCCTATACTACCTATAATCCCTTTACTATAAAGTAGATAAACGAGGCCACTTATAACCTTAAAGTGGAGTTTAAGCCATTATATAGTAAGAAATTAGTCGGCTAGATATATAAAGTGTTAAAACTATAATACAAAACTATGGAATAATATTAGCTTAGTACAGCATTATAGAAAGCCTTTATATCTATACCAGTTTTCTAGGATGGTATAATTAAAAGGATAAGGGTTAAGGTTTTAATATGCCTATTACACCTATATGCTTATTAAGATAAGAATAAATAAAATTATACCCTTAGCCGTTGCAAGAACCTTAATAATTTAATTCTTTATAGCGAGTTAGACTCTTCTATATAGATAAGCCTAAGTATAGATGCCTTAAAGACTGTTTTTACTAAACTTTAGCTTACTTATAAATGTAATCTATAGAAGTTAATTATATTTACCGCATTCCTTATATTCGCATTTATAATATACCTAGTATATTATATTTATAATAAGCGTAATATTCTTACACCCTACTTATTATTTAATCTCTTAGATATAAATATAGCGAAAATACCTACTGTCTTATAGCTAGCCAGATCTAGGTTAAGAGGGATAAAGTTATTATTAATAACTTTAATACTAAGGCCTACCGAGGCCTCTTACTTCTATCGGCCAGGATCCGCATAGTAACTCTTAGTAAGTTTTATTCTGCCAGTATAAAATTAGTAACTTAGAGCATATTTTTAGTGTTGTAAATCTAGACTTTAGAGCCGTAGATCAATCAATTGGTGTAGAGCCGTTATATTATAGTAAAGCTATATCTAAGTAATCTGCATCGTGATCCTTGGTATAGTATTATATATAAAAATGTTTAATTATAAGAATTAGGAAGGGGTTATATTTTAATTAAATTTATAAGATTATAACTAAAAGTCCTTATAGTGTAGTAGTACGGTAAGTAATATAATTGCTGTAATTTAGAGCTAGCCTAATAAGATTAAAAACAGTTATCTCTAATATATATATATATATATATATATATGCTAAGAAGCGTAACTTATAAAATTGGGCCTTAAGACTACTAAAACCCGCGTATTAGCACTTCCTGCAATATTATAAATATTAATATGCTATATTATATGCTATATATATAATATCTAAGAAAAAGCCGCAACAGCAGCAAAACCAGCCTAAAAACCACCCAATAAAGCAATCCGATATCGGAATCCTATTCCCTACACTGAGAAACCCCATAAAACCACGTCGCCCCATCCGCAAAGCATGGGGGACAACAGAGGGGCGCAGGCTTCCCGCCGGAGTCGCGACGGTCGCGACGGTTGCGACGCAAGGGAACAGAACTACAAACCAGGCGGGCAACAACGCGAAAAAGATAACAGCCAGCCTAACCAGCAATGGCAAAAACTAAAGAAAACACTTAAATAAATTAAAGACAATCTTATAAAAGAGGAGGAAGAAACCCTACGGCACTAGATACTCGCCTCTATCTAAGAGGCAATACAACGCGTTAAAGCGCTCTTAACGCGCCTAACCCCTTAAGAAAAGGAAACTAAGGCCTAGCTTAACCGGATTAAAGCTAGTATTAAGAAAATTTAAATAAATAAAGGGGGACCCCTAGGCCCGGGAGTCCCCCTAGTATAGGCCCAGACCTAGGCAGCCGTTGCTGCGTAGGCAGCCCGCACGGTAAACGTAGTCGCGGCACCACAAAGAGCAACTATACGCGTCCGGCTTAAGGAGCCCCAGGGCCACAAACTAGGGGAGCTCCTTAAGTTTATTTAGAGAATAATACTAAGCGCTTATGCTATACGCACCCTTAATAGCGGGGACGTAGATATCTATATCCCCTCCTAGATAACTAAAGATTAAATCCTAAACGGACCAGACACACCAGGACTTAAGATACTAAAAAAAGACTACCTCCTAGAAGTACCTAGGGTCCCACTTAAAACCTTAATTAACAGTAAAAGGAATATAGATAATTTAGAACTAACTTAATCCATCTACAAAGCTATAAAGCGCCTTACGCTGGGTATAGCCATTAGTCGGATCCGATAGCTACACGACCCTAAAGCGCAGGTAAAACGCCAGGCAAACCCTAGCAGCGCCTAAAAAGAACCAAAAAAAACCAGAGAAATACTTATAATTAGTGTCCCAACCTAAGCAATCTAGTAAAAGATTATAAAAAGCGGAATAGTTATTAAATCCCAGCTTTTTAAGACTAGGCTATTTAAGAATAGCCTAGTTATAAAATAGTGCTACCGCTATAATTAATAGGGATACACCTAAAGCGTATATAGAAAGCAAATAAAATGCGGATAATATGCGGGACTATATAACACCACAGATTGCCCTAAGGAGAGGGTATCCTATATTAATTACGGTAAAGCCTATAAAGTATAGCAAAGAAAGAAATACAGGTCCTTTTAAAGCTACCTTAAGGGTATCCAAACAAAAAGGATGGCCCTCTTAACGCAGTCGCTCCGCATATAAGAAGTCGCAGAAATAATACACCAACCCCTAATACCAGGAAACTTCATAATTATTACTAATAAGAAAAGAGGACGGGAAATATTAGGGACTTAAAAATAACTACTTAAATAGGGACCAGGTAAACTATCCTTTATTAATAAAATAAGCAGAGATAAATTACAATTAAGGCTCTAGCTTCGTGCTAACAGAGCAATAATAATTACTAGCGAAACTAAAGAGGAACAGGATATAGATATGGATAAGCCCATACCCACCCAAAATAAGTAGGTGTATAATTATTTAGTATAACTACGGAAATGCAAACCAAGGGGCGTATCGCCCCTTCTTTAACAGCGTTACGCTAGCGGACTACTAGGTCCTCGCAGTCCAGGAGCTAGTATATAATAGATATATTAAATTAACATACTATCCTAGGGGATTCACACTTATATATAACGCTCTCCCTATAATAAAAGTCTGCTTTATAATCAGCCGGAATATTAAAGCCGTGCATTAGAAATATAAACAGTACGGCCCCTTTACCACAGCCCTCTAGGTGCGCCTAGAGGGGCTAGAGATTATAATTATCAACGTCTATAACCCGCGCGAAGATAGCCCTTAAATTAAGACATAGCCTAAGGTTAAAACGGCTATTAAGGAGGCTAAGGGAGAAGTTATACTCCTAGGCGACTTTAACGCCTATTACCCAATATAGGGCGGAAAGCATATAGCCAGCGAAGAGCAGGCGGAACGCCTCCTGGCCAAAACCGATGCCAGAGGATTTATACTCGCCATACCAAAAGGAGAGCCTATATGGAAAAGAGGGTAATAGGAGAGCATAATCAACCTTACGTTTATATCTCCAGATCTATACAGAAAAGTTAACTTCTGTGGTATAGTTAAGGAATAGGCCCTTATAAGAGACCACATACCTATCCGTATCCAAATTAATAACGCCAGCTATCCGCTAGCGGAACGCTAGCGCCTCGCCCTTAAAAAGCTAGATCTATAGGGCTTCCTCCAAAGCACCTAAGAGCTCAACTGGACCATATCTAAAGACCCCTTTTAAGCCCTTTAGGAAGGGATTAAACAAGCACTTAAAGAGCACTGCCTATAAGTATAGCCTAGCCAGCAGGCCCGCCGAGAATGGTTACTATAGGCCATATAGCTCCACGCCGGCGCCCGCTAGGCGCGACGACAGTACTAGGACTATAATAACCCCCAGGACTTTTAAAGATATTAAGCACTAAGTAACCAACTCTAGAAAGAAACTAGGAGAGTTAGTCGTAATAACTAGAGACACTTTATTTATAAACTTACTAAGGACTAATTAAAGCCCTATAATAAAGGACTTTAGATCCTATTAAAATAGAGCAGAAAAGCAAGTATAGCAAAGGCGGACCCCCATCTACCAGACCTTAGGAGGTCTATTAAGGACCCCTTAACAGATAACAACACCACAAAAGCAAATATCCTTGCAACTAAATTCTTTCCTAAGACTGGAACAGCAGATCTTAGCGATATTAAGCTAGAGGCAATAATAGAACAAAGGGCACTCAATACTAGCCCTACTATCTTAATAGAAGAAATTAGTAAGCTAATTAGGAGCCTTCCAAATAGTAAAGCCCTAAGGCCAGACGGTATACTAAATAAGGTCCTTAAAATGGTTGCCCTAGTTATTATAAAAGACCTAGCAGAAGCAGCTAGTTACTGCTTTGCTAACGGAACAATACCAGAAAGCCTTAAAGAATCCATAACAGTGGTCTTACGCAAAAAAGGAAAGAAAGACTATTCTCTCCCAGGCAGCTATAGACTAATTGCCCTCAAAAATACGCTAGCAAAAGTCCTAGAGAAGTATATAGCCAATATTATATCAGAGGCAGCGGAAGAGCACGGGTTACTCCCCTAGAACTAGATAGGAGCAAGACGCAAGCGATTAACGCTATTAGCGGTAGGACTGCTTAGCTCCTACGTACAGACAGCGTAGCAAACGCGCTGCGGGTGCGTGGTGTTAATGCTAAGCTTAGACTTAGTAGGGGCGTTTAACAATATTTCCCACAAAAGGCTCCTCTATATTCTAAAAAGAAAAGGCTTTCTAAAGTGGCTCACAAACTTTATATAAAGCTTCCTAACAGCACGCAAGACCCGTATTAAGTTTATAGGATATAAGAGTAACTAGATCTAAACACAAACAGGCATCCCCTAGGGGTCTCCCTTATCGCCAATTCTATTTCTCTTCTTTATATTAGACCTGTTAGAGAAATTCCAAAGCCCTAATAGCGGCACGCTAGGGTTCGGCTTTATAGATAACACAAACCTTATTACCTGGGGAGACTCCGCAGCAGAGAACTGTAGATAATTGGAGGCCGCTCACAACTACTATACTGCATAGGCTAACTAACACGGCGCGACGTTCGCCCCTAAAAAGTACCAACTTATACACTTCACAAGGCGACGGCGCCACGCCACTGCAGACCTTTCGTCCACCGTGCGCATCACCGGCTGCGAGACAGCTCCCCAGAAAACTAGCATATAAATCCTAGGGATTTGGGTAGACCCTAAGCTCCAGTAGAAAGAACAGATTAAGAAGGCGGTAAGTAAGGGCTTAGTAGCCTTTAAAGCAATATTAAGGATCATAATGTCTATATAGGGCCTATTAATGCGCCGCTTGCGCCTCCTATACACGGCCACCGTCTAACCAGCGATGCTGTATAGCGCCTAAGTGTGGGGAGTACGGGACAACGGCGGAACGCCAGCGAAAAGCCTACTTAAACCGCTATAGAAGGTCCAGAACAAATGTCTCCGCAGGGTCATAGGAGTATACCGGCGAACACTAATAGCTGTAATAGAGAAGGAAGCGGCCATTCCCCCAATCCAGCTCTATATTAACATAATAGCCCTCTAAAGAGCCGCTAAGACGGCTTCTAATAGGGTAAAAAAGGAAATAGTAGAGGCACTTAATGGTATCTAGAAAACATTAGTAAAGCGTAGGTAAAAAGTAAGACGGCCACTAGTACCTTTAGAAGCGCTTAGAGACCGCGCAAGGGATTATAAGAACGAGATATAGGGCTTCCTTACACACTAGAAGGACTGTGTAGAGCGGAGAGCTGCAATGAACCCCCGCAGGCGTAGCTAGCGGAACGCTGGCAGAGCGTAGACGGAGCGCCGCCACCGCACAGGAGGTCACTAGCACCGCTAGCGAGCGACCACCCTTATCGCGAAATGGGCGGACCTAGAATAGCGCCGACGGTGGTAAGCAAAGGCTAAAGATCGCATAGAAACTATGTGGAGGACCCCATGGGGGAAACCTACAATCCCGCTATATAAAGGCTTAACAAAAGCAGAGGCTATAGCACTATTTCTTCTTCGTATAGAAGTAATAGGGTTTAATATATGGCTTACATCCGTTAGAGTACTAAAGATTCTCCCATAGTGTAAATGTGGCTAGATAAGGCAGACAGTATACCATATACTATTTTAGTGTCCACAATACCAAAGGGCAGACTTTATAGTATAATGCACTTCTAAACATCTTTAAGACGTCCTAAGCGACAAAAGAAGTGCCTAAGCGGCTGTAAAATGGCTAGTGTAGTTAGGTGCCCTAACCCAGTTCCGGGCTATAAAGGAAATAGATGTAGAGGATATAAGTAGATACCAGCCCTTTCAAAGCCTAGAGGATTGGTAAAAGGACTAGCAAAAGGACTAGCAAAAGGACTGGTAAAAGGACTGGTAAAAGGACTAGCAAAAAGGATAAGGGCAAAAGGATAAGGAAAGAAGGGGCAGTGTGAGATTATCCGCGAAGCGCGGTCAGTTGGCTTAATACGCAGACTTGGTGCTAGGTA
>Ga0307515_10016013_pt1 | contig 13761 bp, 5 predicted proteins | sample 17_EM_MG_FD_194513 | JGI IMG/M metagenome (GOLD analysis project Ga0307515, IMG submission 194513) | Populus trichocarpa ectomycorrhiza microbial communities from riparian zone in the Pacific Northwest, United States - 17_EM | ecosystem: Host-associated > Plants > Roots > Unclassified | place... | reverse complement strand
GAGTACCTATTTTGGCACGCTAATATATTAACTTAAATCTCTCCTTCCCCCCCTTTTTTTCTTTTTCTTTTTTTCCCCTTACTCTACCTTGTGTGGTACGGGCGCTGCGCTTCTAGGTCTATAGGTATTACGTTTAGTTAAGGCAGGGCAATCCTTTATAAATGGCCTTGCGAATATACCCATTCTTAATTAATGCCTTTAAGCCCGTACCCACTAATTAGATTAATTCTTAATCCTCTTCTCCGCAAGCGTGTAAATAATAGATAGATATATCTATATGGCCAAGCGAGCACTGCAGTACCCCTGCATCTTAGCAATATTAATATTATCAACATTTACAAAATTAAGCCTTGCTTGCTTGCTTTCCCTCCCACCTATACCTTTTCTTTAGTTGTATATTTTAGGCTTTATAAATAGATACTATAGCAATATGCTTACGCACGGGTCTATAGGCATTACATTTAGTTAAGGCAGGGCAATCCCCTGCAAATGGCCTTGCGAATATACCTATTCTCAATTAATGCCTTTGAGCCCGTACCCACTAATTAGATTAATTCTTAATCCTCTTCTCCGCAAGCGTGTAAATAATAGACATGAAAATATGCTGAAATTAAAACAAACCCTCTGCAACGCGACCAGCCATCCTTCTAAAAACTCCACTCCTCTACTCTACTCTACTCTACAGTAGCAAAACCAAATGCTTTAAAGAAGGCTCACGCTTTCTATTCTCCTTATTACAATTACCTACTAACCGGATATATAAAATAGGAGACCGTAAGCTCGAACAGGCAAAACAGATGGTAAGTGCGCGGCATAATAAATAGGTTAGGTACATTCCACTAACCAATAATAGTTAACGCTTGCTACCGAAGATTTATTTTAATATGGTGGTCTTTATATACTTAACGTAATTACGAATAGTAAGTTCCACATATTTATTACTACGATAGAATAACGCTAATATACTCGTAGTTCTTTTTCTGGAACTTAACGACGAGAAGGAGAAGTATAATAGGGAAAAGTTTCGGGCATAAGCAAAAGTAGAAGCTATTGCTTAGACTAATTATCCTTTCCACTAACTTATACTAGGTTAAACTCACCGCAGAGACTCTAATAAGATTTAAGAAGCGGGCCGTCCTTAAGGTTGTTAACGATAGTAAGTTATAATTATAGATGCCTACACCTTATGCTAATACCCTATTAGTTCTCTACAGCCCGGAGGCTAACTTAGAAAGCGCAAGCCTATAGTCCGAAACTAGTAAAGCTAAAAGGCTCGCATTAAGGAAGAAGCTAGATAGCCACACGGAGCTTAATAAAAAGTATGCTATACTAACGCAGACCAACGACACCGTAGAGCTTAAGGAGAAGGGAACTTCTGCTAGTCCTTCTCCAGCCAATCCCAAAAGAAAACGAAAAGATTAGGTAGAGTTATTATCACCAAGCAATAGACCGAATAAACAGCGCCGGGCGAAGCAGACAAATTAGGGGTGGGAAAGATAATGGCACGTATTACGAATGTGAGAAGTTAAAATCAGTGGGCTCTAAATACCTAGGTAGCTTTTATAGCGAACCTATATAACTTTTCAATGGCAGTTATAGTTTCGGCATGTTTATATGCTAAAAGACCACCTAATTATTAATATAAATTATTCTAGTTATAGTGCAGACTAATATAATGCGCACGAACAGAACTATTTTTTACTTTTTATGCCATGTCGTGAAGCCTTTTAGATTAAAGCTATTATTAGTAGCGGGGCATCTAGTAATACTGTTAGCATTTTAAAGACGCCAGATAGCTAGGCCTCTATAACCTAGTTAGGTATATTAGAATAATTTATAATAATGTCCGCATTCTAATAATATATCGTTGCCGTTTTGTGGTATTATAGGAACAATTTTGGTATAATATTATGCTAAAGGGTTGTTAGCGGCAGGCGCTAAAGTTTGTTAGCTGCCTTTTATAGGACAATTAAAACAACCTTCGCGACGCGACTACCGTCTTAAAAACTCTACTTTTCTCCTTTACTTGTTTTACAGCAACCAAAACAGCTACCTTAAAGAAGGCTTATATATACTACTTTCTTTACCATCTTCGTAACTACTAAAACGCTCTAGTGTAATAAGGGACCGAGCAAAGGAGCAGGTAAGTACGTAACATTATTAAAACTAATTAGATTTATACCACTAACCAATAGCAGCTAAAGCTTTCTATTAAGGAGGCAATAGAATTTGGCAGGCGGATAGTTCTTTACGGGATTACCCAGGGTAGGTCTTACAAATTTATAGTATTAAAGCGACACTAATACCCTCTAGCTATGTACCTAGATAAGTTAATATACTTTAAGAAGCCCACTAAAGGGTTTCTTAATGCTAAGAAATAGGTAAGCGATATAACATTACTAGGACGGGTCGGCTTTAGTATATAGCTAATTTATACTAGATAAAGTTTGCTATTAAAGCACTGTTAGAATATAACAAACGGGCCGTTCTTAACGTGGTCAATAACGGCAAGCAATACAGTTATTATGTCGGTATTGCAATGCTAATGCTTTATTAGTTCTCTTCGGCGAAAAGATAGATAAAGAAACTACGAACGCGAAGAGCCGTGGGCCTCTAATAGCTGAGAAAGGTCACGAAGACTTTAATGACAATAAAGACCGTTATACCGAAGGGAATAAGGATATTAACACCGAAGAGGATAAGGGCATTAACACCGAAGAGGATAAGAATATCGGTACTGAAGAGGGTAAGGGCGTCGGCACTAAAGAGGATAAGGACATCGGTACTAAAGAGGATAAGGATATTGGTACTAAAGAGGATAAGGACATCGGTGCTAAAAAGGATAAGGATATCGGTACTAAAGAGGATAAGGATATCGACACTAAAGAGAATAAGGACACTAACACCGAAGAGAATGAGGATTGTAACACGATATTACATAAATTAACAGCTAGGTCTAAGGCAGATTCCGATATAAAGTCTAACGAGTTTAGTATACTAGCCGAGCCAAAGCAAGATACGAGCCCGATAAATGCTAAAGTATTAACTAAGGTCGCCAAAAGTAATACGGCCAGTAAATATATTGCCAGCATCGATAAACTTGCGGATTTAGTAAACCAGAGTAGTCCTTTTAAACTTAATTCTACTCCTATAAAGGATTGTAAAAACTAAAAGGCTGTTAACTTAAAGCAGAAGAAGGGACGTTCACTAGTAACCAGTAAGATGTCTTTCTTTAAAACGGACAAGAAGCAAAAGCCAAGATTATTTCCTATCTAGTCGGGAATCAGTCAAGTCAGGTAGAGGCTTAAAAGGCATTTCTAGCTTATAAAGTGTTGTAGGGAAGCGGCTCCTGGGCCGGATTACGTAGAAAGCCAATATTAGGCTAAGAAATAGAACCTAGCTATTTACTTTCTATGCATTTACGCATGTCTTTCAGTAAACTATACCAGCTAAAGGTAGATAATTAATAAATTCTGGTATAGAAATATGCCAAAAGCGTATCTATACCTATTAAGGCTGTAGAAAACGGGCGGAGCGCGCTAACTAGAAAGAGCCTAGCCGGAGCTGATATATTTTTAACATAAAAACATACTAAAATCAAAATAATCCCTCTACCGCCAACTATCCTCTTATAAACTCTACTCTTCTTTTCTTCTCTATTCTACAGCAACAAAACTAAAATACTTTAAAGGAGGCTCCTGCCTTCTATTCTCCGCGCTATTTTATCCCACTAGCTAAACAACGTATAAAACACCTTAACGCAATAAGAGACTAAGATAAACTTAAGCGGGCAAAGGAGGTGGTAAGTGTATAGCACTACTATAATAAATCGGGTTCGTTACACTAATTAATAATAGTTAAAGCTCTATACTAAAGATTTATTTTAATATAGTAGCTATTATATGCTTAATGTGGTTAGGGACGGTGAGTATTACATATATAATGCTAATTTGGAATAATACTAATACTATTATAGCACTTTTTCCGGAACGCGACAATAAGAAGGAAAAAAGCAAGAAGAAAGTCTGTACGGAAATGCAAGTAAGCGCCATTACTCTATTTAGACAAATCACCCTCGTTCTATTAACCTATACTAGGTTAAACTCGCCATAAAGACGCTAATGGAATTTAAGAAGCGGGCTGTCCTTAAGGTTATTAATAATAGTAAGTCGCATAGTTATAGATGCCTGCACTTATACTAATACCCCATTAGTTCTCTACAGCCCAGAGGTTAACTTAGAAGGCGCGGACCTATAATCCGACCCGCAGTCCGACCCGCAGTCTAAAGATCACACTAAAGACAAAAAGCCTGCCGTATAAAAGAAGCACGATAACATTATAGAGCTTAAGAAGTAGGTGGACTAGCTAATTGCTGCCACTCCTTCTCTATCTAAGCCTAAGAGAAAGCAAAAGGATTAGGTAGAGTTACTATTACTAAGCAACAGACCGAATAAACAGCGCTAGGTAAAGTAGACAAATTAGAGGCAGAAAAGGCAATAGCACGTATTACAAGTTAAGATTAGTAGGCTCTAAATACCTAGGTAGCTGTCTTAGCGAACCTATATAACTTTTTAATAGCAGTAGTAGTTTCGACATATATATATGCCGAAAGACCACCTAATTATTAATATAAATTATTCTCGTTATAGTGTAGACTAATATACTATACACAAATAGAACTATCCTCTACTTTTTATACTGCGTCGCGAAGTTAGCAACTCTATAGATGCGATACCGTATAATATCCCTTAGGACGTACCTAAAGTTATATTCGGGACTATACAGTATTAACAATAAATATTAAAGTCGTAGTGTTCCGAAAAATTACCAGAAGATTAATAATCGTGGTTTTAGCATATTATTATACTAAAAGGCGGTAGGTAAGCTAGTTATTAATAGTAACCTTAGAGTTTTTAAAAACATTTATAATAATATCACCTATTTTCCCCTACCACCTACTTCCGAACCTATTGTTCTGAAAAATTAAATATTCTCTTTACAGCTAAGCTTATTTCTTTAACCTAGCCAACTTCTTTTAACCTAGCCACTCTCTATAATAATAGATCCAGTTATCCTAAAAAACAAGTCCATTTTATATAAAGTTCCGCTAACGCCTGCTATTAGAGAAGTAGTAGTTAAAGTAGGTCCTTGTAATAAAGTAAATCCAAAACCGCTCACTAACACGCGCTTAGCTCCTTAGGGGAATGTCTAAACTTCTAGAAGATTTTTATAATAACCCGGTATAACATGCATACTATATCCGCCTCTTTAAAATATACCTTAATATTCTAAAGGAAAAGAGTAAAAAAGAGGCAGATAAAGCCTCCGGAGTAAAAATAGTTGCTACGATAGACACTATAATAGTAGGCAACTATAGTTCAGAGCACGCTAGTAATTAGCACAATGGTGCGGAGGTAGCTAGAGAACCCTTAAAATAGGAACCTAGTTATAATCCGGTTAGCAATCTAAGATATTTTGATTTTAGGAAGTATAAAGAACTTAAAGAGAGTGTTAAAAGTCTATATGCGCCGGTTATCACTACGTCTTTAATAGAAAAAGTCCTCCTCCCTATTATATATGGCCTTACTAAAGCTTATAGCGTTGAGCATATTATGGAAGTAAGAGATGATTTCTTTATAGCTATTTAAGAGGTCTATTTTACCGTTATAAGGGATAATAAGGCCAAATCAATAGATATAAGTAATGAAAAGGCGGTTAACATTACCAACTTCTTCTTTTACTATACTATGGGCAAGCCGGCACTGTAACGCTTAAGCTCCTTAGTATCCTTATATAATAAAAAAGACACGGATAGGGACAATAGAGCTGTTTCTAAGAGAGCGGATGTAGTAGTAGAAAATACTAAAAACCCTAAGCTTAAGAAGTTCTTCAAAACTATAGGGAATGTCATAAGATCTTTAGGAAGCAGCAACAGCATTATATACTAAATTTACGTCAATTACATATATATGGAACTTGTAGTTGTATACTTAGAGCTTATGGCGGAAGTGACGGAGAAGAAGATTTCAAAAAGGCAGAGAGCATTAAATATGGCGTTGGGAAACGAACTTTTAAAAAAGGGTTTTAAAACCAAGAAAGGAAAAGGGCTAAAAACGGCGCTTATAGACTACATTTGTCACGAACTTATTATTAATAGGAATACACTAGACAATAGAATCTAGGGCGGAAAGGCACTTCGGTTATTGGTTAACCACTTTAGCGCCAAAATCATTATAGTAATACCTAGAAATAGCATGGCCGTATAAGTTAACGCCTTCTTAAGAGCAAGCAAATACTAATAGTTGTAAAACTGCAACGGTTTAGAGCGCAGGTCATAGCCCGAGTTTATCCAATATTGCTTAAGAAGGCACGGTTTATAATAGAGCTCAGCAACATTATAGGTAAAACGGTCTATTAGCCGATGGTTATAGGCCAACCCCTTAGGATTTAAGAGATTAAGATTACCGGTAAGGTACTTCTAATAACCCTACTTAAGGATGCTGATGAAGCAAAGAGCGTAGATAAGATGGAGGTGGATTTATAGTAGATCTGTCGACCTGAATTAGGTTATCTTGTCACCAACTTAGCTACCTCTTATTAACTCGGTTACCTACCCCTTGTTTCTATTACCACCCCCTACCCCCTTCTTATTCTCATTTCCTATACCTTTCCTATATATATATAGAGGCTCTTAGAGCCATATTTAATAGACAGAGTCTTTATTCTTTTCTTACAATCGGTGTACAGATATCCGATTAACACTACTAAAGAAAACCAACGAGTAAGAATGCATTTTAACCATATAGCACTAAGTAGTATTAGTATCCTTACATACATTATATAAGCACAGCACGGCAGTTACCATTAGACTATAAAGTTTGCATTAATTGCTCCCTATAGGGAATCGAAGTGGTATTAGTAAAAAAAAAAGTTTGGTATATTAATATGCTAAAAGCAAGTCGCGAGTTGTCAAGGAAACCGCTCAAGTTTTCCACAACAACATCGCCTATTTCCCTTTACCGCCTACTTCCTCTCCCTACTACCTACTCCCGAACCTATTACTTCCTTTAAAGTTAAACATTGTCATTCTTTAAGCGAGCCCACCACTTTTAACGCGGCCGCTCTTTATAATGGCTAATTTAGTCACCCTAAAGAACAAGTCTATTCCGCTTAAGGTACCAGCAACGCCAGCCATTAAGGATACAGTACTTAAAGTAAGGCTTTTTAATTTACTAGACTAAAACATGCCTCCTAATATGTCCTTAGCAAATCGGCCGCATAGATAAGGTCCTTTAAGCTTAGGATAATCCTGCGTAAACTAACATTATAATTTAAATAATTAATAGGTATCTCGATGGAATTGAGGAAAAGCCAGAAAGTACAACTAATTAATCCTCTAGTACCGCAATAGCTACTGCTATAGGCTCGTTACAGGATACAGCGGAGGTTGAAGCTGGCGATAAGAACTATATTAATAGCGGGCATAATAATTCTGCCGAGGATGAAGTGGAGGAGGAGGTTGAAGATAATGTAGACGATAATATTCCAAATTTTCTTAAGGAAGCTAAGAAGGGAGAAGCTATAGACCAAGAAGAAACTATAAGAGAGGAGGGAGATAGATATAGAGGTAATGCGTTAGTAGAATAAGGAAAGGAAGCTAAACGCGGAGATAATGCTCTAGCAAAACAAGAAGCTAGGGGTTTAAATATAAAGAAAGCTACCACAAAAGTCTCCCAGATAAAGGAGAAGAAACTTCTTCCAATTATGCTAGATATCTCCGATAACTGGAACGTTGACAATATTACTGCTGCGAGAGACAAGTTCTTTACAGCAGTTTACGGTCTAATAGTTAAGATAAGAAAAAATAATAAAAATATTATTAAGGAGATTACGGAAGAGGAAGCCGTTAATATTACAAACTTCTTCTTTAGTCAGATTATGGGCAGGCCGGCACTTAGTCGTCTCTCTTCACTTATATAGTTATATAATAAGCATGGTAACGGTGAACCGGACAAGGGAATTTCTAAGAGAGCCGACGAGGTAGTAAAGAACACTAAGCATGCCACCTTTAAACACTTTTTCGCAACCATAGGAGCTGTTACTAGGGCTAGTAGACTAAATAACAGCATCATCTAGCAAATCTACTACCTTTGTACGCTTAAGGATCTAGTAGAAGCTTATATAAAGCTTATTACCAAGGTATCCACTAAAAAGCTAACTACGATAGGGAAGGAAAAGAAGAAGAGACTACTGGAGGAACTTGAGACTTAGGGCTATAGTACTAATATTGGACAAGGCTAAAAGACTGCTATTAATAAGTATATCTATAACAAGCTCGGATATACTTAAACTATACTCTCCAACAAAGTATAAAGCGGGAAGGTTGTCCAAGCATTAGTGGACGAATTCGGCACTGGAATTGTTCCAGTAATACCTATAGGCGGGCTTTGTAAGTAAGTTAGCACCTAGTAAATAAATAAGCATAGTGCTAATGGCTGTAAGTCTATAAAATTTCAATGCTCTGGTCTTGGCTAAGGTCTATTTAATCCTAAACTAAAAGGCACCCGTTTTACAAGAGCTCTGCTAAATTGTTGACAATATTATCTATCAGCCGTTAATTATTGGTCAGCCTTTTAGGGTCCGGGAGATCAAGACCACTAGCAAAATATTTATAGATAGCCTACTTAAGGATGCTAAGGAATTAGAGGCCGCGGAGGCGGAGAATGCGAATATGATGGAGGTGGATTTGTAGTGGAGAGCACCCATTTTAGAGAACTACTGGATAATTACTTAGGTGATGGTTGACTTAATTGCTTAGTAGTTCTTAAGCTACGTTTTGCAAAGATAGAGAATAAGGCGAATGTTTTGGCATGCTAATATGCCTAAATATCTTATATAATAACACAAAAATACTAGAGATTACCTAGCATAAACAAAGTGCCTTACTGTGCTAGTAGCTATACTAATCTTTATATCTCGTTGTAAGCGCGTGTTAGTCGCGCTGATCGAATGGCGTAAATTTATCCCCTTTAGAATTAACACGTATAGCCACTTCTTTACCAAACCGGGCCCTCCGGATCGGTTTTTAAGCCGCTGCTATCAGTATACCCACCCTTATTGCTCTACATATTAGAATTTGTAATTCGTAAGAGAACAGTATAATGTTCGTGATTTTGGCGTGTTAATATGCCAAAAGGAGGTCGGACAGCAGAAGTTAGGTAGGCCTGTTGTTAATAGCAACCCCACTAAGTTTTTAATAACACTTACAACAATATTGCCTATTTAAATTTTCCCCTACTACCTCTTCCAAACCTATTGCTTCCTTTAACATCCGCTTTAAAGCTAAGCTTATTTCTTTAACCCAGCCCATACTTTTAACGCTGCCGCTCTTTATAATGGCAGATCTAGTTACCCCAAAAAATAAGTCCATTTAACGCGAGGTTCCGCCAACGCCAGCTGTTGGGGAGGTGGTAGTTAAGGTAGGGCCTTGCAATGAAATAAATTTAAGACTACTTACTAACACGCGCTTAAATCCTTAGGGGAATGTCCAAACTTCTAAAGGGTTTTTATAATAACCCAGTATAATATATACACTGCATCCGTCTCTTCAAACTATACCTTAATACCCTAAAGGGAAAAAGCAAGGAAATAGAAGATAAACCCTCTGGACTAATAATAGCTGCTACTAAAAACTCCTTGGGAACCAAAGAGAAACCTTAATATAATAATAACGAATATATTAATAGCGGGCATAACAGTGTCGGTAAAGACGAAGATGATATAGATAGAGATATTCCAAACTTTCTTAAGTAAAGCAACGAGGGAGGAGTTGTAAAAGAAGATAAAGCTAAAAATAGAGGAGAGGCCGAAGCTAAAGCTAAAGATAGGGGGGAAGCTGCTGCCGAAGAGGAAGCGGAACGCTTAGATAGAGCTAAGAATATAACAACGGTCTCCAAGCTAAAAAAGAAGGGACTTCTTCCTATTAAGTTTAACCTAAGCAAGGCTGTTAACATTGCATATATTACGGGAGCGCGAGATAAATTCTTTACCGCAGTTTGCCTCCTTAAGTTTAACGCTTTAATAAACAACAAGAAGACCGTTATAAGGGTAACCAAAGACAATGCGATCAAAATTACTAACTTCTTCTTTAGTTAGATTATGGGCAAGCTAGCACTTAGTCGTCTCTTTTTACTTATACAGTTATATAACAAGCATAACGACCACGAACTAGATAAGGGAGTTGCCGAGTAAGCCTAGGAGGCCGCAAGAAGGACAATTAATCGTACTCTAAAACACTTCTTTAAAACTATTAGAAAATCTAAGGTATCGTCCAGAGGCTCCAATAGTATTATTTATCAGATCTACATTATTCGTATATATATTGAACTTACGGACGTGTACATCGAGCTTATTAAGGAAGCTATATACATAAATAAAGCCACTAAAGAGGAGAAAGTAAAGAAGAAGGCTCTAAAAACCAAGCTTAGATTAAAGGGGTGTCCTACTACAAAAGAAAAAGGCCTGAAATCGGCGATAATCTAGTATATTTGTCGCGAATTAGTTATAAAGAGAAATGCACTAGACTACAGAACCCAATGCGGAAAGTCCGTCAAGAGCTTAGTTAACTAGGTCGGCCCTGGGATTATCCCAGTACTGCCAGAAGGTGGTATAAATGTATAAGTCAACGCCGTCTTAGAGGTTAATACCATACTAATAGCGGCAAGCCTATATCGATTTAATGCTTAGGTTATAGCCTAAGTCTATCCAATTTTACTTAAAACAGCATCTTTTCTAAAACCAATTTGCGAAATTATTGATAAGACTATCTATTAGCCATTGGCAATTGGCCAGCCCCTTAAGGTCAGGGCGATTAAGGCTACTAGGAATAATCTCTTAAATAGTCTAAATAAGGCCATTAAGGAGGCAGATAAGATGGAGGTGGATTAACCCTAATGGAGCAGGGTGGCGTAGTAGCGTGGAATGGTCTGCTTTTTGTTTTCTAAAATCACGTAGCATAGGCCTTGTATAGGGCTAAGGAGCTTAAATTCTGGACTCTATATTACTAATATAATATCTTCACTAGGCTAAGATTTCTTCGTGATTATAGGGCTGCCTACTAAGGGAGTTTTATAATATTAATTACGTTAATAATAAGCGATAGATAACATAGATATTACTAGTATAGATTTAAACCTAGTCTTACCTATAGTAGTTATTAGTGCCAACTAACTAAGGCGGAGTTTCTACATTCGCATTAACACACGGGACACTGTTATATAGAGCGAGATTTATACAAAATACACTAATAAGGATAGTTAATAGTAACTATAAGTATTTAATATACAGTAGCGAAGCATACTAATATAGAAACTAGGTTTATATTTACACTTAAAAGCTCTAGCTCTAACCGTATAATAAAGAGGGCTTGCACGATAAATAAAGCCGTTAATAAATAAACTATCTATCTAGCTAAATCCATTTCGCGCCGTGGTAAGAATTATAGGAGTGTTGGTATATAGCTAGCCTAGTAGCCTAAGAAGACCTACTAGTAATGTCAGTAACTAATCCGCGGTTATTAACTCTTTTAGAGTTTTACTAGAAGTACTGACGGAGTATTTAGCTTATTATCTGCGCTTAGAGGATAAAAGGGGTCGGTATCGCCGTATTTATAGCCTAGTTTTTCATTCTCTTTAAATTTGCAAATGTCATAACATAATTAGCTCTCGCGTGGTATGACTTTATCAAATAAGGCGAGTATCTAGGCTCTTTCCCGCTCCTTCTCCCTCGCTGCTAGTTCTTTCTCTCTTAACACGCAATACTCCTCTATTAAGGCAATACAGCTACTACAAAAGTAGTTATAATCGTCGTCTGCACTAAGTAGATGAAAGATGTCTATATCGCAGCATTTGCAGTCTGGTTCTTTATCCTTAATATATTTATCGATATTATTATATATATCGCCCGGACGTAGTAGGACTTTATTAACTAACGCGTGTAATCTTTCTATAGCCACAGTACTACTTAGATATTAGCGGTATAAATATATCCCAGGACGTTCTATATGCTTACTAAATAGTAGGGATTACTAATTAGGGAGCGTTATTTAGAGGCGGCTAGTTGCTAAGAGGTAAATAGTATTGATAGCGTAATAAGTGTAATAGTATTAAACTAAAGGAGCAGTGGCTTTAAGGAGTTTTTATTTCGGTATATTGTTATACTAAACAGGGCTATGCTAAAAGTAGATGCCGCGCTAACTAGTTAAGGCGTCGGGTATACCACGGCGAGAAGGAAGATAGAATCTAGATTTTGGCATGGCAATATGCCGAAACCCGCCTACTTAACAACGCAGCCCTAATAATACTAATTCACCATCTATATAAAACACGCCACTCTATAATTCGCCCTACCTCCACTCTAAACTACTGCTTGGCTACTTAGTATATACTATAACTAACCTTCTACAGAGTATATCTCGCAATCTTTTACACGGTATTTACTATTACTACTTCTATAAATATGGCAGCCGTGATAATAGAGCAAGCAGTGTTAGAGGTAAGTGCACCAAAATAGTTAAGGTTAATGTTTAATAGCCTAATAACCGGATTTAGATGGAATAACAGATGGCTATTATCTTAAGATATAATTTAAGTAGGAGTATAATCTACCAAGTTGCGTTCCGGGGTCAGTCCTAATAACCTCTAAATCTCCTAACCAAAGCTTATTGGACCTAGTTATATATGGAGAAGCTCTTAAGAACTATAGAGATATGATTGCTAATAACAAGCCGGAAACCGAGAAGGTGGATACAGCAGCTGTATTGCGTAAGAAGAAAGCCTTACCGAGTAAAACGCGTGGGAAGAAAATCTTACTAAGTAAAGCGTAACCGCCGCGTAAGGTCCGCGTCAATGAAATCTTATCTAGCGATAATAAGGTTGGGCCGAGCCTAAGCAAAAAGGGAAAGGGAAAGGAGGGTAGGGTTTATACTATATAGGGATAGCTGAGGCGGGCTGTGCTACAGACTCGTAGTTGGGTAGATTTATAATAATAGCGAGAACCGCGAGGTTAAAAAATAGGCTTAGCTAAGGAGAATGTGCTCTTATAAAGATACTATCTGATAATAGTAATAGAACTAGATTGGAGGCTATTTGGAGCTCTAGATAGAGCACCCTTTTTACTAAATTTAGATCGATTGATTTAATTAGTAGAGTGGTGTGGATTAAACCTAATGGAGCTCCTAGAGCTCTATAGCTTATACCTCTTTAGGAGAATTAAGCGTCTAGTAGTTAGTGCGTAGTAAAGTTAATTAGTAGTGCTCCTTGTGGTAGGGCGTCTGAAAATTATAGTCTTAGCCACCTAATATTTAACTCGTGTCTATCGTCTAGCCCTTACCGCTGCTTGCCTATATTGACACCCTCCTTAAAGCTTGTCCTCGCCTGCCTACCTTACTATTACTACCTCTTCCTTAGTATTATTCGCCATGTCCTAAGTATAGTAGCGCTTCTTCCCTCTATATATATCTTCTGCCTTTGACAATATTGTCCTCGCCCTGATGTTAGTTAATCCAAACGCTATGAAGGATGTAGAGTTTTAGCTAGACAGTAAGGTGTATATTTAGTGTGGAGCTGTTAAATAGGCCGATTAGTAATAAGAACTCTGTCGATTAAAGATGGCTCTAGAAGCTCTCTATATATATAAGATTGGTACAGGTAATAGAAACAGGTAGTAAGTAATATAATAGTAAGAGACAGGGTGATGAGATAT
>Ga0307515_10016012_pt1 | contig 13761 bp, 21 predicted proteins | sample 17_EM_MG_FD_194513 | JGI IMG/M metagenome (GOLD analysis project Ga0307515, IMG submission 194513) | Populus trichocarpa ectomycorrhiza microbial communities from riparian zone in the Pacific Northwest, United States - 17_EM | ecosystem: Host-associated > Plants > Roots > Unclassified | place... | reverse complement strand
AGCTAAACCCCTGACCACCCCGCTTCACTCTTAACGTGCCCAGTGTCAATCATCAATGTGAAGCCTACCCAAACACCGAATACTCGCAGAGCCGCCAATTACGTAGCGCGGAGCCTTCTTACCACTCACTTACGTGCAGACTAGCGCATAGCTCTCCACCAACTGGAACTGACGTCCTAACCTCTCTTGAGGTAGGCAGCGAGGGTCTGTCCGCGAATATGAATCCCATGTATTGGACCTATTTTAAATGAAGTACTGGTGCTAACAGATGCCTGCAACCCAAAGTATGAGAATATAGACGATCGTAACAGCCGTGAAATCCGAAAGAAAAAAGAAATCCAAAGGAAAGAGATGAAAGTATAAACTGGCTATAATCTAGAGAGGAAAGTTAGTTGCCAGGGGTCAACGACTTATTAGAAAGCTATGCGTACCCGATAGCTCTCATCAGAGCGAAGCCGAGTGTGGCGACGACCTACTTGATTCGTGAGTGGGCATTGTCATATTGAGAAACAATAGTTACCGTTGCAGCCACTATACTCGCTGGTACACCAGTTTTCAGGAAATCAACGTTGGTCAGGTAGCGCTGCCCCATCTCGTCTTCCTGAGTTGCCCTATTCGATTGTCAGCATGTAAGCTTCGGGTCTAATAATAATAAAAACACGTACGCAGTCTGATTCGGGAACCCGGAAACGGGCATACCCATACCAGTTGAACAAAGCAGCCCGGTGAGGAAGACAAGTAAATTCCTATGTGGTTCTGGAAGCTTGTCTCCGACTTCTGCTGCAATCTTACAGAGCAAAATGCTCGCAATTGTATGACTAATGAATGTGGAGACAACCAAAACAATGGCAGAGAGCACAAACACCACGGTGGTCAAGGACAGACCATCGACGATATCTCGGATCACGCTGTCCATTGCTTCGAGGAGCCCGCTTGCTTCCACTGCTTTGCCGAGCGCTGACCCACCCATAGCAATGAAAACGATTGACCAAAGGAATTGCTCAAAGTCATCCTGAATTGAAGTGAGTCGGTAAATTATACACCTCTCAAGGGTGTTAGTCTCACCTTCTTCAGGACTCCTGTAGAGAAGAACGCAAGGATGGGGAGGATCGCGATTATGCCCATGTCGCCCACCCACTCCACGATCGTTAGCTCAATGCACCACAGGCCGATGGTCACCAAACAGACGAAGATAACCCAGTACTGCTTGAGGGTAAACTTTTCCTTAGATCCTCGGATGGGTTTAATTTCAAGCTCAGATCCATCCGGTGTCACACCAGGGCGGTAGCTCGCCAGAAGGAGGAGCCAGATGAGGATGATAGAGACCGAAGAAACCGGCAAGGAAACCGCAAACCACTGAAGCCAGTCGATGGGTGGGTTCATTTCGGCAAGGGCAATCAGGTTTTGTGGTGAGGAAATGGGAGAACTTTGGCCACCGATATTCGCCGCGAGGGCGATTGCCAGCTAAAGATGTTCAAAGTGTAAGCGAATGGCACCGAGTCTGAGGGAGAGAAAGGCACGTACGATTAAACAAGGCGCAAAAGACGACCCTTGGGGAAGCGTTCGCAAAATTGGCTGCGGGCAAAAATAGGTTAATGGCGATGAGACTGGCACTGAGACCAAACATACTCGTATGAGTGTGAAACACAACGTGGGAGCGGCAACGTTGCTGATCCACATGCTTGCAAAGCACGATACGCCCATAAACGAGAGTAACACGACGCTCGGCTTGGTGCCAGCGAAGCTCAATACTCGCGTAATGAGCACTCGATCGATACTAGTCTTGCTGAGAGCCGATGCAATCGTGAAGCCACCAATTAAGAGCATGATTGTCGGGGAAAACATGACAGAAAATATGTATCTGAAGAACCATGAGCATATGGGATCAAGCAAGGGTGAGAAGCACACTCACTTTGAGGCTGCACTAGTACTCAATCGCTCCGTTCCATCCGAAGATCGTATGGTACGCAATAGGGCAAGGAGGAAAGGAACCATGATAGAGGTAACAAATAGAGGGATTGCCTGCAAATACAGGTCCATGAGTGACGGTGCTGACCTGCCCAAGCTTGTTCCAGACTGACCTCGGTGGCCCATAAAATCGTGGCGAAGGTCAAAATAGCCAAACAATTATTGGCTTCTACAGAGTCCAGCACTTTCACGTTGAGCAGTGTGAGGAACACTGCAAAACCGATAGTGAGGAAGAAAATCCGCTTCGTTACCCGGAAGGTGCCCCAACGCGTGTGGATGCGGAAGAGACCCCGTCTGCGTTCGTTCACGGCAGGAATTCCGGCGCCCTTGGTACCGCCATTGCCGATTTCGCCACGCCGCTCTTGCCCAATCATTTGTCGCCAGACGGTATCCCGCTCCCAAACGACCTGCCGTCATAGAAAGTGTCAGCCAGTAACAATATTGCAGACAGTGAGAGGATTAATGACGGACGTGTTCTCGCTGGTGCATTTTCAGGTGTCGTTGTGCCATAGCCGTGTCGCCATGGGTGACGCATTTCGCGTACGCCGAGCTCAAACGATTGATCACGTCTGATAGTCGTTCTTTAGTCCCAGTCATGAACGGATACGCGCGTTCAACCCTCTCATGGAGGTAGCGTTGTAGCAACTGAACACGGCGGTAAGCATCAGGTGACCCAGTCAACGATGAAAGTGCTTACGGTACTCTCTAATGTCTTGTCATACTTCTTCAGAATCTTCCTGAACCCCGTCCAATTGAGTTCGACGAAGGACCGCAAGGAAATATCGTGCAGATAGTACGTAGTAATTCTACGCTTGTAGACCATGCGTATGTCCCTCGCATGATTGGTCCTCGAGTTCCATATTGACGTCTGTAGGAGGGACGCTTGGGATGGGGAGCCTTCGCGTCGCTGTCCTGGTATGAAATCACTGATCATTTGACTCAATGCCCGCTTTCGATTGCCATGAGAGCTCCGCCTGCGTTCGGCCATGGACGAGGGTGGGCCTTGGGGGGGTTGGCTGTGTTGCCTAGGCCATGCCATTCTCTCGATCGCATCTCCATAGTCACTAATCGAGCCTCGGAGGTGTGAGGGGCTCATATCTCGTCTCATAGCTGGAGCCCATATATCAGCATAAAGCCCTCACCACCGCCAAAGGGAAGAGGAAAATTTAGAACCGACCTGCGTCTGGACTAAGATTTTCTTCGTCCTCCTCGTCCTCATCGAATTCATCGTACGGGGACCTCGCACTTGGTCCAGCTGCGTCCAGCTGGGCGATATCCACCTCGAGCTGGTGCAGCTCACGCAGCGACTCAGCTTCCTGCTCTCGATAAAACCGTACGATCTTCTCAAGCTCACGATCCAATAGCGATGAAAATGTGTCGTCCGCCGGGTGCCCACCCCCCGGGCCACCCAACCCGTGTACTTCGCCGAGAAGGGTCGTGCGTTCGCTCGTCGCAGCTTCGAGGTCGTCTAACCGACCATCAACGCCAGCGTATTGCTTCTCCAATGCATAGATGTGCTTCTTGAGCGCCGAGTACCTAGGAAACGAGACATGGTTGAGCGAACTACGACCACGTGCAGGTGCTGCAGGGAACACCCCAGGGAGACCTGAAGGGGTGAAAAGAACATATAAAAAAGACACATACGCAATGTATTCGTCCCACCATTCTGCGACTGCATTAAACTTGAGCGACGAACTGCGAATAACCGCGACCGCCGATTATTGGATTGGAGAGTGTGGGGTGGAGAGACATGCCGCGCAAAACCGGAGAACTGTACATCAGCGGGCTAGCCACGTGCCTGAAGAGCGTATGGCCTGACCTGAATTTCATGGGATTAAAATTTACGGGAGGTCGGATCCGCGCAGGCTGAGCAGTGATCGAAAGGGGGAGAAGCGGGAGACTGTCTGGGTGACGGTTCTGCTGATGGGGCTTCCACTGGAAAATGAGCTCCAGAATGTAAAATGTGTACGTCTATTGGGACTCGTTGATGCTTCTGGGTGACGCAACTCGCCTCCCACGTTCGAGATCAGGTCTAAGTTTGCATTCGGGTTCTCCTTTGTCCAATGGCCCAATAGCGCCAAACACGGGAGCAATCCAATTTCCAACCTGTGTTTGTGTTTGTGTTTGTGTTTGTGTGTGTGTGGGAAAGGGTTGATGACGACGGAAAGCGCAGGGAATCCTTTGAGCGTTGACGTATTTTATCGGATACCCGGATACCCTTGGCCCCTGCGCTTCTCACTCACACAAGAAAAGGAGAGACGTAAGGCAGTCATCATGATACATTTACAATTCCGCCACTACTTACTTTGCCAATGACTATCGTGTTAGTGGCATGGACAGCGCACGAGGCAAAGAGGAAGATAAACCAATCCGTCTAGATAGGGGCTGGAATGGGGATGCTGGAATGGGGGGAGTGTGATTGGGCTAGGTGATGGAGTGGTGCGAGCTAGATATCAATAACAAGTGGGAGCTGCGACAAGTGGACGAGACGCGAGGTGAAGATGGAGAGAGCATGCGGCAAATGATCGTCATGGTAGCCGCAAGGAATGGCTACAGTGATGCACACGACCCAGATGAGATGAGATGGTGGATAATCAACGAAACTGGAGGATGGAAAGCTACCAAAGCGAGCGAGCAACTAGCGGGGTTCAATGATAGAGTATTGAGCGAGATCGCCACTAGTGAAGGTGTGTAGGCTAAGCGAAGGCCGATCGATGCGCGACTAGGTAGCTAGCGAGGGTACAGAAGTACCCAAAAAAAATGGCCCGCCGTCTACCATTGTCCTGAGGACGGTGGATCATGCGGATATGTAGGGAAGTACTGGGTGCTCGGATCAACAGTCATGTATTGCTCTTGCATACGCGCGACCTGTGCCGAGTCTTGTGGCGTGTGCTCACCAACCGGAGTGTGGACGTGCCTATCGTACGTGAGTCCATTACTAGGCAATTGACTCGAAGCAAGCGAGTCGTACGCGGATTGCGCCGGCTCGTCCGCAACCCAACCGCTCCGCTCATGGGTGACGGCAGATGTCGCACTATAAAGAGCCGTGCGATACGGGATGGTTTGCGGGGGAGGCATTGAAGTCGACGCGTTCAAGTCGACAGTAGTTAATCCAGCTGCAGTGCTGGGGCGAGGGTCCTCATGAAAACCAGCTAGTGTGTAGGGCTGGTATGTCGGTGCAGCCCCGACGTGACTCTGCGCTGAGGGGGTGGCGCCTTCGCGCATCTCGATAGACCACGGCGTGTCGGGCGAGCCGCCGGAAGGCTCGGTGAAACCAGAACCCGGATCTTGGTACTGAGAGACCGGCTCGTACATGTATTGCATGACAGGTTCCATCCAGCGTGTCACCGAATCCTCCTGAGGCGGGAGAGACAGCCAGTTTGTGGATTGCATATAACCAAGTCCACTGGACAGTGATTATACGTCATTTTTCTGCGCGTAAGGGAATGAAAAGAAACGTACCTCTGATAAGGCGGTGTAGCGTTGGATGACTGCGATCCTACGGCCGAATCTTCCGTCTGAGTTACTTGCTCAACGATGTAGTCGTCCTCCATTTTAATTGGGTGAACCGGCGCATCAGAAGACCCTTCAGGCGTATGGCTAGTGTTTGAAGAGGGAGGCAGAGCCGTATGGTGCTCTACAGGAGGATAGACTTGCGACTCTGGGCGAGAGCAACGTAACGCCTCTCGGTCCGTGTGATGAGCAAGCGAATATAAGTTTGAATCGGAAGCACGACTGTGCAGCGCATGAGGTGGTATCGTCTCGTAAGGAGAGGATGGCAAATAATTGTAAGGACCCGTTGATTGGACTGGTGACGCTCTTGGACGCCCTGACGGATAAGGGTGGTACCGAGGCGGGGGGCGTTCGCGCAAAGGAGACGGCGGGTAGGGGACACTAGCCGTTATGGGAGAGTATGGTCCATACAGACGCTCTGATGGGCTTGCAGCGAAGCGAAGTTGCGGGTGGGAGGCTGAATGATGAAGCGGGCGTACGGGAGCTTGGGAGAGCGATGGGACGAGAGAGTGCCGGTGATTCGTATACACCGGGGGCTCGGAAGACGAAGGCTGGATGGGATAGTTTCCAGAGGTTCCCGAGGAGGCTGAAGGCGCGGATGAAGGAGTAAAATTTGGGTCACTGGGAGGATAGGGATAGCTGCGAGCTAGATTGAGGGAAAGGGGTGGGGGAACCGCGTGCGTCGAGGAGCCGCCGGCTTGTAGCGGTTGCGGTTGGAGGACATTTCCGGCAAAACCTTCGGATGCGACGAGACTTGTTGGATCTTGCACTGATATGTGTGCATGGGGCTGATGTGCCTGCGTCGGAGGAAGGCCGAGAGAAAGCAAGGACCGTCGTGTTTTACGACGGGGATTTGGCGGAATAATGCTGCCGTACCCTGGCTGATCTGGAGTGAGGCATGTTTCGGGAAAATTGGGACCGAAGAGGGGGACAAGGTCTTCGCGAATTGGCCATGCGACCCTGTGAAAGGTGATTAGAATGAAGGCTGGCGTGCATTCAAACAGAGTGAAGGAACGCACCGTCGCGCAAGTCGGAGGGCGACCTGAAGAGGACAGGGATGAATACACAATACACACATGAGGTAGAATGGAAAGCGGACGACTGACCTCATAAGGCATCCAAGTGCCTTGAATCTTGAGGTAACCGCCACGCACGCGCCGGAGCTGCGCTGCAAGGTCAGGTTGAGATTCTACCATCTTGACAATGTCGGCTGCTTGGGGATGAGATGCGTTTCAGCAGACGGCAGGGGGACCGGGAGAGAAGGGAAGAGGACCAACCCTTGTGGTTGCCGAGCGCCTTCCAGATACCAGTCCAGAGGATGTAACCATCGTCACAGTCCATCATTATCCATTGGCCGTTGAGCGGGTACTCGAAAACAGGGCTGGAGATGGAGGCGGAAGTAAGTTTGTGGAAATCGCTTAAGATGGCGGGGGTGCTCACAGATAACCTCTGGGGTCATTCGAGGTGATATATCTGCCGCGTGTAACGTGGTGCTTTTGGGTGTGATAGGGGACAAAGCGCGGGCCACTCGGGGTCGAACGCTGGAGGGACTTGTCTGGGGGCGGGGAATTATCATGCTGGTGGACGGCGTGATGAGTGTCTGTGGACGTGGGCGTGGGGTTGGGAGGGTGGCGAAGACGACTGACCTGGGGTGGTGCGGCCATGGCGGGAGAGGAGAGGAGAGAGAAGGGGACTAAGCCTTAGTGCCAATGTTTTTCGTTTGTTCCGTTTGATGGACCGGGAGCGAGTGCGAACTGTGAAGGGGGGAGCGTGACTGTACTGAATCTGGGGCTGGATCGTGCTGCGTCGTGCGTCGTGCAAATATAAATATAAATCCATTATATAATAATATATATATTATTTGATTATTTGAATACTTTATCTTCATTCAATTAACCAACCTATTCTACCTTTGTACCTATCCGCCAATACGCCCAGCCCCGCCGCGAGCAAGCGGCACGTGCATTCCGGCTACCCCTCGGCTAGTGGCGATTTTGCGATGTCCCTGAGTGCCTGCGTGCCTGCCCGCCAGCCGCCTGCCCGCACTCGCTCCCGAAAACGAAGACCCCTATCCGTACCCGCGCGAGTCCAGCCACTTCCTCTGCGCCAATCCCAATCGCCAATCCCCTGCCAACTCCCCCTCAAGACCAATAAGACAGATGCCCATCCCGCTTCACTCGGGCGCTTCGGTTCCAGATGCTCCCTGCCGGCCGCGGCAACTGTGAGGAACACGACGATTGGCACTTTGATTGCAAATATTGATGACAATGAGAATAAATTTTGATTTTTGCATGGGTTTTTTTGTTCCACCCACCTGTCACACCACACCACACCTCAGCCACAGTCACATCACGTTTGTCAAGTTACAGTAATCCACTTCACATCAGCCACAGGTTCTCTTAGAAAACAGCCCGTCGTCTACCCGCACTCTCAAGAAGCACCGGATCATATTCACTTCGGGGTCACCCGAACCCCAATACAGCATTCCGAAAGCACATTCAGTGGAAAATAATTTTAAACACATCTGTCACCCAACACTTCCCCAAATTCAAACGTCACCCAAAGCACCCCTTTTCCTCCCAAAGTCAACCACGTATATTCTTAAATAGCTTCACATGCACCACAAAGCACAAAACAATCGATCGGACGCCTCACCAAGCGCCGAGTAGCACACCTACCTTCCGTTCATCGCCCACCGTGTACAGCACCGGGCTCGTCTCAAACCCGTTGAACTGGCTCGCAGCGCACACTGTGTACGCCCCCATATTACGGAACCCAAGCCAATCGCCCACCTCGAGCGCAGCGGGTAACTTGACTACGGGGCACACACAATCGATGGAATCGCATGTCGGCCCCCACACACTGCTCGTGAGCATTGGCCCAGATCCCACACTCCCTGGTTGCGCGTCCATCAGTACCTTGCCAATCGTCAGGCAGTACGGAAGGGGCGATTGATGGTCAAACATAATGCAATTGAACGACCCGTAAACACCATCGTTGATGTAGTCTGTAAAAACAGCCGATGATCGGTCAGCATATGCTAACTTTCGGTGTTCCATACCCGGAAAGGGGTGGTAATAACGTACACATGACACTCGGTCCTTCAGAAGCAGAGCTCGTATCGTCCCTTGCACAGTGGGGGACGTCCGAGGGCGCTTTCGCACGCCGAGCGATAATATTGGTCGCCAGAGTAAAGGCTCTGGATACATAAAATCGACCAGGTTCGGCGATAACCTTGAGTTTCCTCCGATCAGGGAAGTATTGATCTAAGGCTGTGTTGAGCACTGCCGCAGTCTTCTCAAAGTGGGCGTCTTCGAATCCACCTCCGACATCCAGAAAGTCAAATTCGAATCCAGCCTCGCGACCCATATCGAATGCCAAACGAGCGCGCATGATGGCATCCGCAAACGCCGATGAGTCAAAGCACCCGCTCCCGACGTGAAAGCTGACACCAATCACGTCCAACCCCAGCTCGCGTGCTTTTGACAGGAGCGCTGGTACTGTGACGAGCGGCGCGCCAAATTTGAGTCCCAGGCGACACAAGCTCTTGGAATCATCCGTGAGGATCCGCACGACGAGTTTGGCGTTAGGGTGTGCGCGCGCAATTTTGTAGAGTTCATCTGTGTTGTCAAAAGTCATTTTGTCGACCTCCGCGCGCGCAGCGTGGCGAATGAATGACAATGCCTTGCAAGGGTTTGCAAAGATGATACGCGACGGGTCGATGTTGCCCATCCCCAGGATTGTGTTGATCTCATTCTGCGACGCGCAATCAAAGCCGGTACCGAGAGCCGCGAGTAGGCGCAAAACATATGGATCAGGGTTGGCCTTGACAGCTGGACAGGCAATGTCACTTTATGTATACAAAGAAGGCGAACAACATACCATAGAATGGTTCCACATTTGGCAAACACTCCTTCCACCGAAGGTGTTGCTTGTAGACTTGGCCAAGATCAGCGACGAAGAACGCAGTCTCGGCGTTCGCCTTCTGAGCATCCGACGCAAGAGCAGCGCGGATGATACCATTCCGAATGTGAATGTCGGGATGGCCTTGGAAAAGCCGAAGACCATTGGCTGAGGTCGCCTCCTCAGCTGGAGGAGACGGCAAGCCAAAAGATTGAGTGGCCGTTCTGAGTGGAGAAGAACTCCTCTCCGGAGGTGAAGTGCTGACGCTTAAGAGCGCCGCGCGAGCATTAACCGAGGCATAGACATTGCGTCTCTCTTCGGGAACCTGGCCAGTGAGGTTAATGCCAATAGTAGGTATAACTTGTACTTCTGTCATCGGGATGATATTAGTCGATGCGGTAATTTCTTGTGGCGAACTGTTGGTGGTTCGACGGTCTATTTCGGGTAAGGGTACGAGGCGATCGAGAGTATCCAGGTGTAAGATATGGAAATATGTTTCACCGGATTACCGATTCCAAGGCCGCCGCGGTGGGGGCCGGGCGGTCAAGGACGGTAAAAGTCGGTGACTTCAGTCAGGGGTGGGTCCTCGCTGGCAAAGCGAGGATGGGAGTGAGATCGGGAGAAGAACTGCTAGAGAGTACGAGGGGTGGCTTGGAGTAAGATTGAAGTGACCTGGCGTTGAGGGTTTCTGACGATGGTCTCTTTTTTTGGTGGGGGTGTTAAGGAGGTTCGCCTGGACCCAACGGTGAGCCAGTGGGCGAGAGAAAGCACCTGTAAAACATTACCTCGGACGGACGACCACCTTTGGGAGGAGAGAGCATCAGTCATCGGATCATCATGGCCCAACTAGTAAAAAAACTCACTCTCTAAGCAAGAGACGGAGGTCTGTGTTTCTCGCTTGCGGAGAAATTTTGGGCTTGCTAGCTGTGGCCTGAGAGGGACGGAGTCGCTCAGGTCAACGTTTAAAGACAGAAGTGGGGGAGCCCAACCTTGTGGCCTGTTTGGCGATGCATCTCGCTTCGGGTGCGGTAGTTTTTGCGCCACCTTCCCGTTCCAATCCCGGTCATATCGCAGGTGTCTGTGGACAATGACCGCATAACACAAGATAAGGTGTCCCAATATATCCAACCGTGCGCGCGGTGGGCAAAATAGAGGCACTTCATGTCCATTCGCCCGAATATAACATAAATGTACTTGGAACAAACCCGAAAAACCTTTCCAATGGACCAATGGCTGTGGTGTATGGGACGCTGCAAGAGAGCCACCACCTCCGCCTCGCGGCGTGACAGTTATAGTTCTAGGGTTTTACACTTCCAACTGCCGTGCAGCACGGCAGAAGCCCCCTCCGTCAACCCAATCGCGTAAGGCTCGCTTCTTGGACGAGCTAATCTTGTCAAAGTTTGAACGACCGCAACGCAGCGTGTATGATACAGCATAAGGTTTCCCTTCTCACTTTGCGCCTACACCCTCCAATGCCTCCTGGAACTCGCCATTCCCCTCCATCTCGCGGAGAATGTCCAACCCGCCCACTAACTCGCCTCCAATGATCAACTGGGGAAATGTCGGCCAGTTGTTAAGCTTCTTTAGCCCTACCGATGCCCATGCCGATAAGTACACTAAACGTAGTCTCAACGGTAACGGCTAATCAGCCCGACTCACCCTGTCTCACCGCCTCGTCTTGCAAGATATCAAAATGTGTAAACGCGACTTCGTGTTTTCGCAAGATCGCCACTGTCTGTCTTGAGAATCCGCATCGAGGCACATCTGGGCTGCCCTTCATGAAAAGGACCACCTTGTCGCTGTTCATAATCCCACGCATGCGTCCGTTCAACTCTTCTTCAGTTTCCACCTTGCTCTCGGGTTTGGTGGGCTCAGTGACAGGGGGAGGAGGCGCAACAGGTGGCTTGTCGCTGGTGGAAAGGACCTTGGGTGCGCCCAGCGAGTGTTTTTCGATGCAATCCGTAAGAGCCTTGGTATCTGCACCTATTACACGTCCAAGCAGCGTGTGTCCCTAGCGATCACCGTTTTGTTCTTAACATGATCAGGGTAAAATGTGAATCGACGAACTTTAAGAACCACGAAAGACGGCACGGACTCCACATCGAATGATTCTGATATATCGGGCAGTTGTTCTGCATCGACCTATTTTATCGGCCGCTCACTCAGCATAGACCGATCAAGTGAAAGACGGGCTCTGGCCATGTCACATACGTTGAGGAAAAGCAGCTCTGTGTGCTTTTTCGCCAACCCAGCAAAAACATCGTTCATGGCCTTGCACGGCTCGGCCCATGGTGCCCAGAAGTTTGTGACCGACACTCGCTCGAGGTCAGCAGAGAGCTCTTGCTGGAAGCGCTCCGGTGAATCGATTTCGACCAAATTTGACGACATGGAGGGACGAGGGAGAGGTAAAGGTGCAAGGCGGTGAGGCGAGGGATTTATCAGATTGCGCAAACAATTCAGTCGGCATCGGGTTGCATCGGCGAGTGTGAAAAGAAGCGATGGAGACAACGGAGACATTGGATACCGACATAAGAGAGGCCAGCATACTAGTCTGGTTACTTAATCATCAACGTCGCGCACCAGTTCGTCTTCATCGCGCGGCCTGTCTTTCGAAGGTTATCGGACCAGCCATGTGAAGCGATACATTGAAAGGTTTGGCATTTAAAATCCTTCATAACTGTATCGCGTCATATCATCTCCAAGAATCAAGCTCTCCAGGTAATAACAAGCATTGAGGTTTCACTCCATGGTATTTGTATGTACCAATGCAGTAAACAGTGGTCACGTCAGTTAGAGCTTTCAGTGTTAACTGTTCTCTGGGTCGTCAATTTTGGCAATGGACGAGGCAAAGTGCTAAACAACTTGAAAGGTGAGACGAATGGAACAAAATAGGGGCGTAATGAGGTAGATGGAGCTCGCTCATTCACGGAGAGTCAGCTTTGAATGATCGTGGTAGAAGTCGCAAGGCGGAGTTCGCCCTTGGGTAGTTTATGGATAGCTGCTTGAGGCAAGCCATGTCATTGGTAAATTCCTCTGATTCGGTGGTGTGATTGTAAAACTGTGAACCAGTTGGACAAGAACAGGGTTTGCCCGATATGTCGACGGAAAAAGTGTCATGATGATGCTGTCCTAGGGTGACTCTGTCATAATATGACCTCGCTCCAAAAGGCTTTCGAGGTCCGTAGCAACGTTAGAAAGTTATTGCGCCTCTCTAGCTCGTCAACAATTGGTTTATAGAGCTCAAGGGGGGTGTCAACATGGTCCGTAGGTGCTAATCGGCATTTCACGAATTTCCTGGTTCGCGAGGTTGGGAGCAAGTTTCGTCGCGTCAGTATAATGCAAACATGACACATAATTAGGGATACGACTATTCTAACCATTCGGTGATATGGACAGATCCCTATAGTTGGTTACTACATCGTCTAAACGAGGACTCGACTGTTTAAACAGCGTAATGGAACTCCAGCTCACAAATTCAACCCTCCCCTTCACCAGAGTGAGGTGGAAATGCTCAACTGAAATCGGTAGCCTAATCCTACCGGGTCTCCGACACGATAGTATACCTTGCCTCACGAATGACCTGACCGACTGGTTCCCTGCCATAGTGACCCACACCTATAACAGCCCCCAGTTGAGGTTCAGTGCAGTACAGAGGTTGAGGTTGAAGAAAGCAACAGAGCTAATTTTTAGGTCATTGTGAACAAAATGATAAATTTGCAGGGTGAATCGGGAAATGGAGCGACCTGGACTAGTGAACCTGAGACCAAGGTTTTTCAAGCGACTATTTGCCCATATGAGTTAGGGATTATGTCTCGTCTTTTCTTGATTGGGTCCGGAGGCTGGGTGGCCGTCCAGTTTCATGTGACATGTCTATATGTTATTCCGTATATAGCTGATGTAGGTACTACTTTGGATACAAAGTTTATTTATACGGCCACTGTTCGTTGATCGCCTTTGAGTGAGACTTGATCGAGAACCGTCCATATGAATTAATTACGACCCTGGATGCACCCTCCAGAAGGTGAAACCAGAAGACTCTGTAGATCTGTCATTCAACTGTGCAGTGCCTGACTATCACGTGCTTAGGAAATCACAGAAAGCGCACTCGTAATCTTGGACCTCAGATTGGTCTTATAATGAGTCCAATGGGGTGGTTACTATATGAAGAAATGACACTCAAAGTGCTGGTAATGTCCTTGTCTAAGGAGAGCCCATTTAGATGAGCTAAGCCTGATTGAGATGTGCAAGGCCGAGCAGTGTCGCCACAAACGAGAACGGTTCATCCGACAAGTCAGAGATATCCGCTTTCTGCTCTATGGCCTCCAGTGGTTGTGCGCGCTGGTCACGTTTTCCAGGATCGGGACTCAGTACTAGCTG
>Ga0307515_10016011_pt1 | contig 13762 bp, 5 predicted proteins | sample 17_EM_MG_FD_194513 | JGI IMG/M metagenome (GOLD analysis project Ga0307515, IMG submission 194513) | Populus trichocarpa ectomycorrhiza microbial communities from riparian zone in the Pacific Northwest, United States - 17_EM | ecosystem: Host-associated > Plants > Roots > Unclassified | place... | reverse complement strand
GTCGTGTTTTTGGTGGTGTTCGCCACATGGTGGTGTTCGCCACTTGGTGGTCGGGTACGCTAAGTAGAGCAGCTTATTAAGATTCTAAAGCCTTTTATATTAGCCACTAAGCGTATAAAAGGCGACGCTAATAGTTCTGGTATTAAAGGCTTATATAGCGCTCTATAGGAGTTAATTACTAATATAAAGCTACTCTATTAAATTCTCTAGTAAACTTAGTAGAGCCTTAAAAACAAATACAATTCCTTCCTTAAATTAGGCGTTAATATAGCTATTTAAAAGATTAATAAATATTTTAATAAAATAAAGGCCGAGAGCCCTTACTATTTTGCTACAGTAATCCTTTATTTACCTCTTAAACGCGCCTACTTTCGCAATAAGTGGAAATGGTAGCCCCTATGGTAGAAGCACGCTAAGCAGTATATAGAGACTTTATTTAATAACTATATTAATAAGCAAGTAGATAAGGAAGATAAGGAACTAGCTAAATCACAATATAGGAAAGTTCCTTATAAATCCGATAATAATTTAGCTGATAAATATATATAGTCCTTAGTTATAGATAAAAGCCTTACTTTCTTAAAGCGCAATTAAAAGCGTATTAAGCTCGCTAGTAAGCTTAACCGCTACTATAATATAGGCCTTAAGCTTATTAAGATCCGCTCTAATAATAGTAATAAGTAGAGTAATGTTGTTTCTAATTCTCTTAACTAGTAGCTTAAAATTAGTTAAATCCTTTATTTAACACTTACTAAGATTACCCTTAATCTATTCTCTATACTAGTAATAAGCTCTATATATAAATAAGCCTTTAGCTAAGCTAAAAGGATTATTACTAATAAGTATAATTAACTATTAGCCAATATAATTAAAGCAGATTAATATTAAAAATAGTAGTTAATTAAAGGCCTTTTATTAAGCAGTTTAATTAACTATATTAACTCTAATAAAGGTTTAACTCTACCTTAGTTAATAAGCTTAGATATTAATCTTATTAGCTATAAGCTAACTATAGAGGTAGAAAAGCTAGCTTAGTAAGATATATTTAATAGAGCTTTATATTTAATTAAATCTAATATAGAAATAGAGCCTCCGGAGCCCTTACTAATGCCTTCTTTCTAACCTTACCACTAATATTACTACTAAATGTTTTACCTTTTTAACTCTCTATAGGTATACAGGACGAGTTTAGCTATATTTAAATACTATATTAGGTAAATTAGGGTTAGATTTAATTAGGCAACGTTAATATTTGTATATAGAGAAGTGCTGCCAAAAATCCGCAATGAAACACCATAAAGTCTATATCACTTTCCTAATTGGGACAGCTAGCTGACAGCGTGACAGTCAGCGTACCCTACCTTGCAGTCAGCGGACAGCGAGCGGTCCAATTGACGCAGTCAGTCAGCTATAAAAGCTGAAGCTCGCAGCTAGCTGACTGTTGGACACACTTTCTATACGCTCTTCTCTCTGCCTTATCATCTCCTTCATTCGCAGAACAGAATACCAGGTCTTTGGACGAAGCCTTTCTGGATTTGAATTGGATGGCGACAATTCGCGTAGTGGATGTGGATTACCTCATGGGTTGCAAAAGCAGATCGATGTCATAGAAAGGGGCAGTGATCTTCTTGGACTGGGTTAATTCTGGAGCTCCGTGGCGGAGCCGTCTTTGGATTGGAGTGGATCCTGTTAATTTAATTGGTTGGATGGAGTGGATTTAAAGCTGCGGAGCTCTTAGAGCTCCAATTCTCTTACCTAATTTGGTAGGTGTTATATAAGGATAGAACCAATTAGCAATGTTAACAATAAGATTCGATTCTAATTGGGTGTACGAGCTATACAATCTGAAAACTCTGATATATATAAGTGTCTCCTCCTGCCCCCGTCGTCGTCGTCGTTGTCGTCATCGTCGTTGCTTTAATTGATTTATTCTTATCTTCTTACTGCCACTATAGATTGATATTTGTTAACTTAATCGCCCCCTGCGTCTAACAACGTAATTCTTACGCCTAAGAGCTTTAACCTAAAAGCTGATAAGTTAAAAACGTTTAATGAGTTTAAGCTTTATGGAAAGTAATATATTTAGTGTAAAGCTCTTACTAAAGCTCTAAAGTATACCAAGCAATAATCCTTATACATTTAGAAGTAGGGTAAGAATATCTAGTTAAAGTCCTCCACGGATTAGCGAACGTTCTTCTACTACTATATTTGTAAGCAATTAAAGCATAAGCAAGAGCTCTGTATGGTGTCATTAGGAAGATTAACGGCTATAGATTACCTTATAAAAGATCACTAATTGGATAAGGCAATGGGCGAGATTCTCTCTAAGAAGAAGGATAAGCCAGATTAGCCGACAATTAAGCAGTATCTAGAGGCTAGATCGCTTAATCTAAATTGCAACTTTAAAGGCTTTAAGGCTCTCCTAATTTAATGGATTATTTGTTGCCATATTGCCTTCTTCTAATTTAAAAACGCCTACTTCCAATAGCTTTTGTTTTATCTCTACCCTAGGCTCTAAAAGTTTCTTCCATAAGTAGGAAAGATAATTCGCGGATAGGTTATAAAATCGTTTAAATAGCGGAAGGAGTTATTAAGGAAAGAGCTTAAGAGCGCTTACAGTATAATATCGATTTTCTTTAACCTATAGATGTCACTAAATGCGCACGCGATTATTGGGGTAGTGGGCCATTTTGTTAATAAAGACGGTAGGCGTTGCCACGTTGTTCTTGGGCTTTATAAAATTATAGGTAAGTATACTAGTAAGAATATGGCGGGCGTCCTTATAGATCTATTTCGCGACTATAGGATTGCAGGTAATATTAGGTATTTTATAGCCGATAATGCGGAGTTAAATAATACGTGTATTAAAGCAATTCTTTATGCACTATATCTAAATATATTAGTAAAGCTTCGTAAAGGACGCCAACTATATTACTTTAGTTATATTACGAATCTTTGCGCCCAGGCCTTTATTATTAGAAGTAATACGGAGGGAGTTTATAAAGAATTAGTAAGGGCTTATCACGAGATAGACTTTAAGAAGGTTAAGGAGTTGTGGAAAAAGCATAGAGCCGTTGGATTGCTTCACAACCTTATATAATATATTCGTATAACTCCTTAGTATCGTAGTTTCTTTCGGAGGATTAAAATAGGAGGCCTATTAGCAGAATTTAATGGCTTAGAGGTAAGTAAGAGATCTTATATAGAGCCTTAGTGTTAAGTTTTAGTAGCTTAGTGCCGGATTTTATTTTATTTGGAGGAAAATTAAAATTAACTCTTATATCCTTATACTAACCACCTACTAGCTTATTTAAAATAACTAGACGCGTTAGAACTTATTATTCTTGGCTATATTACGCTTTCTAAACTGCAGGGAACGTATTACAAAGTTCTATAGTAGCTACTACTTAGCGGTAAGTGTAAAGCAGCTTTTTAAGGATGACCTACTTTGAGAGCACTATTAGAAACAACTTAAACACCTACACAATTACCTGGAGACGTTTTATAAGGCTACTATTATGGTAGAAGGCAAGTATACTAGCCTTGCTAATTACTTCTAAACCCTAGACTGGCTTTTGCTCGAGCTTAAGAGAACTAAGTATAGGTTTATTAAGCTCTTAAAGCAATTAAAGAAGAAGGCTGAGGCGTAAGGTTATTACTACTTAGCCGCCTGCGCAGAGGCTGCCTAGTAAAAGTATAAGAAGTACTACGTTAAGGCTGATGATATAGAAGCTTACTATATAGCAATTATTCTTAACCTAACGCTTAAGATACAGTGGTTTTATGACTAATAGGCGCAGTATAAAGAAAAGGCGGCTTAGATTTTAAAAGTGGAGGAGGCAATAAAAGAGCTCTGGCTCGAATATAAAGGCAAAAGCTTCTTACCACTACTACCCTTATCTATACCAGTAACTCTATAGCCGCTAGTTATAAGAGAGAAGATCTATACCTCCGCCCGAGCTTATAAACGCCTTAAGACGACCCACCCTAAATATAATAGCCCGGCGCCAATTAATTGCTTTAAAGAATATCTTACTACTAACTATGTACTTCTTACCGAGAACTAATACTTTAATGTCGTATAATACTGGCAGGATCGCTATAAGAGCCAACCGGATCTCGCCCGATTTGCGCTTAATATATTAGCTATACCTCCTATAAGCGATAAATGCAAACAACTCTTTAGTAGCTGTAAGATTCTTCTTAATAACCGGCGCTCCTAATTATAAATGGATATTATTAAGGCAAATAAGGTTCTTTGGTATGTGTATAGGCTACTACCAAAGGGTATATTTAACAATGAGGAAGTAGATAACTTGGTAGGAGAGCCTTGTGAAAGGGTGTCCCTTAAGGAAGCGGTAAAGGCCCGGCTTGCTACCGTGGTTGCCGTAGAGGTCTCTGCTTAGGTAGAAGACGACATAATTAATAAGGAGGAAGGGGAGCTAGATAAGCAATATGCGGCTATTGAGATTAACTACAAGACTAAGGTTATTGGTAAGGAGTAATATAGGTAGCTTTTAGTTAGTTATCCTATATCTACTCTTCCTTTTATAACACTATGCCGATGCCAAGCCTTTCTATTTTTAGTATATAAATGTACTGGAGCTTTAAGGAGCTCTTGGAGTCAAACAATTTACTAGCTGGATGGAGTGGATTTGAGCCCGAATCCACTCCACTCCAGTCCAATACAATCACTGGAAAGGGGGCTGGGGAAGCTTGTGATAACAGAGACCGCGACCAGCGACCAGCCTCCACGCGTGATTCTTGTTGGACACTCGGTAGGAGCGTACATCTTGCTAGAGATCCTTCGCTAACATCGGGAGAATCCAAAATACGACGCTGCGGATGGTATTAGGATTGTAGGCGGAATTTGTCTGTTTCCTACGGTTACGCACATAGCGAAGAGCAAAAGCGGGAGGAAGTTTAGTGTAGGTCACACCCCTTCATTTTAATGTTTTATTAGCTGATAGAGGCCCACGGGAAATTGTAGTGCAAACTGCATTATAGATGATCGGTAGAACAAGAATTCATAACTGCACTATTGGAGGATCTTAACTGCTTTTCAGAATAGCCGTATCCTTCATCTCTATCTGCAGTTATAAAATAGTAACATGCTTAAATCATCCCCAGTCACCATTTTATTGGATGGTTGTCTGGGACTAGTCAAGAGAGTTTTCTCAACTGTGATATCAGATTAATTTGATTGACGATAATACTCAGTTACTTCTCCGTTTCCCCTCTTCAGCCGCAGTCCTCGCTTTCCTCGCACGATTTCTCACATCATGGATACCGAGTGGTCTATTGAAAGCTGTGCTCCGCGCATTCATGGGTTTCCCTACCGACGCAGCTGTGACGACTACTGCTTTTATCAAAAACCGATGGGGGGTTGCACAAGCACTGTACAGTTTGACATGCTGCTGTAGAATAAAGTTGTTTTTAACCTCTCTTTAGACAGATGACCCGGGATGAAATGGTAGCGATTAGGAGCGATGTATGGGATACGGAAATATGGGGCGCAGCACATCAATCGCCGTCGCCCCACCCAAGGCCAAAGTTGCGTTTCCTCTTTAGCCAGAACGATCATTGGGTTGCAGACGAGACGAGGGATGATTTGATTCGTGCGAGGACTTTTGGAGATGATCACGATGGGAGCGGTGGGAGCGGCATTCAGAGAACAGAGCACTGGAAGCCGAGAATGGAAGTTGGTGAAGAAGGTTGGCCACCTAGATTTTGTATCAGTAAGCTTATCTTCCTCTAATTTCAAAATTACGTTGGTAAGTAGGATGCTGACTTTATTCAGAGTAGTGTTCCAATTGCCGAGAGGGTTAAAATTTATGTTGAGGATATTGTGAATAGCGACATGGATAGAAACTTATAAACTTCTGGATCTCAATGTAGCGTTCAGAAGCTCATCCTAGTGATGACAAGAAGTTCTCTCACGTCTAAAAAGGCGGAGCCCAGAAGCATAAAAATATTCATATGCTAACTAGAATGCCTGGGTATCTTGATGCTTTACAAATACACGAAGAATATGTGCATGAATACCAGTTTGCATCCACGTCTTACTGTTACATATTAGATAGCACCTTAGAATCTGGTCCTTATCAACTAACCCGATACCCTTGTTTCGCCTTCCAGAAGAGTTGCCCAATAGCATCCGAATCGTCCCCACTTTGTGCATTCATTGGTTGGGGAGGTGGCTTTTGGGGATGCTTTGCAGGAGTGAATCGAGTCGTAGCTCTGAAGAAGTCTGTATCGAGCGTTGTTGTGAATTGTGCTGACTTTAATGATGAGCTGTGGTGATTGTGTAGACTCCAACCGGCATCTTGCGTCCTCTGCTGGCCGAACAATTCTCGTAGTGACAACTGCCGACCCATAGGCACGCTCTCCTCCTCAGCTTGGGCATCCTCAGCAATCTGCTGTGCGCCATTACTACTGTCTCTTAACTCCTGTTCCAATAGTTTCCTACTCATCTCGGCTTGTATCGCACAGTCCTGGATAATTTGTGCGTTGATCGTCCTGGTGTTCGCCGTTGAGGATGGGGGCGGTTCCGAGAAAATCCACAACCCATATATCTGCGGCGTCCCATCCTCTGCTCCAACTTGCAAAATCACATACTCCTCAGTGTTCTCCACATCATCCCCACTTAATAGTTCAGTTGTGAAGCTGTCCAGCCCGCGTCGATTGAGGATGGTCACAGCGTACCGATCGGCGCCGATACTACTCTGAGTAAGTTGGCAGACAAAGAGTGTCCCTTCGATGCCACATTTTTCCCAAGCTTGAGCGGCAGGAGAAAAGAGGTAGACAACAGCATATGGTGCGATGGACAAAATGGATCTAACGGATGGGTTGTGACGTTGGATAACGGAGAGATTGAGCTCAGTATTCGATCGTGGTGGAGGAGGAAGGATATCAAGGTTTGGCGCGTCAGTTTCATAGTCTGACGGTTGAGGTAGGGGTTGGGCCTGGTGTGCTCGTGCCTTGGCCTTCCGGGAAGCCATTATAGTCATATATGGTGGTGGCGGCCGGGATTTGGGGAGGGGTTCTGGTGTTGATGTTTAGGTCAGCGCGGGCTGCTCAGCCCTGCGAAACGCCGAAGATCTTGAGAGTATGGTCTGTGCTGCATGTATCGTCATTCCAGCCAGCCGGCATTTCATTACCAGTTCCAAATTCGTCTCCAGTCCGTCATTTACGATAATGTCTGCCTATATTTCTTCTGTATAGTCTGATGCCATCTCTGGCGCTTATGTTACCTTCTCAACTACAGTTCTTAATACCACCATGCCCTCGTCGAATGGTGGCAATGGGTCTGTCGATTTGCTGGACTCGAAAATCCCTGGTGCTTTTCCTGGCGCTCCCGGCTCTGCCATATCAACCCGCCAAACCCTTTCGCAGGCAGTTTATGCGAGAAGATCTGAGTATACTAGGCCACGAAAGATTCGTATCAAAGTTGGCACTTGGAATGTCGCCGCGCTTAAGGGGACGGAGAAGGATATTGGAGGTTGGTTCGTGGAAGGCAAGGGAATCGAGGAAGCTATGACTGGCTTGACACTTAGTAGTACAGGGAAGAATGACCCGAGCGAACGAGAGAGCATAGAAGACCAAGAAGCTAGAAAGTCCAAGAAGGAATCTACAATTCCAAAAAACGACTCTGGTTCGGTGCCCGGTGGAGAAGATATTGGAATCTATGCTTTAGGGCTGCAGGAGATTGTGGATATTAACTCTCCAGCAGAAGCTCTTCGACCATATACAGACCCATCACCATCAAACCGATTCAAAGCTGCCATTCAGGAGGCACTACCCCCAGGATATGAATTGATAGCCGAGCAGCAGTTGATCGGATTACTTCTCCTAGTCTACATCTCTCCGAGATTTGTCTCCGAAATCGAGTCTATTAGCACTACAAGCGTAGGCACTGGTGTGATGGGAGTCATGGGCAACAAAGGAGCAGTCACTGCGCGTTTAGTACTAGGAGAGACAACCCGACTTGTCTTTATCAACTCTCACCTGGCTGCGGGAGCCGACAAAGCTGCTTTAGACAGGAGAAATTGGGATGCCTCTCAAATTACCAATCGCACCAAATTCGATCCTATCGTTGATTCGATGGGAACTTCTCAAGCTAGTGGTGAAGCTTTAGGTCAAGAAGATTTTGCATTCTGGTTCGGCGACCTCAATTACAGGCTTGAGGGAATGTCTGGTGATGATGTGCGGCACCTTTTAATGTTACACACTCGAGGGGAGTACGGAACTGCTGGGCAACCTGTGTCGAGCTCTGAGAAAGGCGGCTCTGAAGAGTTCCAAAATTCCTCGGCCCCTCGAAGTTGTTCCTCGGCTTCCTCCGCTACAGACAAATCTTCCAACCACCATTCACAGCACTCAACAGTGACTAAAGATACCTCCATAGATTCGATACCTATGCTAGCACATTTGGACCCTACATCACTGCATACGACATTATCATCTTTACTGTCTCATGATGAACTCTATCAGCAACAGAAAACAAGGAAAGCGTTTCACGATGGATGGAGAGAAGGACCTCTGGGATTTTTGCCGACCTACAAATATGATATCGGTAGTGTTGGGGCCTTTGACTCAAGTGAGAAGAAGAGGTGTCCAAGCTGGTGCGATCGAATTCTGTATAGAACCCGTAGGGACAAGCTTGCCTACGATACAAAGGTTATAGAAGAGGAGGCAGCAAAGAAGAAAGATGAAGAAATGAAAGCTCGAGGGATGGAGGAAGCTGGTGCGGACGAAGACGTACTGTTCGATTACAACCCAGAAACGGATGGGGACGACTACGACGAATATTTAGACTCGGAACCCGAAATTATAGTTACCAAAGAAGGGTTTCAGGACGAAATTTTTCTTGAGTATTATACGGCTCACCAACGAGTTATATCCTCAGATCATAAACCACTCGACGCAGTTTTTGTTCTCAAGTATGATGCCGTAGTTCCCGATTTGAAAGCTCGTGTTCACCAAGAGGTAGTTCGGGAACTTGATCGGGCAGAAAACGAAGGCAGACCGACAATCACATTGATTGTGGACCATTCGATTGGCACCAATGGTAGTGAATCCGTGGACAGCGATGTAGCCAATTTGGAGGGAGTCGATTTCGGAGATGTCAGGTTCGCAACATCGAAACGCCGTAGCGTCACCATAGCAAATACAGGTAGGGTTCAAGCGACAATCGGTTTTGTTGACAGGCCGGCCGCAAAAAGGCAGCCGGGACCGACACCACCATGGCTTTCGATTATATTTGACAGAGAACCGGACGTGAGTATTGGGGCTTTCAATGGTCATAAACAGTACACAATTGAGCCCGGTGAAGTATGTAACGCCGAGCTAAAGCTCCTTGTCGACGCCATCGACATAGTCCGTGACCTTAATAATGACGCGACCAGACTCGAGGATATACTTGTCCTCCGGGTCGAAAACGGACGAGACCACTTCCTACCAGTACGTGGCCGTTGGTTACAATCTTCCTTCGGCCGCTCTATCGACAAACTCATCAGAATTCCGGAAGGAGGAATTCGAAGACTTCAGCGGCAGAAGCCGACTGGGGATGACCAAGGGGTAATGTGGTCAGCTCCGAGGGAACTGTTCCGGCTGACGGAATCCGTAGAAGACCTAGTCGAGAGGACTCTCGCGGAATGGGATATGACCAGCTCAGGTAATGACAGACCTCCGTGGAAGAACAATGCTGGCTGGCCGTTTGCAGAAGGAAGCTGGTACATAACTAGCAGCGCTACTAGAGATGCTCTACGACCGATGATTTACGAGGCTCTCGATTGTGATCAACCCTTTGAATCAGCATTTGACGTCAAGACTGTGCCAATGCAAAGGCTCGAAACACTGGCTGGAACGCTAATAGTATTCCTCCGAAGCCTGGAGGATGGAATTATAACGGGGGGGTTGTGGGAGAAATTGGAGAGCGGTATGGTTACCCGAGAGAGGGCAAAGCGGCAGTTATCGCTTGAAGATGAACGCACGTGGGTTCTTGAGATTCTATCTTCGGCTCCTAACCATAACATCTCCTTCATTCTTCTCACATCTATGCTCTCGCGTATCGCGGTTGAAATTGCCAACTCTACCAAGCCATCCAGGACTCCTCGGTCAAGTGTTGAACTCCCTACATCGCCAAAGGTTTCCGTGCGTAGGAAGACGCTGAGCCAAATTCCGGAGGTGGCCAGGATGCAGCTAATTAATAAGAATTTTGCGGCTATATTCTCAGAGGAAATGATCAAGGTGCCTGAACTGGAGAAAGGGAAAGAAAAGGAGAAGAGATTGAGAGAAGAAAGGATGATGAGGGTGATTGAAATATTTCTTAGCGATGGAGGTTCAGGTCCTGGCGGTTAAACACTTAGACATGGTTGAAGCCTCTGCAAATATTCATATACAAAGATACCCCGTTAACTATGTCAACTTTAAGCTTGAACATTACCAGATGTCTGCAGTATCAACATAACAAATTCTAGGTGAATCGATGTTGCGCCGATCACGGAACATGATTTACTACGGTCACTTCGGAAAAAGACGATGTTAGAAACCATGATCAACAACAGAAATTTACCGAATCCTCACCTGTTTAAACCCTTTTTCTGTACTCGCACATGCCACGCTATAGGTAAACCTACTTAGTTAATTAAACAGAAGTCGATTATATAAGCTCTAGTTAACCTCGGCAACAACGATTTCCATATAGAAGTTGAGATTAGCGTTCCTTGACCTACTCTTTAATACTAGAGGGTAAGTTTGAAGAGATATAGTTAGATTAATCCACCGATGAAGGCGAGTACTACTTATGGATAATGCTCTAGATATATAACGTTAGTAGTAGTATCCCAAGGTTCGGCTATACATATTTAGGTAAGGGAGGGGGGAAAAAGACCTGCCAAGCTTTTCCGCGCAATTATCAATTAGTCGTTTACGAAACGAAACGAATGAGAATCCTTGGCATGTAGATTCCCGAATTTTGCGCCCAAACTTACGTGTAAAACCGTAAGATACCTAGCCCATTTCCAAGTTAAACGCGCCTTATTATCGATATAACGTCTATTATTAGTTAGTAATTAAAGCCAACGTTATTCTACTATTTATCCTATTTTAACGCGTTTCCTAATATTATTGTGCCCTATATTAACCCTACTTGTCGCGCAGATATAGACCGTCTACGTGCCCTATATATCTTGCCCCCCATATAGCCTTAATATTCTACCCCTTACGACCTAGTAACTAGCTTCGCGTTCTTATTGCGAAGATATAATTATCTAGCTACGGCGCGCCTAGAAGGCCCAATAAAGCTCTAGTGGCAGAGTCGTATACTGAGACTCCCTACCTAACGCACGGCCCCCACCCGACGCACGATTTTTCTACCCTACTACCTCTCTATAACATAACAACCCTATAAGCTATTAGACTGAAAATTTAATATACTATAGATATAATATATAAGAAGCTTTCTATATATTTTTTAAATAGAAAATATTAATATATGGCACAATTTTTCTATATAAAAATTCTAGGCAGTTATAATAAAAACTAAAATAACTATTTAGATTTTTTAAATATTTTTAAGTTTTATAACCTCTAACACTTATATATACACTTAAAACTATTTAATATATACTTATTGTAAGTAAATTAATTATAGTTTTTTAAAGATTTTTTTTAAGATTTTATCCTTATATAGTAAAAGATTTTATACCTATTAATAACTAAAACGTATATATAACTAATTTACATATAATAAAATACTATATTATATTATAAATTACTAATATATATAATATAAAAATACTTTTTTAAGTTAAAAAGTGGGATATTAAAAATACTCCTATTTATTAAGCTTAATAATATATATAAATAGTATATAATGATATATTTAGCCTTATATATAAAATTATATATTATATATAGTATTTTATTATTTAATATAAGCTCTTATAATAAATTATTTAAGAAAAAATTAAAAAAATATTTAAAATGTAATTATATAATAAAAAACTCTATAATATAGCTATAAAAAATTATTTTTTCTTACATATATAGTATTATGTAAGTATTAGTAACTATAAATAATAATTTTTTAGTTTATTTACTTAATAGTAATATTTTAGTTTACTAATTTCTTATTTTTAGGGGTTTTTTTTTAATTCTAATATATTATATGCATACTAAACAAAATTAAAGCTTTTTACACTTAAATCTTAATAATATATATTTTATCTAGCTATATTAAAATATAAGAATTTTTTAAAAATTAAAAATTTAGTAATTCTTTAAGCTAATTAATTTATTATAATAGTATTTTTTAATTTAAAAAAACCTTTTTATTATATTTTATAGGCCTTTATAAGCCTTTATATATTAATATTATAAGATTATATATAGTAGTACTTTAGTCATATTTAAAAGTTTTAAAAGTTACTATAAATTTTAAAATTAAATATTTTAAAAACCACCGGATATTTTTTTAAAAAAAGTTTTATTCTTAACTACCTATAGAATATCTATACACGATATAAATTTTATTAGTTTTTATTAATGTTTAGCCTACTAAATAGATTTAGTAGGGTGGGGGCCGTGCGTTAGGTAGGGAGTCTCGGTATATAAGGGATATTATTGCGGACACCTCGGGTTGCCCTTAGGACAACCCCCAGACGCCCCTCAGATGGTCACCGGTCACGTGCCGGAGGCATATACCCGTAGTATATAGTCTCCACAATCCCAGAGGCCTTACCTCCTTAAGGATTTATCTCTCTCACCAATCTATCCTATTCCACAATTGTGTCCTTATAGCCCCCTATCTATAAGATTCCCTTACATTTAAATCCTTTCTACTCTTTTTTAAAAGGGTAGTCGGCTTTAAGGACCAGATTATTTATTTACATCTTTTATTTACAACTACTATTCTCCCTTAAAATCTTATAACGACCTAAATAGAAACTCCACAGATACCTTATAGAAAGCCGTCGCGCAAAGGTAGGAAGGTCCCTCTAATAGCGAGAGATTGCGATAATATAACCCTTTAGGTAAGACGGCCGAATAAGCCCTAATACCTAGATACTCTAGGAGCTTGAAGACTTTTGCATACCTATAGTCACCGGCAACGCTAAGGAAAATATAGACACCCTTTATAACGGTTATAACACTACTAGAAAGCAGCCGGAACCCCTCTAGCCCTACCTAGGCCAATTAAAAGATTAAGCGCTAGAGATAACTCTAAGATCTTCCCTTAAGCTAGAAATGCTAGAGGAATATACTAACGCATTTAACTAGAGAACCAACCGGAACCCTCCTAGAAGACCACCAGCCTATAATTAACATAGTAGTAGTATATAAACTGCTTATAAGCTAAGCGGGCTTACCCCTTTAGGTAATTTAAGCTAATTACTAACTTAAGACCTAAGCCTCGTTGGGAAGCCTATACTAGCTACTAGTACTAATACTACCTCTATAGCAGGAGCCTCCCTAGGCCTAAGTTTAGAAGGTTAAGAGCCCTATACTAATCTCCTTTAAGATAGATATTGGGAAGCTATTGTAAGGCTCTTAGAAGCTATATAGGAGGAAGCCACTAATAAATATATTAGAACCCTTTAAGGGCAAATCTAGATCTAGTAGGGTCTAATCTAAGCTAGGTAAATTCTTTTATAACTTAGTTAAGGCTAAGGGCTTTTTAAGAGTTACTTAATACCTACCTAAGGAGGTATAGAAGACTTAGAGAGTTATCTACGCTATAAATAGAAAAAGGATATAGACT
>Ga0307515_10016010_pt1 | contig 13763 bp, 1 predicted proteins | sample 17_EM_MG_FD_194513 | JGI IMG/M metagenome (GOLD analysis project Ga0307515, IMG submission 194513) | Populus trichocarpa ectomycorrhiza microbial communities from riparian zone in the Pacific Northwest, United States - 17_EM | ecosystem: Host-associated > Plants > Roots > Unclassified | place... | reverse complement strand
ATATTAAGCAGCTTAATAAGCGCATTTAGTAGCAAATTAATAATATAGTAAGGGGACTTACTTTTGTACCACTAGACCTAAATTCCCTTAGCTTACTAGTATTTATAGACGCCTCCTTCGCTAATAATAGGGACCTATTATTATAAATTGGCTTTATAATTGTACTTATAGACCGTAATTAGGACGTAAATATACTGTACTAGTCTTTAATTAAATATAAATAAGTAACCCGTAGTATACTAGCTTCTAAACTATATACATTAGCTTATGGCTTTAATATAGCAGCCGCAATTAAATTAACGGTCTAGAAGATTCTATAACTGGAGCAATTACCCCTGGTTTTATGCACCAATTTAAAATCCCTTTACGACTGCCTAGTTAAACTAGGTACAACGCAGGAGAAGAGGCTTATAGTCGACCTAATGTGCTTATATTAGGCCTATGAACGACGTGAGATTACGGAGGTTAAATGGATTAGCAGCGGAGACAACCCAGCGGACGCTATAACTAAGGTAAAGCCGTGTTAAGCTCTAGAAACCCTAATTAACACAAATAAGCTTAATTTAAAGGTTATAAAATGGGTAGAACAAGACTAACGGAGCACTTACGGCTCACCTACGGCCCGTCAGAAGGCCGTACGGTTTATTTACGGCCCGTCGGAAGGCCGTACGGTTTATTTTATGGACCGTAAGCAGGACTTACGGCCAGCTTAGAGCACCATTTAGAAGGCAGCCCAGAAGGCACCTTAGGAGGGATTTCTTATGTATTTCCTTTATGTTTTATAGTTCTATTAAAGTAACTACGGAGGCCGTACACAAGTGGTTTTATTTTTTAAGTACCGCTAGTATATAATTACAGCACCTGTTATACTAACTACGTGCCTACGCGTTCGGTACACTGGCTACGCGTTTACGCGTTTAGTGCACTAACCACCTGCTTACGCGTCTGGTGCACTCCTAGGGCACTAACTAATTAAGGGGGGAGGACGCATTAGTATATAGACTACGTAGTCTGCTTTAATATAAGAGACAGTTACTACTATCCTAAAGAGCATATAATACTATACGTATTTCGTGCCCTGGGATATAACTCACTTATACCATTAAGTTGGTACAAACATTATTAATTTCTATATCCCACTTATTAATTTCTAATTTATTTCTATTAAGCTCCGCGTTTAGAAATATAGGGCATAGTTTTTTTAAAGCGTTTAAAAGGTAGTAGAATTTATAATTAATTTATAATTCGTTTATTAGAGGCGTTAGTAGGTAAGTTCTATAATTATTATATTAATAAGTTAGGCTTTTAATTAAGTTTACTATATTAATACGTAATCTTAAAGTTAAATTATAAGAGGTATTTGGCCTAATAAATTTAGTGTTATATTAATTGCTTTATAGTTATAAAGTACTATAGGTTTTTATAGTCCGTTAATACGCGTATTAGAAATAATAATCCTTTAAGTTCTAAACGCTATTATTTAAAATATTTAATAATTATAAGCAGTTCCTTATTATAAATCTTGTAGTTTAATTTAGTAGGGGTAAGTTTCTAGAAGAGAAAGGCTACTAGGTATAGCTTACCGTTCTTATTATATTATAATAACACTCCTCCTAGTATATAATTAGATAAGTTTGTTTTAATAATATATTTAAGGTTTAGATTAAAGTAGGTAAGAATTAAAGCAATTATAAAATAATATTTTGGTTATTAAAAGCTTATTTATATTTAGTAGTCTATTTAAATCTTATATTCTTCCTTATTAAGTTTACTAATAGCTAAATAATTTTTAAGAAGTAATTAATAAATTAATAATAGAAATTTGCGAATTCTAAAAATTCTTAAATATCTTATATACTACTAGGACTTTCCTAGTTTATAATTATAGCAATTTTCTTAAGGTCTATTTTAATTCCGTTATGGGATATAATTAGGCCTAAGTATATAACTTTAGGCATATAAAACTTGTATTTCTTAATATCGTATTATAAACCCGCGTCTTATAGGCGTTTAAGGACTATTTAGATATACTTCTAATACTTAAAAAGCAAAGATAAATAGATTAAGATATTATTAATATACGCGGTAATAAATATATTAAGGAATTTGCGAAGCGTATTATTAATATATTACTAAAACGTACTAGGACAGTTCTTTATACTAAATAGTATTACTAGGTATTTAAAAAGTCCCTATTATATACAGAAAGCTATATACTTTTTATCTCCTTTATAAATATAGATTTAATTAAAGGCAGCAACTATATTAAGCTTTGTAAAGTATTATACTTTTATTAAGTAGTTAAGTATTTCTTAAAGTAGAGGAATTAGATATTGGTTTTAAATTATAATTATATTTAGGGCTTAATAATTAATATAGAACCTTAAGCCTCCTCTAGGTTTTTTAATAAATAGTATAGGTAAGGTAAATAGTAATTAACTAGGGCAAATAAATCCTTTCTCTAGGTACTCTTTAAGGTATTATTATATTATAAGCAGTTTTTCTTACAATATACCGTATAACGGGTTAAACTTTAACGTTATACTAGGTTTAAGTTTTATCTTAAAATCGTGCTTATCTTAATATAGGGGTAGTTAGTTTATTGTTAGTATGCTTTAATAATGTATAGAATACATATATTACAATAATATATACTATACGGTGTTGTTAATAGATATTGTCTTCTAATACGAAGAAGGGTGAGGAACTTAAGGTTCCTTACCACGCTAGTGCCGCGGTAACACGTAACGGCAACTTGCCTTATATAATGGCAACTTGCCACATATAGCGGTAATTTGCCTCCTATTGCAATATAATATATTCTAGCTATACTAGGAGTACTTTAGAAAATGCGGAGGACTAGTATCCTATAACTATGTAGTTCGAAAATCTATATATACACTTCTCTTTCTTTTCTTCCTTTCTTCCTTCCTTCCTTCCTTCCTTACCCTATGCCTTTATATCAGTGCTATTGTCAGTAGCACGTTCTACCCATTCTACTGTCTTTAACTCAATTCGGTTTATGTTAATAAGTCGCTTAAGAGCTAATAATAGTTTGCTTTTAGTTATAGTGTCCGTAGGGTTACTATCTCTATCGATCTACTTAACTTTAGCTATTTTGCGTCTTTTATATAACTAATATAGGCATATAACATTAATTATAAGTCTCTTCTCCTATATAGTTCCTAGTTTAATAAGGCATTTATAGATCGACTTTAAATTAGTATAAAGAATAAGTAGTAGGCTAATATTAAGTTGCAATTCGACTGTGGCCTTAATTGCAGCGCCGATGTTATAGGCTATAGCATATAATTCGGAGGCTAGTACGCTTCTAGTAATTCTCTTATACTTAACTAAGGACTAGTAGACGATGTTCGCCTTATTTAATAAGTCTACTAGTACTAGGATATATCTAATCTGTAATAAGAGATCCTTATTGTTTGCAAATAAGGAATTAGTAAATATAAGTAGTTGTAATATCTCTATGTCGAGTTTAACAAAGTTTAAACCTCTTATTAGGTTCTTAATTTGCTACTAAATCCTCTTATTAAGCAGTTTTGCGTCTTTCTCGTTAGGGTTAATTACCTAGGCAGCGTAGGATAAATTAAAAAAAGCTTTAGGCTAGCATATAGACGCAATATAAGCTCCTCTTGCTCGTTAGGCGATGTATTAATCCTTAAATATAAGTGCTGTGTAAATAGTGCCTCTGGAACTAGTTATTATAATAGCTTCCTTAATATTAATAAGGGTTAAGTTCTAGTATTAACGCTCCTACGTAAGCGTAATTATATAATCCTATTATTAGATAATGCCTCCGTTAAACTTAATTAGGTATTCTGGCGTAAGTTATTCGCGTTCCTTAATTAGGAACTTAGCTTTCTTAATTTTCTCCTATTCTAAAGCTGCAAAGACTAAGTTAGCTAGTAGGAGGGTGTTATTAGTCTATAAACCAACTATTCCGAAATTTATGGGGTTATTAAGGTGGAGTAAGCAGGGGTTATAAGTAGATTGGCTTATGTTTAGTTCTTTAATATAGTAGTTATAGTAAGTCTTAAACCAATAATTGCCTGCCTTAGGATTGCCGTATAAAGGTCTAATAACCTTTAGAATTGTGCCTTATAAGACTTTAAATGCCGTACTAAGTTTAAAAGGTGCCCTAATATAGAAGTCTTAATTTAGTCTTATAGCTAATTATATATAGGCCTATAAAATATCTTATAAGTAGAGATGTATGCTATTGTTTTAAGTTATAGCCGTAGTATAGAGAATAAGGCGTTAGCTGACTCGTTAGATTATAGGTAATTAGGTTAATACGAGGTCTTTTTTTAGGTTATTATATGCCTGTATAACTAGTCTTAACTTTTTAAAGGCTTTATTAGAACTAGGGTTCTTAATCTCGTTAACAAATCTAGAGTTAAATACTCTATTACTTTGTGGTATATCTTTAGGGTTAACTAGTTTAAAAACTCCTTTTTTAAGTAATCCCTTAATTTCCTTTTGGCGTGATACTATAAACTAATTAAACTTTGTAAGTTAATTATTGTCCTTATCTTATAGATATATTAAAATATTTACGGTATTAGCTTTAATAGGGTACTTACGTAGTCTACCTCTTTTACACTTAACAGGTTAAGGTCTAGGCTCAGTTTAAGGTAGGGGTTTAGGTTTAGTTTAAGGTGGTTCACTTTTATTATCTTCTAGTTGCATATCCTCTATAATCTTAGGGTTTACTAAATATAGTTTCACAACCGTACTACGGAAGTTGGTAGGTTTATAGGGAAGTTATATAGTACAGGTCTTATTTTTAATACTAAGTAGGTTATGCGGACCAGACTAGTAACTAGGTTAGCCTATAGGTCCTTCTCTCCATACCAATACGGGTAAGTTAAGTGGTAAGTTATAAATTGCAGTTGTTTTAGGTCCGTTGCGCATATTAAGGGTATCTACTACTTAGCGCTTAGCTCTAAGCTTCTTAACTTCTTCCATAGCCTTTTTAAGAGCTGCTGCTCATTATATAACTATAGGGTTAGGTACATCGGATTCTACTATACGTAGGTAAGCTCCGAATACTAGTAAGGTAGGTATAAAACCGTTAGGGCCTGCGGAATCGTTAATTACTTTAAAAGCCATTTGTAGGGCTATATCCTTACTAATATCTAGCAGTTCTATAGTAATGATATAGTATATGCGACGGAGGGGGCTATAGTAGCGTTTTACCATTCTAACTGAATTGTGGGCTTTAACAGGTACACTTCTTATAACTATTCCAAATATTATAGCGTATTATTTAAATTCCTTACTTACAAAATTCTTACCTATATTGTGTATAATAATATTAGGAGGTCCTAAGTATATATTAATCCAGCATATTTATAATACATCCCATATATACTTAGCGCTAATATTTTACAGCTATCTACTAGCTTAAAATCGTATTCCTTTATTAACGATATATAAAAGGGGTGCGCCATTAATATATATAATATCAACCACGATTAAATAGTTAAAATTAATATTATTATATAAGGTAAATCTAAATCTACTAGGCAACTTTTTATATTTTTAACAATAGTGGCAGTAGCGTGTAAGATAATTTAAGGTCTTACTATTAACATCATACCCTAAGCGTTTAAGTATTTATATAAGACGCTCAGCTAAAGGGTAGCCAAAACGGCAATACAGTCGCTTCAATTCTACGTCGGTAAGGTAGCAGAGGTTTTATTTAAATAACTTAGTTAAATAAGTATACAGGGATATATTCTAAAGTAGCAAAGGGTGGCTAAAGTAATATATAACGGGTACTTCGCTCCAAGGGGTAATTAGCATATTTTTTAGGTTATTATAGTATACTTATAGGTAATCTATGTCTGCTAAGCAAAGCAAAAATAGGGTGTTAACCTTAACAATATGAAACTCAATTATGCTAATTAGGGTGATTACTTTAGCTAATTTGATTAATGAGGTTAATCTAATGCCGAACTATATGTTAACTATGCCTTATATAGTAGTATTAAGCTATACATTAGTATCGAGTCTCTAAAATACTAAGAATTAGCTATATCCTACTATAAATCGTTTAGATGCTCCTATATCAATCATTATACCTATAAACTTATCTGCAGTATAGCGGGACGTAGATATAGTTATATTATAGGTAAAGGGGTCCTAGTCGGTTATAAAAGGTACTATATTGTCTATAGTTGTAACCAAATGGCTAAAGGCTTTATTAGCTAGGGTAGCGGCTATAGAAATCACTTTCTGCTATTCCACTTGGCCGAGGGAGGTATAGTAGTAATTAATATTTAGTTGTGAGTTCTTATTAATTGCCTTATAACTTATATTAATAGTTAGTGCTTAAAAAGCTTCCTTAAGCTCTTCTTCTAAGTCAGTATCGTCGTCCTCGTAATCTATAATATATTAGTTAAGTCGTTTCTTAAATCGGTCGTCGAATTTGCTAAACCTGTCTTTATTAGCAGTTTTAAACTTAGCTTTAGACTCTTCTTACTCCTCCTTAGTATATCTCTATAAGCAATATCCTTCCCTATTATATATAAAGCAACATAGTTTCTTTCGGTTGCGGTTATACGGAGGGTTATTACAGTTACTGCGGTTATAGTTATTATCTCTTTTATAAAACCGTCGGTCTGTAAAGAAGGCTTATATCTTCTCTATATACTCTTTCTTATATACTGTAATAGACGATTAAAGTTTGTTAATAAGGGCTCTAAGGTTATCCGGTGGGTTAGAGACTATATATCTACATACTAGTATTCCTTAGTAAGAGGTGACGATTTTATTATAAAGGAAGTCTATAGTTTGTAAGGTAGGTCTAAGGCTATGCTATAGTTAATAAAGTCTATAGATTAACAATTGGAGATATTTACTTATCGACTTGTCTATGTTTCCTACTATTACTATTATAAGTATAATAGTGTTCCACTTGTCTAGGTTCTTACGTTAAAATCCTAGTCCTTTAAAGAAATTCCAAAGGTGCTTATAAGCTTTAGTAAATAGTAGGCGGGACAGTTAGTTTATATAAAAGTGGTCTAAAGCTAGTCCTTTTAGCATAGTAGGGAATGCCTTAAGGTAGGCTTCTTGGAGTACATCTGCTCGATTACAGATATTATAGAATATTATTAATTTGTAGTTAAGGCTTTCGTTTATACTACTATATTTCTGCTCCTCTATATATATTTTAGCTATATTCGCAATTTCCTTACTATAGCCGGTTATAGTAATAGGGTGGTTCTCCTAATCTATAGATTATACGTGGAGTTACTGTGTTATTATTACGGGTTAAGGCGTAGTAAATAGTGTAAAAGTAGACATAGTTATAGATTAAGGTATAATAGATAGTGTAAAGGTAGAAGTAGTCGGTATACCAGTTAGTTAGGTTGCGGTAGCTTTAGCTTATTATTACTCCTTTAAGGTACCCTCTGTTATATATACCTTAATTAATCTTAATAATATCGGTCCGTACTTATTATTAGCTAATTTAATTATCTCTCTGCTCTATTTAGTTTAGTCTTCTTCTTATACTATATCGTGTAAAGACTAAGGGAGTGTTTTATTTTATTTGTGGTTAATATTAACCTATACTCCTTTAATATTTAGGCAGTTATATAGTTACTAAAGCCAGTATAAGGGGATTTACGTAAAGATATTAACCATAAAGTCCTTAAAATCTCCCTAGAACGATTCCTAGAGTATTAAGTTAAGCTAGTTGTATATCTCTATGTATAGGTACATCTTATATTATAGGTAGTTAGTTAGTTTATCTTTAGAGGCTTCTGTTAGGTTAATCCCATTTTCCTATTTAGCTACTTCTTCCTCCTAGTCTTTCTCTGTTCCTAACATCTTGTTTATTATATATTGTTTAGATAAGTAAGGGTAAAGGTAAGGGTGTTTAAAAGGTAAAGGTAGGGGAACGGTTAAGGAGGCGGTTAAGGAGGCGGTTAAGGAGATAGTTAAGGGGATAGTTCGAGTTAATTAAGTAGGGTAAAGTGCTCTGCGCAGTAGTCTTCTAAAATAGATAGAACGAGATGTCTAGAAGTTATCGTAAATACTAAACAAGTACTCCTAGGTGGTTTCTCTTCTTCTCTTTAACTAAAATAGGCTGATATAAAAGGTGGATAAGTATAACTATCTTCTAATCTACTATAAGGTGGATAGTATAACTGTTTTCTAAGCTATCTGCGTGTTTCCTAATCTATACGCGCTCACTAATTAGTGTTAGTATGCTTTAATAACGTGCAGAATATATATATTATAATAATATGTACTATATGGTGTTATTAATAGATATTATCTTCTAATACGAAGAAGGGTAAGGAACTTAAGGTTCCTTACTACGCTAGTGCCGCGGTAACACGTGACGGCAACTTGCCTTACGTAACGGCAACTTGCCACATATGGCGGCAATTTGCCTCCTATTGCAATGCAATATATTCTAGCTATATTTATAAATCGTTTCTTAAATATATTAATATTCTTTAAGTATAAGAGGTCGGGGGTTAATATATTACTTTAGTTTTAATACCTTCTTAATATCTTCTAATATTATAGCAAAGATCTTATAGTCTTATTTTCTTACTAATAAATAAAAGGGCGCGGCTTGTATTATATAAATTTTAAGGGGTTTTAATATATTATCTTCGCATTCTTTACCGCAATTAGTAGTTATAACTTTATTATATTAGTTTAAGGTTTATAGTAAGGGTAATTTATATTATATTATATTTAAATAGTCGTATATATATTTATAGGGTAAGTAGTATTTTAAGTAATAACTTTGGCAGTAGGTTATACGGAATTTTAGTATTTCTTTAACCTAGCTAATTAAAGGGTTATATCGTTTTAGCTATTTATATCTAAGTATTACCTTATAATACTTTAAGGGTGTTATAAATAGGGAAATATATTTAAGGTATTCGCCTATCCGCATCTTTATAAGAGCGTAGTACGTTAATTCGCTGTATATTAAAGGTTTGCTATTAAAGCCTTATAGGCCTTAAAGCTTATTAAGTTTCTTTAAATTTAAGTCTTAAGTTTTTGCGTAGTTTGTATTAATAAAGCCTATACTAGTAGCTCTACTATTTATAAGGATTTATACTTCCTTTTATTTTTTAAATATTTAAATTTTGCTAAGTATATTAAGGGAGTTATATTATATATTAGCGCTAAAAGAGCCTAAATACTTATACTCTTCCACTTCGTATCTTAAGGCGCAACTTAGCCCTAGGATAATTTATAGAATAGGTATAGTTTAAGGATTAGGAGAAACTACAGCGGACCTTTTTAAAAGGGTAAGTTTAGCAATTCCTTTAAATTTATCCCTTTTTACTATATTTAACGTATTCTCTATTTACGGCTTAAGTTCTTTATTTATTAATTCCTAAGGGTATATAGAATTAGGTAGCATTAAGGTCTATAGGGTTATATATAGGGCTTTTAGGTCTTAAAGATAAATCGCGCTTTAGGGTATATATTAGTTTTATAGAGTTTTAAATATAAGGTATAGTTAGCTTTAGGGAACGAGTTTATTTATTATATTAAAGGTCCTTATTAATTTGTTAATATATTATAGCAAATTTAGGTACATCCTTTAGCAGTTCTCTACTTACTAACTATACTCTAATTTTATCTAAAATAGCTTAACGGAAAGCAGTAACTCTAGCGGCTTTATTCTAATCTAGTTTATTAATAAGGCCTAAAAATTCTAAAAAGAAGCTAGTAAAGTCTTAGTTCCGTTATTATAGGGTTTTAAGTTTAGTAATAGCTGTATATTCGCAGCTAGCGTTATTATACGTTCGTTCTAATAAAGAGATAAAGATTTTAAAATTAATAAAGGTACTATTATAGAAGAATAGGTCTATATTTTATATAGCGTCTTTACTTAAACAATATATTTTATAGCTAATCTTGCTAGCTTTAGTAGGGTATTAGTTATAGTTTATTGAAAGTTTAAGACGGAGCTTAGTTATAAAGGGACGTAGGTTATTTTAATTTCTATTAAACATTAGAGGGTTAGGAATTTTTTTTAGATTTTATAGTTGTTGGTTACATAAGGGGATATCACGTAGCTACGGTTCGTAGATAGTATAATGATTGTTCTGTGTTTTCTTCTTGAAGAAAGGGGTAAGGAACTTAAGGTTCCTCACCACGCTAGTGCCGCGGCGGCATATAACGGCAACTTGCCGTACGTAACGGCAACTTGCCACACGTGACGGCAATATGCCTTATATACCTTTATTTCCAATACTAGCAACTCTTCTTTTATGGTTGCTATATATATATATATATACCGCTTAACTAGCGGAACAAAATTAATCCTCCTTACTTACTATTGCTATTATAATATAAGTCTCGCTATCCCAAAATTTGCCTCTTAGCACGTAGTGCTTTTCTTAATTATAAGTTATAGGTAGGTATCTTGTTGGTAGGGCCGCCAAGGCGCTAGCGGTAAGCGAGCTAATAGCGATTTTCTATCCCGGGGATAGAAAATCCTAATTGGCTAGTTTAAGTTAGGGTCTGTAGAATATAACTAATTAGATAACTTTAACCGCCGGTCGAAGTTCCTAAATATCTTAAGACTTTACGTAACTAAGAAATTTCTAGGGACTCCCTTTTAACCTAACCTTTAACTCATATACGCAAAGTATTTGTGTTAATAAACGTCTCTAGTGCCTTATTTGGGTTTACCTTCGTTATTATATCTACCGGGTTATTTTGGCTATTAATCTATTAGATTTTAAAGAGTTCTTAACGCTTATAGGACTACTAAAGTGCCATAATATCGATTATAAGGCGCTTCTCCTTTATAGTACTAAGCTTAACTAAATACTTATAGAGGGAATATAAGTTAGTGTATACAATTGTAGGGATAATGGGAAGTTTAAGTTAATCTGTAATTATCTTTAGGGTAGTTCCAATTGCAATTACTATATTAACTCCGCTAACTATTCTATATATCTCTAACGCTAGAACGCTTTAAGTAACGCGCTTGCTCTTAGTTAAGCTCTAATAGATAAGATTGCCGTAGATTATAAAGTCATTCTCTTTAGTAAATTTGTTCGCGATAATAATCTTATATTTTAGCTAGGAGCTAAAGTCTTTATTATTTATAAACGATCCATTAACAAATACAAAGAGCTTAGCGGTAGGAAGATTAATAGGCATATAAAGTAGTCCCCAATCAAGATGGTTTATTTACTAAAAAAGATGCTTATTTAGGGCAAGGATATTATCCTTAGTTAGTTCCTAGTGTTAAGCCATAATAAAGAGATTAAATAAAGCCTTAGGTTAACAGATAGAAGTAATATAAGCTTTACAAGCACGTTGCTCCACATATCCTTACTTTAGAGAATTAACGTTAATAACGTTAATTTTTTTACCTTAACCCTTCTAGCGCAAAGTAATAGAATCCTTATTTAGGGAGAGGATACATCTATTAAAGAGTAATGGTGTTATTAAGTTAAGCTTTTCCTTTGGCTTTGCTATAAGATTTGCCTTTACTAGCTTATCCTCTTTAAGAGCTAAGAATTGGTCGTCTCCTAAGATAATTGTATTATTAGTTTATATACCAACGATTCCGAATAGGGTTCCCGTAGTTATAATAAGGAAGCAGAGATTAAATATAGAAGTAGTTATTAAAAGCTTCTCTTTATGGTGCTTGCTATAGGTAGCCTACTAGTGAGTTCCTACCTCTGCGATTCTATACAATGGCTTAAGCATAACCATAATCATATCTTTAGGATACTGGTGGCGAATTTGCTCCGGAAGGTATGCTAATATTAAGCGCTAAAGGTGCGTCTCTAATTAGGTATAGGCTTAAGTAATATCTCATAAATAAACCGCCATTCCGTTCTTTATTAAGGAGGGAGCTAATATAATAATAACTTGCTAACTAGCTCGTTGAATTATAGGAGATTGTATAAGAATTATCTCTTTACTATTATCGTTATAACCTTAGATAATAAGCCTTAATTTCTTAAATAGGGCGTTAGTAGCCTTACCCTTAATCTTATTAACTATCCTTAACTTAAAGATGCAAACTTCATTAAACTTAGTAGGGTTATACTTCTTAAATTTAAAGACTCCTCTTATAATAAGACCGTTGATCTCCTACTTGTCGGATACTTAGAAAGGAGCTCCTGGGGTTATAATACAACCTTCCTTTTAGAGCTGTTTTACAAGCTCAAAGTTAGCCTTCTCTTTAGCTGTCATAAAGGCTATTAATAACTCGACTTTATTCTTAATGGCGGCAATAAATTGTTCTTTAAAATTAATAAGATGTTGGCGATTTTGTAATCCCTTCGGGCAACCTCTACCGCGTTATAGTTGTAGCGCATCTACTACAATTGTATTAGGATTATAGTCGCCTTCTAGAGCATATTAATCGTAGTTCTCTTCTAGGGCATCTTCTAGGGCATCCTATAAAGGCTTAGAATTGTTATCTTTATAATAAGGCTTAATAACAGTTAAACGGAATTAAGTAGGTCCATAAGGCATCTAAATAGTATAAGTTTAACTATTAATTATAATAAGTTAGTATGGGCCTAACTATCCTCCCTTTTTACGCTATACGCGTACTTTAGACTAGAGTGGCAAATTAAGCGTAGTTAAGGTGTTTGGGCCATTTCTTATTCCTAGTGCGTTATTAACCTAGCGTATAGCGTAAAGACGTTGCACCTCCTTTATTGCCTTATAAATAGCCTTAGCTCGTTATATAACGGAGGGAGATAGTAAAGAATCGTTAGTTATTTAAGGGTAGGCGCTAAAAACTAGCAACGTAGGTACAAGTCTATCCGGGCTAGCAGAATTGTTAATAGCTTTAACAGCCATTTGTAAGGTAAGTTCTTCACTAGCGTCCTTTAGTTCTAAAGAGATAATCTTATATACGCGGCGTAATGGCGCGTAATATCGCTCTACTTTTTTAATACTATTATATGCCTTAACGGGGACTTCCTTAACCTTAATTGCTATTGCCTTTGTCTATTATCGGAACTCTATAGATAAGAAATTCTTTTCTGCGTTATAGATAATTTAATTAGGGGGTCCTAGGTAGATATTAATCTAGCACAACTAAAGGGTATCCTATGCGTTCCTAGCTAATATATCCTTTAAAAATTATGCGGCTTAAAAGGAGGTTAAAAAGTTAACAACTTAGAGTACTGGCTTACCGCTAAGATATATAACGTCAACAATAATACAGAAGTTAAAGTTATAGTTATCTTTAAGGGTAAACTTAAATCGGCTAGGGGACTTCTAGTTCATTTGGCAGTAATAGCAGTACTTTATAAGATACTTAATTGCCTTAACCTTAACTTTATAGCCTACTTACTAAAGAACCCTAAGTAATTAATAAACGGATAGGTGGCTAAAATGACGGTGTAGTTAACGTAACTCTAACTTAGTTAAATAGCTCTAAGCAACACTCTTTTCTAGTTATTAAAGGAGCAGCTACGGGTGACCCTACTTACGTATAATAGGCACCCGATTATCTCCCTACACAAGCATATTCTTAAGGTTGTTAAGCTTAACGCCTAATTTATTTATATCCCTAATACAGAATAGAAACGAAGTATTTACGGGAATAACGTAGAACGTAATATATCCTAAGGGGGTTTAGACCCTAATTATACTAAAAGAGATTACGGTACCCTTGCTAAAACGTATTATGTATTAGCCTACCGTTAAATAGTTAATCTAAACAGAGCTATTAAGCTGCTAAAGGGCTTAAACTTAAGGTTCTCCTACTATAG
>Ga0307515_10016009_pt1 | contig 13763 bp, 12 predicted proteins | sample 17_EM_MG_FD_194513 | JGI IMG/M metagenome (GOLD analysis project Ga0307515, IMG submission 194513) | Populus trichocarpa ectomycorrhiza microbial communities from riparian zone in the Pacific Northwest, United States - 17_EM | ecosystem: Host-associated > Plants > Roots > Unclassified | place... | reverse complement strand
AAGTATACTCTTTTTAAAAAACAACTTATAGCACTCTTGTTTCACTTGTAATCATAAGTATGAATCGACAAAAATCATCCAAAATAGTTTAATTGTTATCCCAATCAACTTTACTAAAAAGTATATACTAAAAAGTATATAGTGGAAAGTGAGTGAAACTTTAAACACTTGGAAAAGACTCTTAGAGAATAAATTGAGAGCGGTTTAAAACTTGTCCTTTAAGAAGTATTGGTGAAATGTTTTTGTAGTCTTTAGCCCACAAAAAGATTAGGGATAACAATTTGATTCTAAACCCGCAAAAAGATCGTGTAACGGTTTGGTCTCATCTGCTAAGAAAACCGGTGTGTGATAGTGAAACTCTTGAATGGAAGTTCGAGGAGAGGAGTAGATGATTTACTGGACCTCTATAAAACTTGGTGCACTCTTTCTAAACTCTAACTCTTTAATTATCGCATTTATATGGTTTTTAGCTCCTGTATTAGATTGAATGTTTAGAAGTACATATCATTATATAAAAAAAATTAAATTATAATTTTATCTTACCTATCTAATTCACCCCTACACCATTTTTTCAGGGTGTTTATTTTTTATTTGACATATACAAAAGATAACATAAAATGGAGGGCATTTTTTTTTATTTTATTTAAAGGGGTACTAGTGCACTGTATAAAAAAAAAGCCCCAGAAAATGATTTTGGAAGTGGATAGCACTTAAAGCTTGCCTCCGACTAGCGTTTGTTCGGTGGCTATATTCTCCTACTAATGTCGAGGACTGCTTCATTTTGATTGAGAAAAAGGCCAAGAAGAAGGAATAAACTAATGGAAAAAAGATTATTGGATATAATAGTGGGTAGCTACTACCCTACTTTATGCAGTCTATTGAGTGACTAAGGCCACTAAGCCCACCTTATCTTCCAAGTCTACAACTTGGATTAACCAACTAATCTTACCCGACTTACTTGAGGCTACAAATCGTTCTCTAATATTTGTTTTTTTGAAGAAAATAAATAAACAAATAATTTGAAGAAAAAAAATAAAAAAAATTCAGTGTGCCTCTTTCCCATGGTGGGCAGAAAGCTCTTCTATGGGTTGCGTCATTTTGATATCAAAACAAGACTATTATGAATTATCCTTCTATTAAATAAGATTATTGCATACAATATTTAATTTGAAATTTTGTTATTAAATGTTTTTTGATTCTTAAAAAAGCTTATAACTTCTTAAATAAACTTAAAAACCAACTTCAACAAATTAAAAATTCAAGAAATAAAAGAAGAAACAATGAAAGTCCCAAACAAAATAGAAAATCCAGAAATGAAAAGCAAAAAAAATAACGAAATTAGCTTAAATAATATCTTTTAAGTCTAAATTAAAGGTTTTTTTGGACTTTATCTAGTTATAGTAAGTTAATCTTGTTATAAAACTAGGCTTTTAAATTTTTTTTTATTAAAGTTTAAAAACAACCAATAATTAATCTGATCGAAAGTTATAGATCTATTTCGTTAGGCTGATTGTTCTACACAAACTAGGTGTTTTTTTTTTTGGGTTTAGCCTCGTTTCATCTTTCCATGAATATAGCATGCAGGCTTGATTCCTTGGAACAACTTTGAGCTTTGGATTTTTCCTGACAACTTTATCACTCAAGATCATGGCCTGATTCGGCCAATAACTTGAATAGATTGCATTGATTTCATGATCTTAACATTCACTCAAAGATTAACCTTTTTAACGACAAGAACACACAAGGGCTTGGACTGGTATTGCCCCGTTAATTACGATGATCACATCACATGAAACAAAAGTTGAACAAGTAGAAGACGACAGGCTACATAGCTTCTGGCTTATACCTCCGGTTCTATGTACTTAATCTAGAAAAAGCCGATGGCTTTTTACCCCAAGTCAGAACCGTTGAAACGCAGTCAATGATGTTAATGGCTTGCAGCCAAGGAACCATCTGTGATTCTCGATCACATACGCACATCTTTCTTAATCTTTTCATTAACTAAGATAATTTGCATTTGCCTGAGGAATTCAATTCTATCAGACTAATCATGAACCTGCATATATTTTATAGAAGCAGTGGTGAAAGGGGCTTTGCTGGCTAGAATCCCTTTTGGTGCTAATGATCATTAGATTCCCTCCATTAGATTTCTTGGGGCCACTGTTAGTCAGTCAGTAATGAACTGGGTTAAGAAGGGGTGGCGCAAAAAATTGAATCCGCCATAGTTGAGGGCAAGTTGACTCTTGGTGAAAGGTTGCAACTTTTCTTCTTTACAATCCTTGTTTCCTAACAAGGAAGGACTAGTTTATTCAGGTAATGGCCACTAGTGTCACATATGCATCATATGCAGGAACAATGTACTTGAAAATGGGTCTTCCATTTTCACGCCCGACTATATTGACTGGGAGATCATGCAAAGTGAGAAAGATATCAACCCAGCACTCATGAGTCCGAAGACCAGCGAGTCACCCTCCTGGATTACATGTTAGTGAAAAGCTAAGCTACAAGATCTACTTGGGATGATTTGGTTCCCAATCCTCCTCTGATAGAGAGTAGAGAAAGAAAAGAAAGGAAAAGGATGGGATGGTAGAAATGATAAAAAGGTGACCTTGCAGTTCACATAGAAACAACTAATTAAAACCTGCAACGCCATTAATTGCTCAACTCCATTATTTGCACCATTACATAATATTTACCTCATTTGGGAATGAGACGATGTAGTGGGCTGGTTTTTTTTTTTTTTAAATTAATGTAGGTGTTTGGGTTATCTTGTGTGTACCTTGACTATGTAAGTCTCCAATGACCCTGAGGGGACTCGAGCTCGTGATTATTGAGGAGCAAACTCAAGACCTGATCAGTTGAGCTACCCCTCAGGGTTGTGGGCTGACTTTACTTAATAGGTTGTTTGGGGAACACAATGCAAACCGTGTTCTCTCAAATTTTATTTATTTTTTGTTAATTTTTTTATATTTTTATATTGTTTTGATGTGCTGATATCAAAAATAATTTTTAAAAAATAAAAAAAATATTATTTTGATGTATTTTTAAGTGAAGAGCACTTTAAATCATAAACACTACTATAATTCCAAATAAACTCTTAGTAGGAAATTCAACAAAACACATTATAAGATGTGTTTGTTTTGGTGGTTCAACCCGCTTCTCATATTGTTTTTTTGTTTGAATTGAAGCTTTTTAAGGGGTTTTTTTTTTTTTTATAAATTTCATGTTTTAATATTAATTTTTTTTTAAATATAAAAAACAATATTTTTACATGTTTTTTAAATAAAAAATACTTTTATAAAAATATTACAAAAACACACACCAGTAAATAAGGTTGAATCATTCTTGTTTGTCCTTTAGTATTCATGATCCCACTCATTTCTTTACTGTTCTATATACATGGGAAAATGACATATCATTTTGCATCACTATAAAACTCAGCTTATTCATGGAGAATTCCAGTTGACTTTATTCTACAAGCATCTTTGAGTGAAAAAGAAAAAAAGAAAAGGAAAGCCTACGCAGCTCCAGTGAAAAATTATGAACTGTTCAAAGCATTTCATGAATCTTTTCGCTGTCAAATTAGGAAAGACAATGGTCAAAAATTTACATCATGATTTAGATAAGTTGCAGTATTGACCCAGATGGAGTTTCTTAGGAAAGAAAGAGATGAGTGGTGAACAGACAGTCTTCTTTGAATCTCTGCTGGACATTTCGAACCAAGTTGTTCATAGGCCATTATTATTCATGTTGAACCCAAAAGATTACGAATTCAAAGCTTTAATTTATTCCACGCAAAAAAAATCAATTTAATGAATTCAATTAATATTAGAAAAACATTTTAAAAAATATTAATTTAATTTTTACAGTATCAAACGGTCATTTACTTTGATAAAAAAGAGAAAAAAAATCAAAATGTAATCTAAACAGTGGCAAGGGAGAGAGTAAAGTATGACAAATGACAAGTAACCATAAAAGATAGAGATGTACACAGTAGAGTAAAACTATGATTATGCCTAATAAACTTGCTAGTGAAAAAGGGTGAACTCTCTTGATATGCTTCCGACAAATAAAATCTTTAAGATCAAAGTAAGAACAACGGTAGGTGATTGTTTTGGATTATTGATCATGGGATGATTTTTTATTTTTTTGTATTTTTTCTGTTCATGATCAACAAATATATGGCCCCCAGCTCCAATCCCTAATAACTAGAACGACGTGAAAAAAGAAATAAATAAATAATAGAAAATGATTAGAAATCAATGGCAATAATAATCACTCATAGATCCCACTGTTAGAACACAAAATCATGGGATTCGGACAATGATGTTGAGCTGGTATGGCGCAGGAAACATTATTTCATGAATATGTCATGAGATCATTATAAACAATTAAAATCACAATGGAGCCGCCTGGACAAAATTGGATGAATGCTTCTTCTTCTTTTTTTCCTCTTTTTTTTCCCTATAGATTGCTGGGGTTGATTTAGTGAAAGATTTAATAAATCGTGAATTTGTATAGTTTTTTCATATTTCACTATAAAAAGCTCCTTTATACTTTTATTAAATCCAACTTGGTCTCGTGGATTGATATAGGATTCCGCCGAGGTGTCCTTAAACCCAGCATGATGTTAAAGGAAATCAACCCGATTTGATCTCGTGGATTGATCTAGGATTCGACCGACTCGTCCTTCACCCCAACATGATGTTAAAGGAAATCAACTTGACTTGATCTCGCGGATTGATCTAGGATTCGGCCGACTTGTCCTTAACCCCAACCTGATGTTAGAGGAAATCAATTTAGAGTTTATTGATGGGTCGACGGGATAAAAAACCCGGTTTGATTTCTTGTTATAATAAAAAAGAAACAGTAAATACAAGATCACTAAACTAGTTCTTCAACGAACAGTTGAGCAACAACAGGGGAGTGGTGGAATAAGAAGAAGAGCCCTCAATCAATCTGAGAATCGAAATTCAATCCCAATCTTTATTTATTTTGTTGTTGAAACTCATACAAAGTGAATGGGGACACCGGCAAGGGAGGGGTGCGGTAGGTGTCACAACTTTTTTAGCAATAAAATGATTGTTGAAAAGGGCCATGAGAGGGGTAAGTTCATTGGGTTTAAAAAGGGTGATCGAGAGATGTATGGGGAGAGGAAAGAAAGAGAAGACCTTCCTCCAAAAACATGAAATTGTATAGAAAGATAAGAAGCATTTTCTTCACTTGGGCATCATTTTGTTGGCCATAAAATGACACTACCTAGAAAGTGTACTCATAGCATTACCCATTTTTGGTTGATCTTCCATCCATAAATATTACCCCTCAAAACCCTCCAAACTCTAATCTCCCCTGTGTGTGAAAAACAATGGCAGCAACCACTAAGGAGTAAGGAGAGGTTTGAAGTGCGCATCATGATGCGTAGGATAAGAGATGATGATGCCCTTGCGCACAGCACCAAGGCGTGAAACGACGCCTAGGTGTCATCGTTTTGCACTCTTTCTTTCTCCTGTCAAGAAAGCTAAAGTGAACAGGGTGGTGCGCCAAATAGCGGCTGCTGCTAGTTTTACTATATATATATATATAAAAATCTCAACACCAGAAAAGAAATACTAAAGCCTTTGAAGCCCCTCTCTCTCTCCCTCCCCTTTCTCTCTAGAATTTGTTTCCAAGAAAAGAAAAGAGTTATAAAAGGGGAAAGAAAAACTCTTTACACCTTTATATATCTTTGCAATGAAAAAGCTTTGAATTTCTTAACCTCATCAATTCTTATTTCTCCTAGCTTAAAAGATTCCAACTTTACTCTTTTTTTCAAGAATCTGAAACAAACCCTTGATTTCCCTGTTCCTTTTCTCTACTGTCTAGGATTCATTGGGATCAAATTCTGTGTGTGAAAATCAGAAAATCATTTTCCAATTCAGTGAGTGGTTTTTCAAAATTAAGGTCAGGATTTGAGTGTGATCCATGTCGTCCGATATAAGCTAGTCCATTTCTTCAAACTTCCCATTTTCATTTGGCTTGATTTTTGAGAGAGATTGAATTCTGTTTTACTAATTTCATGGCCAATTACACTGAATGTTGCTCTTTTGAAATCTTTGTTTCTGATCTTGAAAGTTTCGAGCTTTATTGCTTCTGCTGTTTCAACTTGTGAGCTTTCTAAGGGTTTCTATTTTTGCTGAATTGGGTGTTGGTGAGTGAAAAGAGGGTGGTGTATGAGTGAGGGAATGGGTAGAGATCGTCTGCTTTTGGCTACAGTAGGACCACCGATAAAAGCAAGAGCTGGGTTAAGGAGAAAACAGGCAGGAAGAGGATCTTACAGAGGAAGCTAGGTAAGGTGAAATTAGGGTTTTTGTTTTGAGGGTGAGGATTTTGTTTCACTAACAAAGTTGGGTTCTTGGTGGTGGAATTTGCACCGAGGAGCCTTTGAGTTAGGAATTTTGAGAGGGGAGGGGGAAGGATGGGGATGGGTACTGACTTGCATGATACTTTGAGGAGCCTCTGCTTCAATACTGATTGGAATTATGCTGTTTTTTGGAAGCTTAAACATCGTGCTCGCATGTATGTTACTTCGAATTTTGCTTCAATTTTGTTCCATTTTAGTTACCTGTAGTGATTGTGATTTTATGCAGTTAGTTTATAATTTAGTGATGTTTAGCATTTGTTTTTTATTGGTCACTTGTTTGAGGGGAGAGCTTATGAGTAAGATTGTTCCTTGAAACTCATTCTTTTTTTTTTAAAAAAAATATATTTAATAGGGTGTTAACTTGGGAAGATGGCTACTATGATAATTGTGAGCAACATGATGCTTTAGAGAACAAGTGCTTCAGGCAGACACAAGAAAATTTGCATGGTGGGCATTATCCACGTGACCCGCTTGGATTGGCTGTGGCAAAGATGTCTTACCATGTATACTCTCTCGGGGAAGGGTATGAGTTATTTCACTGATAGACTCTTTTCCTTTGTATTTTTAATTGTCAATGCTGTGTTAGTGGAGGTTTTATTCAAGCATGCTTCATTTTAGTTGCCCTCCTTTCAAATTCAGCATGCTTTATTTTTTATCCGCACGTAAACAATTAATAAAGCAAAATTTAATTTGGAAACGTTTGGTCTGTGACTTTTGAAATATTCCTGTGCATGTCGGCATGTTTGAGTTGGATTCATGCTTGGTTTTGCAGGATTGTTGGACAGGTGGCAGTCAGTGGAAAACATCAGTGGATCTTTGCAGATAAACATGTTACTAATTCCTTCTCATCATATGAGGTGAGGGTTATCCTTGAAATGAAATAGTAGATATGCTATTTTGTACATTCCCATTGGAAAATGAAACAATGTCTTTTCACTTAAGCATCATTCTTTTGGTTTAATATCTCTCTGTTATCAAATCTTACTCTTATTCTTTTTTTTTTTTGTGGGTGGGATTTTCAGTTCTCTGATGGCTGGCAAAGTCAGTTTTCTGCTGGGATCAGGGTATGCTTGCGTTATTTTTCTTTTTATGTTTTATTGTTCGTAATGACATAGGATGAAAGGCTTTGCGGGGACTGAATAACAATATAACTTCATCTAATTTCTTTGTCACATTGCTAGTTTTATGGTTCTTGTCTGTAAGCAAGACTCCAGGGACAGGATACTGAATCCACTGCTTTAAATATTTCCATATTGACCATAAAAAGTGATCACTAAACTAATATTACATCATATGCGTGAATGAGATATACTCTGATGGATTGTTTGGCCTTGTTCACTCATGAGTCATGATTGCCTGGCTCATTTTGTTGAGATTGATATAAGTGGACACAACCTGTAATTTCTATTGAATTCTGACCTGGTAATGTTAGGTATAATTGAGGTTTTCTTGTCCTATGGTGACTGTGGATTGATTTCTATATGCTGAATATTTGGGTTTCCAGCACTTGTGTTTTTGCTTCCTTGCTGATGTTGTTATATTAATGAGATTGCTTTATATTAATGGGATTGTTTTTGTTGTTCTCCACAGACCATTGTTGTTGTGGCTGTTGTTCCGTATGGAGTTGTACAGCTTGGCTCTTTGAATAAAGTAAGAGAATTTCTGATTAACTTGTTATTCACTATCGAGCACATGCATGTTTATTGATTACTTGAACTAAATTGATGTTAGCAGTGTTTTCTATGAGATCCATTGAAATATACAATGTAATTCTGCCCTGGTTGAGATCCTCATTTTTAGATTCTACTAGGCTGTTGGAAGCAGTCACAATCAGAGTCATAGGATGACATATGTAATTGTTTTGCAGAGACCAAGGGGTGGCATTTATTTTCTGTTCAAGGTTTTCTCAAGATAAAAAATCAACAGAGGGTCTAGTTATGACTTGATCGCCCAATAATGCCCAGGCTAATATTTGTCAAAGTTGTAGCAAGAGATGCTCTTGGGATTATCAAATTTGATTTATGTACTCAAGACCTCTCTCCCATGCCCCTAATATTTGATTTGGAGCATGACTGCCCCACCCAAAAATTAATGCACCCATTAGCCTGAGCTGCTTGCATTCCAGTTTAACACTCCCCTAAGACATGGGGATGCCCACAAACCATGCTAGCTAGCCATGTGTAACTGGCTCTGTTACTACTTGTAATGTCATAAGCTCATCATCCAAAATTACTAGCTTGCACTCTTAATTGACATTGGACTTGGGGTGTGTTACATTTAAAAATATCTTGCAAAATTTAGTTTCTTGAAGTTATTTTCATCATCACATGGTTGATGTAATTGCATGCTAATGTGTTAAATTCTGCTCCAATTTTTATAATTTTTTCATATACAAATCATTGCCATCTAAATTTGCTTTTCTATTCACATTTGGGTTGAGCAGGTTAGTGAGGATGTGAATTTGGTGACACATATTAAAGATGTCTTTTTTGCCCTTCAAGATTCCACCGTCTCACATGTTACTAGTCCATCACAACATAGTATGAAGAACGCATTATGTCTGGTAACTCTCTCTCTCTCTCTCTCTCTCTCTCTCTCTCTCTCTCTCTCTGTGGGTGTGGGTGTGTGTCTGTCTCTCTGTGTGTGCGCGCGTGTGCATGTGGATAGGTGTGTGTGCACTCACTTCTTGAAGTAGAACTATCTCAACAGATTGAATGTAAGAGGTTTTGGTAATACTAAAACGCCCCCTTTCTCAGCCAGATTTACCTATTTGGCTTCAAGGTTTTCCTGATGGTTTATGCAGTTATAAATGAAGATACAAAGAAAGAACCAAATGACTTGTTGCCTGTGTTGTATTATTGACAAAAACAAAGTTATATCTCTTCTTACATTTCTTCTCTTCCTGGTATTCATCAGAAAACAGCAGCTGAATTGAAAAATAAACAAGAAGTGCTTGAAATACCAACACCAACAAATGATGAAAGCATCGATTTACTTAATCTGAAATCAAATGCCTCCTATTTGGATCACCGGAGTCAACTAGGGATGAATATAATTAGTGATCGGATGTTTGGAGGGGAGACTAGTGTCTGGAAAGATCTAGGTCGGGGATCAGAGCACAATACGACAATGCATTCAAATAGTTTTATGAGGGAGAATGTTAGTCTATCTGATCTTGTACTTCCAAATGAAAAGCTTGGAGCTGATCTTGCAGGCTTCCCTGCAGACCTCTTTGACTCTACCATTTGTGATAGAGATAAGTCAGATAGCATTAATCTTCGTCCAAATGTGGTGTTGAATGCACCTGAATCTTCAGACATAACATTCAAAAGGGATTTGGAGAAGAAACTGGACCACCCAGCTGAATCAACTCACTTCAACTCCTCGGACACATTTTTTAAGTTCTCTGCTGGCTGCGAGTTGCTTGAAGCGCTAGGACCATCTTTCTTGAACAGGTGTATGCCCTTTGATTATCAAACAGGGAAGAGTGAAGCTGGAAATATTTTTGAGATGCCAGAGGGGATGAGTAGTAGCCAGATGACATTTGACTTTGGCTCAGAGAATCTTTTAGAAGCAGTAGTAGGCAATGTTTGCCATAGTGGCAGTGATGTTAAAAGTGAGAAATCAGGTTGTAAATCAGTGCAGTCTCTGTTAACAGCTGAGAAATTGCCTGAGCCCTCTATCCAGACTAAGCATATCATGAATTCAGCAGGTTATTCAATTAATCAGTCCTCTGTTGTTGAAGAGGATGTACATAATTTATCTAACTCAACAGAAGTGTGTGGTGGAATGTCTTCCAAAGGATTTTCATCAACTTGTCCAAGTACCTATAGTGAGCAGTTGGATAAGCGTTCAGAATCAGCTAAGAACAGCAAAAAAAGGGCTAAACCTGGTGAAAATTGCAGGCCTCGGCCAAGGGACAGACAACTGATCCAAGATCGCATCAAGGAGCTGAGAGAGCTTGTGCCCAATGGATCGAAGGTAACTTTTCCATGGTCTAGCTTAATTTTTGACAGTTTAGTAGTCACATTTCCTATTCAGGAAAATCTTTTGCATGACATGTTCTGAATATTTTGTTATAAATTGTGCAGTGCAGTATAGATTCGTTGCTGGAGCGCACAATCAAGCACATGCTCTTTCTAGAAAACATTACAAAGCATGCTGACAAGCTCAATAAATGTGCAGAACCAAAGGTAGGGGCTGACACATGTTCCCTGCAAGGGCCCTGTTTCTGTTTATGTGCTCAGCGACTTGCTTTACTCATGGAAATTTAAAATTCTCAATCCTCCGTTCATGTTTGCTTTCTGTAAGGAATTTACACCAACAAATGCAAATTTGTAAATTCTGTTATTCTATCTATCAGTTGATAGTATAATTATGGTTCACTGTTGAGTACCATGCTTCAGTCTGGAGTCTTTGTTGCCTGGTGTTTTTTATCAACTTAATGTTTAATAATCAGCAACTTGAACTATACAATTTCATGGGGTGAGCATATCATGTTATTCTGTTCTATTATTGTTTTACTGCTTACATGTATCTGAATGGCTGAATTTGCAGATGCATCAGAAGGGAACAGATGCCTCCAATTATGAACAGGGTTCGAGCTGGGCAGTGGAAGTGGGAGGCCATCTAAAGGTCTCATCAATAATAGTAGAAAATCTAAACAAAAATGGACAGATGCTTGTAGAGGTAAATACATGTTGGATCTGTAAATTTCAAGCTAGGTCCATTATTGTTTCAGGCTTGCAGCCATGTATTTGTCATTGGTTTTGTTTATTTCTGAATATTTAGAAGTATACATTTGATCCATGCAGATGTTATGCGAGGAATGCAGTCATTTTCTTGAGATAGCAGAGGCTATCAGAAGTTTAGGTCTGACAATATTGAAAGGAATTACAGAAGTGCAGGGTGAGAAGACATGGATATGTTTCGTGGTTGAGGTATGTTTGAATCTTCTGGATGAATTATCTGTTACAAGGGGAACAATGATTTCTTTCAGTACATCTGAATTATATATCAAAGCTATGAGTTCTAACATTTATAGATGAGTTCTAACATTTATAGATCTGAGCCTTCTCTATCCAACAGACTGCAGTGTTGTTTATTTTTTTGTTTTTTAATCAGTTTTGCATTTTGAATCATTCAGGGGCAGAACAACAAAATTATGCATAGAATGGATATCCTATGGTCACTCGTGCAAATATTGCAGCCCAAGACAACAAACTAATCAAGAACAAAGGCTGGTCAGCTCTTGCAGCTTGTTGTATTGCTTCTGTGTAAAATAGTGAGTGATTTGTGATCTTTGATTGACATTTTTTTTTTGCATGTGTTTCGATTCCCATTTGTATCTCCACTATCAAAAATGAATAGTGGGGAGAAGGAAAAAGAAAGCTATTATTTCTGGAAGAGCCTTGTTGAGAATTTGTGGGTTTTCTTATTTCCAGTGCACACAAACCTATTATTTGTTTGCAAATTCCGTCGTGTAATAATTTATGTGGTGAGTGTTTAATCTCTCGTTCTTTCCTAGTCTCAGCCATCTCATTCTTTAATCGTCAAAACATTTGAAAATTTTGCTGTAGTCATTGTATTGCCGTAAAAGAGCTTGTTAAAAGGAGTAGACAACAGATAAATGAACAGACTAATTGATGTTAATAACGCTATGGTGATTGTATAACTTTATAGATGGATTTGCTCTGGTCATATAATAATTTGGAGCAACTCTGCTGAATGGTGGATGTGCCAACGTACAAGTTCCTCCTCCCAATCAAAATATTACAGATGGATCTAGTTTCCAAGCCCTTTTCTTCTATGGAAATTGTGAAGCAACCAGCAGTGCTTATGCTCGTTTAAAATGCGGTTGGGCGGGCTTTCCATCTGATCCTTTGGACTTGTAGTCATCCATAAATTCAGCAAATTGAATTTCACTGTACTTGGTCTGCTTGTCAGATAGAAGCTCCTTAATCGCCTTTTCTGGTTTATATTTAGCCGGTCTACTTGGATAGAGAAAACATGGAAGTGATGCCCGGGCTCCTACCCCTCCAACCTGTACTCTCTGCTCCACACTTTTGAATTTCTCATTGCTGATAATCTTCGTGAACAAATGAGCTAAAAATCATTAAAAAGATAGGAGATCCTACATGAGCACGTTTTCTTGTAGGGTTGATCATTTTTGTTTAACCACAAATTTATCCTGCGCTGTGAATTTGCCGCATACTATGATCACCACTGCATACTCCGTTCAAATGAAGGCTACAATTATTTTTCTGGGAGAAGAAAATAATGGAAGAACTAAGTTTGTCACGAGTGATGTGTTTCATTTTGAGCTTTTAGGTTTTAAGTGCATTTTATAATACAAGTGAGGATTGTCTGGACTAATATCCAGATGATGCCATTCCTACTTGTCAGAGTGTTGTATCTTTGATCTGACTCAGACGGAGATATTGCTCTAACTATTCATAACGATTAGAGAAATTAAATTTACCTGCATCATGCCTCCCATATTGACTGCAAGAGCTCCATGTATAGGGGAACGTCAATCCATTCATTTTGATCAGCAACAACTTGAAGGTCACCCATGTTGTCTTGCAGGAGTAGTCAAGAAAGACGGGCTCGAATGCTTAGGTGTGCCTAGTGTCAAGATCGGCTCAGGGGAAGCTGGTAATAGTGGCACACCAAGGATTGAGTTTCCATGCATCTATGCTTGAAAGGTAGTGTCTTTAGGCAGTCTGAACTTGTGTTTGATACAGTCACTAACTGCCTCCTTGCAAAACAAAATTAAATACATCACAAATCTTAGTGTTTGGCTATTTTCATTTATTTTATGTTTCCATCGTGGTCTCTTCAACCTAAATTGTTTCTGTTTTTTTCTGTATCTATCTTCTATGTTCTGAAAGATTAACCAAACACTTTGTGTTTTGATACCTAGTTCAGAGTTAAGAAAACTATAGAAGAAAAAAAGAGCAGTTTGTTTAGAGGCAGTAGCATTGACTTTACAAGTGATAAATCAGTGAAGCCTCTATAATCGACAGCTGAGAGAACCGGAGCTTTCCAGCCAAACCAAGCACAGTGTCCTCGGCTGTATATTTTACTTGTCGAGGGAGGACTCGTGTAACTGCTAGAAATTAACAGAAGAGAATGGTGGAATGTTTCCAACTAATCTACAAAAGGATTTTCATGAACTTGTCCAAGCAAGTGTAGTGAACAGTAGTTGGATAAGCAATAAAAATCAGCTAAAAACTAAAGGTCTTCATAGGATCTAGGTTTTTTAGACGTAAATGGCTTCTATTATGTTCATTACAGAGAAGATGGATTAAATTTTCATGAAATTGAGAATTTGCGGCAAGCATGGACAAGGGGTCTCATG
>Ga0307515_10016007_pt1 | contig 13765 bp, 15 predicted proteins | sample 17_EM_MG_FD_194513 | JGI IMG/M metagenome (GOLD analysis project Ga0307515, IMG submission 194513) | Populus trichocarpa ectomycorrhiza microbial communities from riparian zone in the Pacific Northwest, United States - 17_EM | ecosystem: Host-associated > Plants > Roots > Unclassified | place... | reverse complement strand
TGGAAGCGGGTCGTGACAAAAACACGGAAAGCCGTTCTCTTCACTCAACGATTGGTCAAGATTGCAACGTACTTACTCGCTTTTCAGTGCGCCCATCTGGACCAAAATAACGGACCCACTTCCTGAATGCAGGATCTCTGTACACAAACCTTGTACGAGAGATTAGATGGTGCGTGCTGCATGATTTGCTTTCTCTACTCTTCTACTTCATTCGTTCCTCCCTCGCGCCAGAGTTTCGAACACGGAACTCTTTGGACACGCTATGGTTTCACGCTACCGTGGAGGAAATATCTTTGGCTAGGGTGGTAAGGCTAGGGTGGTAACATCGCTTCAAATTCGATTAGAGACTTGGGCGGAGAACCTCTTGCAGTTGCCAGCCCTGATTGCTACATCTAGGACAGGCAGGAACGCCCGAGACAGGACCGCCAAAACCCTCTCCCTTCACTGTCATGATCCCTCGGAAGGCAAGGAGGGCAGTGGGGGGGCGGCGAAAGAAGGGGCGACTGAACGGTAACGGACAAACCACCGTACCGAACTTCTGAACGACCCCAATCGTCCAACGCCAGACCTTGTGATGATGAGTCGTTGGCCTCTCGCCCTCCTTTGTAATCGTCCCGCTGGATCTCTTAAAAGTCTCGCTGAATAGCCATGTTGGCTGATGGGTTGCTCTTCCCTTTGCCCTCTCTGCCATCGGCATTCGTTCCCCGTTTCGTTACGAACCTTCATGCGCACGGCTCGAATACCCCCACGCCCCCAACCCAGTCCCTGAATTTAGCACCGTATGCAAGCCTATTATTAGTGGATGATCGTTATGCTGTCATTTTTCCGCGCCGGACGGAGAAAACGAGTGGCAGATTGGTAGAGATGCATCTTTAATTTCGTTTATATAGGCTAACCGAGGTGGAAACCGCGCCAAAAAGTTGAAAAAAGGGAGACCAATGGAGCGGCAAACATACTCTCGGACTCGCTACCTTGCAAGATGGAGAAGGTGGGTGTTCTCCTCTCGGTGTCTGACTCGGATCGAGGGAGATCAACTCCTTTCTTGACCGAACCAGGGACAATCCCGTTCGTCTCTTAAGTGTCCTCATCCCTCTCGTGTAGAAGAGCAACGATCCTCTGACGATGGTGTATCCGTACCACTCCATGCGGCTGAAACATTTTAACTCATCAGCAAAACCGTCCGTCCACTGGGATGCTGGGCATGAATTTCGCACTCTATACCCTATTTTTAAACTTCTTGTAGTACTGAGTTGCTGTGGGCGCTGTCTAAGGTAGTGGGGTGCTGGTGTGCTGGGGTCGTGCTGGAACGGAGTCGCTCGGAAGTTTCCGAGACCAGAGAATTCGGACTTAGGCAAATTTGACACATCTTCGTTCACCTCACCACCCCGCTGACAACGCATGTTACGGACGCGCCAACGACCCCTCGACGAGATCTGTCAAATAGCTGGTCATCATTATCGGACCACCCCAGATGACCCTCTCGAGAACGTTCACCAGCTCAGCAAAAAAGTCGAGGACGGCGCCGAAACCTGTGCGCAGCCTCTGAAGCCGCATTCGCATTTGCAGAAGTGAGTTTTGGTTTTTAAAGCTCTCGCGCGTGTTCTCGAGGTTATTTCCTCATTTCAAGACATCCTAGCCCCCCCCCCTCAGAGAACCCCGCACCTGCTATTGCCCCCCAACGTGATTGCGCGCTGTCCCTAACTCCGCACCGTCCCACTCGCTCTCGGTCACCCCCGCCGCCCCACCTATTCAGGAAGACCATCAAGTGAGATCACCATCACCTGTCTCGTCTATGCAATGTTTACCTCGCCGCGTTTGTCGCCATGCTGGGTGAGCAACGGCTTAACCGTGGTACTTGCGGAATTCGGCGGGCGGATCGATGATCGAGCGTGACTTCTGGAGACCGTTAACACCCTCGGCTCCTTCTCGCCTGCGGACTCCGCCAATACATGTTCTCTCGATTGCACTGGAACCTAATTACTATACTTGTTACTTGTTGGCTGGGGAACAGAATGAGCAGCGGGCGACCGGTGGAGTGTACAAGTCAGGCGGCGGTGGTGACGAAATATTTCGGTTCTGCGGCGGTGGTGTGGTGGGGAGGTTTCTCACGGTTGCTTCCGCCACGACTGAAGTTCCCCAGCGGATTACTCCGCAATAAATTCCCTTTCGAAAAGGTTACCAGGTCGTTCGCAGAATGCTATACTACACGGAAATCAAGTCACCAAGTCTCCCAGCGCTCTACGAAAGGGGCAGGGGGCGAAGTCTCCAGTAAAATTTCTTACATCGCAGCGTCACTCCTGACTATATGTCCTTTCCCGCGCACCCGAAAAGGTGTTCAGAGATATCTCATCTCTCGTGGCGACACCACCCTCTAGTCGACAGTCAACGAATTTTATGGTTGTGTGCGTAGTTGGGCCTCCGAAGCTCCATTCATATTCTTCCGACTGAGAACCGGCCTTCTTGAGCGAGAGCAGTAACCGCGTGATCATTATTGGGAGAAACCTAGGACGTGACTTAGACTCAATGTGTTGGAAAGCAAAGGGATGCTCGGACATACACAATGTTTCCACTATTGTGCCGAGAAAGTCTGGTGAACGAATGAAGAAAATGTGTCCTGGTATCGCTTACGGGGCAGGGAGTAGCTTCATTGGTTTCTATAAAGGTATAAGTGAGAAGATGGTAGAATATGATAATGCACTTACGCTTGCGAACGCCAGAAACATCACGAGCACGAGTTGTGAAGTGAATATGACCAGGAAATAGTATGTCGTATCTTGCACTATAGTCTTGAATATAGTGGGTATCGGGATCTTCGTTACGTTAGACCGTACCGCGAGATAAATGATGACCGAGAAGGCTAGAACGTCTGGGGGACGGTCAGAGCGGGTGTCTCCTGGATGATCAATGAACGGCAAGAAAACTTCCATACCGTATGTGACAGACATGGCGAGAAATCCGGTTGCCGAAGGTAAATGTAAATGTCCCGCGAGGGTGCACATTGCATGAACCGGAAGTAGGATCAATGACGCTGAAGCAACGGAGTAGGCAATAGTTGTAGGGGGCGATTTGTCACAGACTCACATCCTCCCTTTGCCGCATTGGCGGTCATGTATAGACCAAGAATAAACTGTGATACCGTTATTACGCCGAAGCACGAGGCAATTATCCCATTCATGCGTGTAACAGCATAGATTCTGTCTCGTTCAATCTTAATTAGCATGAAGCTATCGCTGCCAGGAAAGACGGACCTCAGAGTTAGGACTATTTGAGCGAGCAACGTAATTATCACGACCATGAGGATCTCAAAGATCATGGTCCCGTCGCATCTGTAGCAAGCACCTGTCAAACTTGGTGATTCAAGGGGTTAACGAGAAATACTCATACAACTAGGGCTCGTTTCGGCAACGTGCATATCAATCTAGATGTCCCAATCGAAAACACCACTTACCCGTTGGCTGAGCGTTGTACTAAAACTCACTGTACCGAGGTTTGAAAACCATGGCAGAGGTGGATCATGACCCCACTCACCATATAGCAACAAGATCTGATACCCGACTGGCAAGTACCTGTTCTACGCTATCCCTTCAGACAGGACGGGCTTTGGTACCGAGGTGAATGTACCGCAAGGAAAATCGCAAACACTATCATATCATCAGTGAGCGCTGTATGATAAGCGACCCTCCCGACGTACCCCATGACTTCTTCCGCTGCCAACCAAATTTAATCTTTCATGGGAGAGACAATGAGTGTAGCGAAGAGGAACGCTAACAACGTAGCTTACCTCGTCCCCCAGGGTCAGAAGGAATTCATAGAAGAAGAGGGTGGAGACCGCAATTATATGATACTGGTGGTAATTGCTCGTTCTCAGCCGCAAAAGCAATGGAAATTGATGCCCACCTTTCTTACGGTCCTGGGGATACCACAGTCCAAAGGTCGGATAAGTCTAGTCACGGACGGGGTAAGGGGAAGTGGCCTCACAAACTACTGGCGATGTCGATGGTCTCCTCCAATCCAACAGGCGACATAATACACGGGTGGGAGAAATAGGGACCTTGCTGACAGAACGACCAAGGTCAACCTCTTATATGAATGAGTCCCTGCGCCTTCAATTCAAGCGCTCGTGCAAAACGGGTGAATGTCTAACATCGACACGTTAGTGGAAACGATTTGACTGGTTCTGCGGGACGTCGCATCTTCTGTTTCAACCCGCCACAGGGTCAAAGCACTGCGAAAGCCCTTGAGTGTGCTGCGCGCCCGCTGATAGTAGACGTTCTAATCTGATCGGGGATTTGCGTCTGTTTTTTTTCCAGATTCCTCCCAATCTCTCCTTTCGAATCACTCATTAGCCCGCTCCTTGTTCAAACGTTCATAACGTTCATACTCAGAGTTTCCGTGTCTAGATGACCCATGCTGCTATGCAGTGCAACTGTATTCGATTGTGCGCCGGTGGGTAGTTGGCACAGCCCTCATAGCGCTTTCATGCCGTTTGTTCTCGTCATCGAGAATTCATACCATTTCACTCGACGGCTAGTCTAGTCAAGATTGGGATGCATTTAATTGCTTTCTCTGCACCCATCTGAGCGCTGGTACGCTCGCCTGGAGGCTGGGCCGAAATGACAGACCCTCTTCATGGATGCGGGATACCTGCGTATTGGGCTTCCACGATGGTGCGCGCTGCATGGTCTCACGCCATTCATGTCTGACTTTGATTATTTTTCACCGTTATCAGTAACTAGTTTCCAGCGCATCTGTCCACGGCAACCGCCCCCAGCACCGAACTCAGCCACACCTTCCATTTCCCTGGGTGTTCCTCCTCGCACCACATACACCCGATCCTCGGACGTTCCGCCACCCTGTATGTCGTGGATAAATCACAACGACGTCGGGTGTGTCCGTGGAGGAAGTTCTTGCCGGAACTCCCCATGGGAGATCCGCTTCCGTAACCCAGCGAAACAAACGCGCTATGTCGTAGTTGTTTTCATTTCGGGGGAGGAGTGGGTCGCTGCGGAACTTTATCCAAGCGCGATCTTTGACACCACGCGACGGTATAGGTCAGGGCATTGAGGGGACGGCCGGCTCTTGTCCCTCCAATCAGGGCAATCCTTCACGTTCCACGAAAACCTGTTGAACCTCTCGGAAAGGGGATCACTGACGACCCAGAGCTGTTCCGTTTCCGAAATCGGACCAGGACAAAGACACGGAAGCCCTTGGAAACATGATGAATTGCACTACTGAGGAGGTTCAACAATGGATCGCGTTCGTGACGTAGAATTCTCAAGAAATACCCACGAATATCTTTGCCCAGGGTGATAATGCTTGTGCCGGGCACACCCAGTTAGAGGCTAGGACGGAGAACTTCTGGCAGGTTGTCAGCCCCGGCCACTACGTCCAGGAAAACGCTACTACATCTCTCTCCCCTCGGTGTCGTGATCCCTCAGAGTGCGAGGGACAAGGAGCAAGGAGGTAAGAGAAAGAGTGAATGGGCGATGACTCGGGCGCCCAGTGACCGCTGTTATCCCGAGGTTTTGAGCAGTCGACCGTCGATACAACCGGTCGTTCGACGCGGGAAGGCAATATCTTTGACCGTCGCTTCAGTTTTGCGTAGCAAGCGTGAATGTTATTCGGAGTGATAGGCTAGGTAGTCCTTGGTATGTAGCACGGAGTGTCTGGGAGAAAATTCGAAGGGTTCTCTTACACAGAGCGGCACTGAAGAAAGAAGATTAGCCGGGATGTGCGGTGGGTTCTCCTCACACTGCATCGCTTCTTCTGCCGTGCGGTTCTGCTTGCAGTTCAATGCGCATGGGGTGAAATGTTTCTGTCGCTGATCGGTTGTTCGGTTTGATCTCTAGACTTGCTTTATGATTTCGTCGCGACTTCTCGTGTGCAAACCGCTTTCGGGAGTAGTGGGAGGGCGAGACTGAGTTCAAACCGGAGGACGAGGGGTGGAAGGATCGCGGGGGTAGTGGCGAGAGGCATGCGTGATCGATCCTTCCGCCGCTCAGAGCACTCAACTCTTCCTGTCGTGTCAGAGGCTCAGATTATTGGTCTCTCGCTTCCTTTCCTCTGTAATTGTTCCGCTTGGTCTCTCACAAGTCTCGTTAAGTAACTGAGTCGGCCAATGGGATGCTCTTCTCTTCATGCACGCGGCCCGGATACCCCGGTGGCCCGAGCCTCATTCAGTTTTCGGTAATTGGAATCATATACACTCCTCGTATTCTTAGTGGTACAACCAACGTCGAACGGGGAGAGTGAGCAAATCTGTGGGAGAACACGTCCGGTTCCACTGCGGTCAAAAAGCACAACAAGCGCCAAAAATCCGAAAAGGGAATTGACGAGTGAAGAAATAAGCTTAGGTAGAAAAAGACTATAAATAAGCAAAAGGTTACCAAGACGTTCTTAGGACGCTCCACTCCATAGGAATCAAGTCGCCGGATCTTCTAGCTCTCAACGAAGGGAGGAAGTGAGATCTCCAGTAGCATCCTTCGCGCCATCAAGTCACTCCCGACTTTGAGTCCTTTCGTGCGTGCTCGCAAAGGTGTCCAGATGGATCTCATCTCTTGTGGAAATATCACCTCTGCGTCCAGCGAATCTCATGGTGCTGTGCGTAGTTGGCTCCCCAAAGCTCCATCCGTGTTCTTGCGAAGCGTTGGCCTTCCTGAGTGAGAGTAGCAATCGCGTGATCATCACCGAGAGATACCTAAAGTATTGGTCAGACCCGGTGAGTTCGGAAGCCAACAAGTACCCCGGCGCACACTGTGATTTCAGTCTGTAAAGGTATAAGTGAGTTGTAGAGAGAAGGGGGAGGATTATGACGATGTGCTTACGCTTGCGGTCCATAACTGAAACATGAGCAGGAGATGTGAAGCGAATATAACCAGGAAGTAGTACGTCGCATCTTGTGCTATGGTCTTGAGTATACTGGGTATCGGGATCTTGTGCACGTTGGACCGTACCACGAGATAAACGATGACTGAGAACGCTAGACCGTCTGTGTGATGATAAAAATGGGTGTCTCCTAGATGATCGATGAAGGGTAAGTGAAGTTCCGTACCGTATATGAGAGACATGATGATAAATGCAAAGTCCGCGGAGGGCTGTGCCGCGTAACTGCACACCATAAGGGCCGGAAATGGGATCTGCCGTATCTGTCCCGCTGAAACATTGACGTAGGCAAGAATTTTCGGGCGCAATTGGTCATGAACTCACATCCTCTTTTTGCCGCATAAGCAGCCATGTATAGGCCAAGACTAAACTGCGATATCGTCATTACACCGAAGCAGGAGGTGATTATCCGATTCTTGCCGGTGACGGCGTAGATCCTGTTCCATTTACCCGTGATTAACACCAAGCCGTCGCTGCAGAATAAGGCGAACCTCAGCGTCAGAACCACTTGAGCGATCAACGTCAGGATCACGATCGCAAGGATCTGCAGGAATGCGGTTTTATCGCATCTGTAACGGACGCGTGTCAAACTTGGTGGTTTTAGGAGTTAACAAACGTCGCTCATACAGCTAGGGCCCATCTCAGCAACACGCGTGTAAAACCAGATTCCCCAGGTGAAAACATTGCTCACCCGTTTGTTGAATGTTGTACTATAATTCGCTGTACCAAGGTTGGCAAAGCATGATCTCGCGTAGCAGCAGCAGGTTATGATCCTACTCACTATACAAAAGCCAGATTTGGTATGTGACCGGCAGGTACCTGTTCTGTACCATCCATTCAGACAGGACGAGCTTTGCTACAAGGGTGAACGTACCGCAAGGAAAATCGCAAATACTATCACATCGTCAGCGAGTGCTGTACGGAAAGCGGCCCTTCCGACGTACTCCATGATTTCCTCCCCTGCCAAGCGTATTTGATCTTTTACAAGAGAGACGATAAACGTAGCGAAGGGAAACACCGATTACGTGGCTTACCTCGTCCGCAAAAGTCAAAAGGAAGTCGTAGAAGAAGACGGTAGTTGTTGCAATTGAATAATACTGGTCGTGATCTCTAGTTCTCGGTCGCAAAAAAGCGATAAAAGTCGGTACCCACCTTCCTCACGGTGCTGAGGGTATTGGAGTCCAACGGTGGGGAGTCAAATTACAGACGAGATGAAGGGAATAGGCCTCACATCTGATTGCCGGCAGTCTCTAGTGAAGCCTGGAGCGACATAGAAGAGGGGTGAAAGAAAGAGGGACCTTGCTAACGAAACAACCAAGGACAGGCTCCTATTTGAGAGAGCTCCCTGTGGTTCGAGCGTTAAAAGCTATAACGTTAATGCGTAATGTATAGCATCCCCGACGCTCGACAGAAATCCGTCGCCAGCGAGTCGCCAAGGCCGGGCGCCCCATCCGGCTCAAGTTGGGTAGTTGCGTATCCATGTGCGGTTTCGATATGATCCTGTAGTCGCTTACCGACTCTTCTTTTGTTCTTACTGAGAAGTTGTTGACCCACATCGCGCAGTCCGACAAGTTGATCGCGTGCGCTGCCGATACAGGTTGCTCGGACGTAGATCGAGGACAGATTGATCATCCGGCGCTTTGACGCGTTCAATTATTCTTACTCCGCGATCCCACAGTTATCCAGAAGTCTCTTTTGTTCAGATCGCAACGTACTCACTCGTTCTTCCCGCGTCAGTACGCCCGCCTAGGTCAAAATAATGGACCCGGCTCTTTCTGAACTCGGGGGCTCTCTGCGCATAAACCTTGCGGTGACGAGAGATCCAGCGATGCGTGCCACATGGCCATTTCGCACCTTCACATAGGCCCGACTTTGATTATTTGCCGCCTTCGTTAGCAAGGGATTTCCGGATCCAGGGAGTCTTCGTGCCAAATGAGCGATTGTCCAGCATCCCCGACACTCATGAGCGGAAATGACTTGGCCTGGTCCTGTGAGATGTGCTAGGCCTTCTATCTCGCCCCACAAAAGTGCCAAGGGGCTGCGGAAGCCTCGAGCGTGCTACTCGCCCGCAGATAGTAAGAGTCGGAAGCCAATCTCGGCTCGCTCTGGATGCCGGTGATTCGCACTCAGTGTTTAGGTGTCTACTAGTGATGATCCACACGGTATGCAGTGCAACTACATTTGATCATGCGCCGGCAGGTAGCTGAGATATCCCTGGGGTTTTCATGGCGTTTGTTCTCACTCCACCACATCAGTAAAACCCGTTGATTGTTGTGGCGCTGTGGCAGGCTTCTAACTGCTTCTCGGACGTATTTCATGGTTTCAAGAAGTACTTAAACGCCCACCACAGTGTCAGGTTCAATGGGTTTTGCTGATGCCCACCCCGTTTCACTCTGCACCCTTCGTATTCTTAGTGGCTACATCCAACGAGGTGGTCGTTATGTGGTCATTTTGTCGCGTCGAACGGCGAGAGCGAGCAAATCAGTGGGATCACATCTCCGGTTTCATTACGATAAAAGGTTACAACAAAAACCGGAAAGCCGAAAGGGAAACGAGAGGAGAAATAAGCTTAGGTCGAAACATGCATAAATAAGCAAAAGGTTACCGAGATGTCTAAAGGACGCTCTATTGCATAGGAGTCGGATCGTTGGGTCTTCCAGCGCTCGACGAAGGGAGGGAGTGAGGTCTCCAATGACGCCATTTGTACCGCCGGGTCACTCCCAGCTCTGGGTCTCTTCGTGCGTGCCCGAAAAAGTGTACAAGTGTATCGTATCTCTCGTGGCAGCACCACCTCGACGTTCAGCAAATCTCATGGTCGTGTGCGTAGTCGGCTCCCCAAAACTCCATCCGTGTTCTCCCGAAGCATTGGCCTTCTTGAGCGAGAGCAGTAACCGTGTGATCATGACTGGAAGATACCTAATGCGTGGATCAGTCCCGATGGTTCCAGGAGTCAAGAAGTGTCCGAGCGCACACCATGCTTCCGCTATTTTGCAGGAAGATAATCGGTTAACGAACGAATGAAACGCGTCCCGGTATCACTTACGGGGAGGGGAGCCGCCTAATCCCGCTCTGCAAAGGTATAAGCGAGCCGTAGAGAGAGGAGAGAAGATTGTCACGATGAGCTTACGCTTGCGAACAAGAAGAACATCACGATCACGAGATGTGAAGTGAATATAACCAGGAAATAGTATGTTGCATCTCGTGCTATAGTCTTGAGTATGCCGGGTATTGGGACCTTGGTTACGTTGGACCGTACCACGAGATAAACGATGACCGAGAAGGCTAGAAAGTCTGCGGGGTGGTTGGGACGCGCGTTTCCTAGGTGAATGGCAAGAAGTTCCGCACCGTATGTGAGAGACACGGCGATAAATGCGATCCCCACAGACAACTGTCCCACGAGGGTGCACGTCATATAAATCGGAAGTGGGACCGGAATAATCGGTGACGCTGAAACAGGAGGTTGGCGAGAGCCGTGGGGCGCATTTGGTCGCAAACTCACATCCTGCCTTTGCCGAATGAACAATCGCATATAGACCAAGACCAAACTGTAATATTGTTGTTATGCCGAAGCATGAGGCAATTTTCCGGTTCTTCCTTGTGACGGCATAGATCCTATTTCATTCACCCATGATCAGCACGAAGCCGTCCTTGCAGAGGAAGACAGACCTCAGCGTCAGAACAATTTGAGCGAGCAAGGTAAGGGTCGCGATCATGAGGACCTCGAAGAATACAGTTTTGTCGCATCTGTAACAAGCATGTGTGAAACTTGGTGGTTCGAGGGATTAACGAGTGACGCTCATACAGCTAGGGTCCGTTTCAGTAACACGTCGAACCGAATTCACGATTGAAACAATGCTCACCCGTTGGTGGAATGTTGTATTATAACTCGCTGTACCGGGGTTGTCAAAGGTCGATCTTCCATGGCAGGGGTGGATTGCGGTCCCACTCACTATACAACAACCAGATCTGATATCCGAGCGGCAAGTACCTGTTCTGCGCTGTCGCTTCAGAATTAAGACTTGTCTATGGAAGTGGACGTACCGCAAGGAAAATCGCAAAAACTATCACATTGTCAACGGGTGCCGTACGAACAACGACTCTCCCGACTTACCCCACGATTTCCTCCCCTTCCAACCGTATTTGATCTTTCGCAAGAGGGTCAGTAAACCTAGTGATTGAAGGGAGACGCATGACGTGGCCCGCCGTCCAGCCGGCTTACCTCGTCCTCCAGGGTCAGAAGGAAGTCATAGAAGAAGATGGTGGTGGTCGCGATTGAGTAATACTGGTCACGATTGCTCGTTCTCGGTCACAAACACGATGAAAATCGATGCACACCTTCCTTGCGGTACTGGGGACATCGAAGTCGAAAGGTCGGGTAAGTCCGATCGCGGTCAGGATAAAAGGAAGGGACCTCACAGCTTGTTGCCATGGTCGATAATTTCTTCCAATCCAACGAGCGTCATAGGAGGGGAGTGAAAGGAAGAGGGACCTTGCTAGTGACAAGCCGAGGGCATCCTCTTCAAATATCTTAAGGGAGGTCCCTGTGTTTCAACTTTGCGCTCACACCAGACAAGTGAGTATCTAGTTTCCCTGACACTCGGTGGCCCTCCTGATGGGAAACCACTTGCCACCTAGTCCTGCAAGGCACTAAGGTTCGGCGCTCTGGTTCGCTTCGCCAAGGGATCAAGCTCGTTACGATATTTAATTCTATAACCCGTTGATCATATCTTCCACCCTACTAGTGCAGCGCACTGCTGATACACTGGGTTGCTCGGGTGCAGATCGATATCGAGGACGGATTGATCCAGTGGCGCTTTGAGGTTTGTTCTTATACTCAGCGTTATCTAGAAGCCCGTTTCGCTCAGCACGGTTGGACAAGATTGTAACGTATTCAGATAATTCACTCGCTTTTCCCGCGTCAGTCGCGCCCGTCTGGATCAAAATAACGGACCCTCTTTCTGAACTCGGGAGCTCTGCGCATAATCCTTGCACGAGAGATCCGACGGTGCGTGCTACATGGCCATTTCGCACCTTCACATAGGACCGACTTTGATCGTTTTTCGCCTTCATTAGTAGGAGATCTCCGGATCCAGAGAGTTTGGTCCGTTTTCAGAAGCGGGCTGAGACAAAGACACTGAACCCTTGGACACGTCACGGATCACTCTACTGAGGAGGAAGTTGGACGGTGGACCGCGCTCGCGAGGCGGATGTCCCGAGAAGGACGGTGGGCTATTCTTACCGGGACATCTTTGGCTAGACACATCCTCCGTTTTGTTTAAACTAATCATTGAAGTGTAAACCGCGCCAAAAAGAGAAACGAATGGAGAAATTGTAAAGTTAGCTATAGGCCGAAAAACAAAAGTATAAATAAGCGAAATGTTATCGGGACGTTCACAGACCACTCTACTGTACACAGAAATCAAGTCGCCAAGTCTCCCAACGCTCTACGAAAGAAGCGACGGCGAAGTCTTCAGTAAAATCCTTTATGGGCGCCGTCATTCCTGGCTTTGAATCCCTTCCTGCGTGCTCGCAAAAGTATCCAGGGGTACCTCATCTCTCGTAGTACCGCCGCCTTGACGTTCAGCAAATCTCATGGTTGTGTGCGTAGTCGGCTCCCCGAAGCTCCATCCGTGTTCTCCCGAAGCATTGGCCTTCTTGAGTGAGAGCAGTAATCGCGTGATCATCACTGGAAGATACCTAAGGCACGGATCAGTCCCGATGGTTTCGGAAGTCAAGAAGTGATCGGGCGTGCACCGCGTTTCCGCTGTTTTGCAGGAAAAAGTTCAGTGAGCGAACAAAAGGAACATGTCCCGGTATCACTTACGGGGCGGGGAGCCACTTGATTACACCCTGCAAAGGTATAAGCGAGCCGCGGAGAGAAGAGAGAATATTTTGATGTGCTTACGCTTGCGAACCAAAGAAATATCACGGTCACGAGGTGTGAGATGGATATAGCCAGGAAATAGTACGTTGCGTCTCGAACTATAGTCTTGAGTATGCCGGGTATTGGGACCTTGGTTACGTTTGACCGTACCACGAGAAAAACAATGACCAAGAAGGCGAGAAGATCTGGGGGATGATCAGGGTGGGTGTCTTCTAGATGAATGGCAAAAGAGGTTCCGTACCGTATGCGAAAGACAAAACGGTAAATGCAGTCGCCATAGACAACCGTCCCACAACGGTGCATGTCATATAAATCGGAAGTGGGACCTGGAGGATCGGTGATGCTGAAACAACGATATAGGCGAGGGTTGCGGGGCGCACTTGGCCATGGCAGACTCACATCCTGTCTTTGCCGCATCAACAGTCCCGTATAGGCCAATACTGAGCTGTGATATCATTATTATGCTGAAACACGAGGCGATTATCCGGTTCTTCCTTGTGACGGCGTAGATCCTGTTTCATTCAGCCGTGGTCAGCGCGAAGCCATCCTTTTCCGAAGAAGACAGACCTCAATGTTAGAACAACTTGAGCGAGAAACGTAAGGATCGCGATAATGAGGATATCAAAGAATACGGTCTCGTCACATCTGTAACAGGCACGTGTCAAAGTTGGTGGTTCGAGGGGTTAACGAACGACGCTCATACAGCTGGAGCTTGTTTCAGTAACACGCGTCAAGTCGGATTCCTCAATTGAGACGATGCTTACCCGTTGGTGGAATGTTGTATTATAACTCGCTGTGCCGAGATTGGCAAAGCGTGATTTTGTATTGCGGGGGTGGATTGCGGTTCCACTCACTATACAACATCCAGATCTGATATCCGACCGGCAGATACCTGTTCTACGCTGTTCCTTCAAAATTAAGAGCCTTTGGCCACGGAAGTGAACGTACCGCAAGGAAAATCGCGAACACTATCGCATCGTTAACGGGTGGCGTACGAAA
>Ga0307515_10016006_pt1 | contig 13766 bp, 1 predicted proteins | sample 17_EM_MG_FD_194513 | JGI IMG/M metagenome (GOLD analysis project Ga0307515, IMG submission 194513) | Populus trichocarpa ectomycorrhiza microbial communities from riparian zone in the Pacific Northwest, United States - 17_EM | ecosystem: Host-associated > Plants > Roots > Unclassified | place... | reverse complement strand
TATCTACCTTATTAAGGTTGTTATAATCTTTTAAGCCACTAGGCTTCCCCTTAGGGGTTAAGGCTAGGGCTAATAAGTTAAATTCTCCTAGGGTTAATCGGCGGCGTAGGTTAAGTATAGGTATTAGATTATTCTTTAGGTTTAATATAGTAGCTAGCAAGGAATATTGTTTTACTATTATAGGTTCCTTAAAAGTATAAAGTAAGGTAACTTGTAAATACGCTGCTTTTAATAGCGCCTAAGGTATTATAAAGACGTAGAATTGGTTATAGGCTAAGTGTTAGTAGTAAAAAGGTGTAACGTAATGTTATAGGACGGGGGCAGTAGCTATAGAGCGTATGTATTCAAGGAGTCTACAAGACGTTACGCGATTGATCGTAAGGGTCAAGGGCGTAAGGAGGTAATATACCTACGCGTAGCTAATATAAGCTATACGTAAGGTGTATATAAGAGTACGGGGTTCTCCTATAAAGGCCCCTACGGTAGAGTTCCGTAATAAATAACTAAATTATTATATATTCCCACAGATTGCTATAATATACTTTTAAATATATTTATATTATAACTATATAACATATAGAGCTATCTACTTAGGCGTTAAGGGGGAAGCCTCTTATTAAGACTTTAAATCATTAATTAGCCTAGTGTAAGGCAGTATTGCTAGGGTATATAGTAGGGAGCAGGTAAGCTGAGTATAAGTTATATAGGGAGTTAATAGAAGATATAAGCTTTTGCAGTGTGTGGAATTAAACGAGTAACTTAATTATAAATCTATGGAAATTAAGTGGTATATATACATGAAATGGTGGCAAGAAGACTACGCTTACAGTCGGCAATAGGTAATGGAAACGGGTAGTGAGATATAGGTAGTGAGACATACGAGGTAGTAAGTCACGACGTAATGCAAGCCTCGGTAGTTGGTTACAGAAGAGGACAATATAGTAAAGAGTAGGTAATAGCCTCGTATAGAGACGAACTAATAAGGAGGGAAGGGCTGTAAGCCTAAGGTGCTTATAAGGAGGTACCAAGCCTAGCCTTTGGCCAGGCCTTAGCTACCCCTAAGCGGCCCTTAGGCAATACACCCAAGTAAGGGTTAAAATAGCCCTTATAAAAATTTAGAAAGTAGCTTAGATTCTACTAGTATACTTTTAGCGGTTTTATGGTTATATTACTAGCGTATTACTATTAGGTATAGGCGTTTGTCTTCTTTTTAGAGGTATTATAGAAAAATTAAACCGGCTATCCTTTTAAGGAGATTAGTAAAGATTTAAATATAAGGTAGGAATATAGATAGGAAGTCTAATTAGTAGAATAATAGGGTATATTATATAGATAAACAAATCCTTAAGGGAAAAGGAGAAGTCTATATATAAGGTAAGAAACGGTTTTCCCTAAGTATATATAGCGCATATACCTTATAGGCGAGTTACCTCTAGGCTACCCCTAAGTCGTCTATACCTTATAGCTATATAATTATCTACTTAGGTTTTATCTAATAGTATATAAAACTTTACCGTCTACTAATTAGTATAGTATTTATAACGTGTTTTAAATATATCTATAATATTAATACTTTTTAGATAATAAATAACTTAAACATATTTAAAATTAGGCAAAGTATAAGCTAAACGAGGTTATTGCCGCTGGTATTAATAAATATTATTTTAAAATTAATACTAACGAGTTTAAAATACTATTAAGCAAAGTGGCTATAAATTAAATAACTTTTATAGTTAGTATTAAGATATTTTTCCTATAATTAGAGCGTAAGTTCTTAATCTAAATATTATTTAAATATATTTCTAAAGGTATATATAGATTAGAAAAGCTAGATTGTTAGGATATAAATTAATATTATATTTAGAACTTATTTACAACACTATATAAATGTTATAATTTTAGCCTTTTTATAGAATTATACGTGTAATCTAGCGCGAGATTATATATTATTATTAAAAATGTATAAGGGTAATAATAAAAAATAAATAATAGATAATAATAAAGGAGTAAAGGCTTTATTATAAGCCTTATTATTAGGCTATGTTTAATATAGTAGATTAAAACACTAAGCGACTTAATCTTAATTAAGATTACACTCTTAAATTAATTCTCCTAGTTTATTAACGCTAGCCTTACTAGGGTATATATTTCTAATGTATTATAGCGGTTTATCTTTTAATACTCCTCCCCTTTAATAATAACCTATATATACTATATACAAATTAAAACTTAAAAAGGGAGCTCTTAAATTAAGAGAAAAGGATTTAACTCTAAAAAAAAATAAAAATAAAAATAATATCCATTATATTATACTATGTATAATACTGCGCATGCAGCCTTTAGGCTATGGCGCTATAGTTCTATATATATAAATCCTCTCTAGGTAGCTTAATATATACTAGTAGCTAAGTAGACACTCCGGCCTATTTTTTACTAGGGGAGTCCTAGCCTATTAGTGTTTTATCCTAATATTTTGCTTACTATTATCTAGTTTACACCAAAATCGTACTAAGGAAATCCTAGCTCTTTTATCTATTTCTGCCGTATTTTACTATTCCTAGAGTAAAAAAAGCGCTCTAAAAGATAGATTTTTAACGTAGTTTTGTATATAAGAAATAAGAGAAACCATATAGCTTACTAGCTTGAAAGTAGCTACTAATTACCCCTATATAACTGTTTTATTCTATACCCTATTCCTCCTCCTAGCTAAAGAAATAGGTAGGGAATTAGTAATTAGTAGGTACTCTCCCCAAAAGTAACCTACTAATAGTATTTTATAGGGGCGAACCTTATTACATAAACCCACTCCTATAGGAAAATTTTCACAAGGTTATCTGTATAGGGTATAAACACCAATTCGCCTATACATCTTATATTTAACGTGCTAATGGTAATACAGGACAGTCCCCTTCCCCTATCCCCTCCTATAGCTACCCTAGCAGTATATCGTCTATAGTACGCCTACGGTCCTTTATAGTCTAATTGCCTATAACGCGATAGCTATAGACCGGTTATAGTAGAGGTCGTCTATAGCATAATAGCTATAGACTAGATATAGAAGGTCGTTTACTTTATAGTAGATTAGTTATAAAGGAGGTCGTCTACTCTATAGCAAACTAGTTATAGAGGAGGTTATTTACTCTACAGTAAACTAGTTATAAAGGAGGTTATCTACCCTACAGCAGACTAGTTATAGAGGAGGTCGTCTACCCTACGGCAAACTAGTTATAGGGGGGGTTATCTACCCAACGGCAGACTAATTATAGAGGGGGTTGTCTACCCTACGGTAGACTAGTTATAGAGGGGGTTGTCTACCCTACGGTAGACTAGTTATAAAGGGGGCTGTCTACCTTATAGCAGACTAGTTATAGAGGGGGTCGTTTACTCTATAGCAGACTAATTATAGAGGAGGTCGTTTACCCTGCGGTAGACTAGTTATAGAGGCGGTTGTCTACCCTATAACAGACTAGTTATAAAGGTGGTTGTCTACCCTACGGCAGACTAGTTATAGAGGCGGTCGTCTGCCCTACGGCAGACTAATTATAGAGGAGGTCGTCTGCTCTATAGCAGACTGGTTATAGTAGAATCGTTAGTTGTAGTAGCTAGCGTCATAGTGACGTGTCTTTAAGGGGTATATAACTGGCGGCGCCTTTATAACAACGGACGGAGGAGCAAAGGGGAGGCGACGGACTCTAAAAAAATATAATATTAAAATTAAAAAGAGAGAGTTAGCTTTATTAGAACGAGAGAGATAGCTCTAAAGTGACTAAATAGATATACTTTTATAATACGTTTAAAATATATATAGAATCTATTTATTCAATTTTAGTTATATTATTATATTACTTTAGATAATATATTAGGCTAATTAATAAATATTGTCTATATAAAGTATTATAAATATATTTTAGGTATATTCTAATTTTAATTTCTAATTCTATTATAACTCTATTACTAGGGTATTTTCTAGTAATAAAAATAAAAAATTTTAAATCCTGTTCTAAATCTATCCCCTTTTTTCAATCTACTATATTATACTACGTATAATACTGCGCATGCAGTCTCTAGGCTATGGCGCTATAGTTTTATATATATTAATCCTCTCTAAGCAGCTTAATATATACTAGTAGCTATGTTCTAATAGATTATAACCCCTAGAGTTTATAGCTCTCTAGTAAAGTACTAAATTGCTATAACTATTAGGTAGTAAAAGGAAATAGTAAAAAAGGCTTAATAAAATAAAAAGAACCTTAACGCAAATCCCTATCCTATTTTGGTTTAATTCTATTCTTTTACTTATTAATATTTATTTACTAAAAGCCTAGTAGGAGTTACCTCCTTTTAAAGATCCTACTGCTATTAGCCACTTTCTAGTAGCTATTCCTATACTCTATAAAAATAGAAAAAGCGCCTTTCTTCCTTTATTTATATAAAATAACTTTTTTAAAGAGAGTAATAATCCTAGTTTCCTTTATATCTTCTTTATATCTTTTATATATAGGTTATAATCTAGTAGTAAGCACCTAGGGGTTTATAGAGCCCTATATTCCCTAAAGCATTTACTTTCTTTATCTTTTCCTATTATTTTAAAGAAGGATTTAAAGTAGCCTTTTCCTAGCTTTAGCCGAAAGAAAGCTAACTATAGGTTTTTAGGATATTTATCCTTAGGAGCTTTAAGAGAGAAGGAATAGCTTCCTTTATAGACCCTAGTGTAGTATTTTCCTTTATTTTTATTCTGCTGCTAATTAGTTTTCCACTATTTTAGTATTGTTTCTCTTACTGCTCTCCCTATATAAGCTAAAGAAGTAGAAAAAGATTGTATTTTTCTTCTAAAGAGGCCCTTTTTAGCTAGTTTATCTACTATTTTATTTCCGTAAATTCCTAAATTGCTAGGAACCCAATAGAAGTTAATAGAGATATTCTTACTAGCTAGATAGGAACAACTTTGCGTAATTTAAAAGACTAGTTCTTGCCCTCCTATAAGAGAATTAAGCTATAATCTTTTAATAGCTACTTAGCTATCTATAAAGATATAGACCTTTTTCTCTTCTAGTCTCTGTTGTTTTAGGTATTCTAGGGCCCTATAAACTGCGCAAAGCTCTACGTCTATAATTTCTATATAGGGTTCTAGATTCTAACTTGTTGTATATTTAATCCTATTTCTCTCTCCTATTTTATATACGGCTACTATACTTAACTTTTCTTTAGAGCTATTTATATAGTATATATCTACTAGGTCCTATTTTAGGGATTCTTATAGATTTTCTACTAGTCTTAGATATTCCTATATAGCTTCTTCCTTACTACCTTTAGAGATAAAAAAGGATGCAGAGATAGAAGGAGACTACGGTTTTTGCTATTTTAAAGAGATTCTCTCCATTTTCTAGTTTTAAATTAGTTACTAAACTCTAGAGGCTAGAGATAGTGGCTATATTTTTAGCTGTATAAGGTGCTTTATAATAGAGTTTTTAGGGCTAAAACTAGATCTAGTGTTACGGACGCTTTAAGTACAATATTACAACTACTTGGGGAAGAGTTGGAAGAAGCTAGTTAGTTAATTTAGGCACGGTCTAGGATAGAGCCGATAGAACTATATAACGAGGAATAGTAGCTAAGGTTATATAACGTTATACGCAGTGTACGCGGTATATAAGGGGAACGTATATATAATATATATAACATATATATTACGTATAAGGAGGATTTTATAAAAGTACGGTTGTGTATTTAAGGACCCTTAGTCCCTACCTAGATAGTTTCTTCCTTATAGTAATTCTTAGAATATAATTAGAGTTAATCTATTAGGCAACTACTCCACTAGTTATTATTACGTTGTTAACTTTAATTTATATTACCTATATACCTAGCCTATTAATAAGCCTATTGTAGTACTTACTACAAGGTTCCGTTATATAATTACTATCTAGTTATAGTATTAAATATAGAAAGTTAAATAATATACCACCAAAAGCAGCTATTATAATGCTATTAACGGCGGCAACTACTTTAAGGTTAGGAGGTGACACTAGTATAGCGGATACTAACTTATAGCAACCTATGACGGTCGGATAATTATAAGAGATAGTTAACTAGTTAATAATAAATAGTGTAGCGCTAGAAGAAAGGGTTAATAAGATAGAAGTAGTAAAGATTAAGTTACTATTAATTAAAAGGTACTTAGGAGAAAGATTAAAGCTTAAAGGATTTCTTATATAAATGCACTTTAAAGTTATACAAGAAGGAGTAAAGCTGTTAATACTTATAGATTGAATAGCATATATAGGACTATTCCTATTAAGAAGGGCATTTAAGTGGTTTAAGCCTTACCTTACGGAAATATAAGCGAACGGCATAACGACTACTAATTAGGAGGTATAATTTATATTCTTAAGCTAGGAAGGGTTTATAGAGCGACTTATATAAATATTTAGAGATCTAGAGGCAGTAACTATGGCAGAAAGAAAACTCTAAGACATTATATAATAAACCTTAGCAATTAAGTATATAACGCAGTTCTAGACGCTAGCTATATAAGTTAAGTAGAATAATAAGGCGCTTATAGCATAGTATAAATAGGGACTTAAGGCTAAAGTCTAGGATGTAATTATTCTAATAAAAGATGCGGACACCCTACGGAAACTAATAGATAAAGTAATTAAGATCAATAATTGGATTTACTAAAGGGAATAGGCTAAGAGAGGTTAGAATAGAGTTCTATAGTTATATAAGGCGCAGAGTATATAATAACCAAAGCTAAATTAAAAACTATAGTATAGTGCAGAACTAATAGACCTAAGCGGTACTAAAGAAGCCTATAAGAGATAGAGTAAGAAACTATAAAAACCTAGGGGTTAAGGATCTAGTAATTATAGAACTAAGGAGTAGAGGCTAAACTAGGGATCTTAGCAGTAGAAGACGTTTAGGCGGACTCTATAGTAAAGTTAGTAGTTTAGAGATAGAGCTTATATAAATTATGGGAAATAAGGTTATTTTATAAGGGATTATAAAGATAGTTAGAGTTATTATATAATAAAGGGAACTAGACTAGCAGAAGACATATACGTATAGAGGGATAATAGTATACTATAAGGAATAAAAGAGTGTTTAATTAAAAGTTTTGCGTTTTATTATAATAATATATACTAAATTTTATAAAGACGCTAAGTATAGCGTAAGCTATTAGCTATAGAAGCTAAAATCCTTAGAGTATAGGGGAACTAATAAACTATTATATAGGTCGGACATTAAAGATAACAAGTTTAATATAGGCGAAACATTTATAAATGAAGAGGTAATAAAGGTAGCTTACTAGAAGCGTGTAAACCTTAAAGAAGTTATATTAGAAGTAGAGACTAAAACCGCTATAGAGTAAGGTTTAGTAATGGGAATTATAACACCGTTAGATATGGTATCTATTACTTTATAAGATAAAAGGAAGAGTATTTTATAGAGATTAAGCAAGCAGATAACTACTAGTACTAATTTATTACTTAATAAAGGCAAAAGGCTAAAGGCTTAAGATTCTTAAGATGAGATAAGAGATGACTAAGATTCTTAAGATAAGATAAGGTATACCTAAGGACCTATAATGGATAGAAACTAATAGAGTAGGGTAATAGCTTAGTTTAAAGATATATAAATAAGCTTAGGATAGAGTTTCCTATAGGTATAAGACTCTTAAGATAAGATAAGAATACCTAAGCCTAGTTAAACTAAGGTAGAAGCGAAGCCTAAGATAGAGGTAAGCTTAGGATTAAGAATCCTATAGGACTAAGACTTTAATATATAAAGGAGGACTATTAATAAGATTAAGAAGCAGGAAGACTTTAAGGATCTACTTATAAGATATAAAAGGAAAAAAACTATAGAGGAATTTAGAGCAAGAATTACCTTATAGCAAGATTAGAAACTAGATAAGAAATCTAGTATATTAGGCCGTATAAGGGATAGAGTACTAGTATAAAGAATTACTGATAGGCCTAGAATAGGCATACTAAGAGCTAAGTAGCTTACTAAACTAGAATAAGAAGAGGATTTAAGGATTCTAACTAGGTTTAAAGAATGATATATAAAGGGCTATTATAACGTAGTAATAAGAAGATACTTCCTTACGGATAAGCCGTATATATAGTAAAACCGCGTTTTACCGTTATCTCGGTATACCGTTCCTCTACAGTATACCGGTTAATAGCCAGGAACAGTTGATTTTAATATAGGCTTACGTTTAAATTTAATACGCCGTTACATTCAAAGCCCTCTTATATAAGAATGGTATAGCGCGAGTTATCGTAGTATCGAAAACCCCGTTTTTAGGAGCCGATTCGGGCGCGCTATATATTAACCCCTTATAAACTAGCACCGCAGCTATTAATATTTATCAATTTAACACCCCTCTTTGCTATGGCAAAGCCTAAGGACCTTGATCGCCTTCGCCGTTATAGTGTTTTAGAGCGTAAGAGGCAGCAGATCCGGGTATACTGCTATAAAAACCCTGGAAAACCTTAGAGAGACGCTGCTCGCTATTTTACCAATTAATTTTGACGCCCTATACGACAGTCTATTATATTAGACTCCTTAAAGCCTAAATATAAGTACCTTAATTTACTAGTTCTTTAACGCGGCAAGGGTGGCTTTAAGAGACGTAGAGCTCCTAAGAATCCTAAGCTCAAAGAAGCGCTATTTAAATGGCAATAGCGTATATAGGCCGCTGCTATACTTATTACCGGTGACCTTATTTAGGCTATAGTAACAAAGCTTTGGAATATAATGGCGTACTATTAGGGTTAACAGCAGCCTAGCTTCTTAAGCGGTTGGGTTAACAACTTTAAGAAGAGGAATTGTATATTAAGATGGAAGCTACATAGTGAGGCCGGGTTAGCTAATATAGAGGGCGCTTAGGAGCGTATGCAGGAGCTTAGAGCTATTGTAAACGAGTACTTAAATTAAGACGTTTATAATATGGATGAGGCAGGGCTTTTCTATAAGGCCACGCCGGATATAGGACTTGTAACTAAAGGGTAATCAGGTACTAAAAAGCAGAAGGAGTGTATTATAACCGTCCACTGCAGTAACGCAGACGGCAGCCATATTGTACTCCTGTAGATTATTGGAAAAGCAAAGAATCCTTAATGTTTTAGTAAGCACCATAGCAACCTAAGGGGCCTTAACTTCGCCTAGAGGTTTAATAAGAGGGCCTAGATAACAGCGTTAATATTCCTTAATTATATTAAGTGGTTTAATAGCTTAATAGGCGGCAGGAAGGTCCTTTTACTTATTAATTCTGCTCCTGGCCACGCTGCTGGCATAAACACGGTGGAGCTCGCTAGCTTGCTTAATACTAGGGTCAAATTCCTACCTAAAAACGTTACCTCTCTCTATTAGCCCCTAGATTAGGGTATAATTCGAACCTTTAAAGCCTACTACCGCCGCTACTGGCTATCCTATATGGTAGATTAGGTGGAACAAGGTAGGAATCCCCTTAAGTTAATAAACGTACTTAGGGCTGTTTAGTGGGCCACTGCAGCTTGGTGTGAGATTAGCCCTTAAACCGTGATGAATTACTTTACGCATTTAACGATCTTTGGACCCTGTGAGGGCCCCTAGGGTTAGCCAAGCGGGTATAGCGAGCCTTAGCTTAAGGCCGAATTGTAGGTGTATATAGAGCAGCTTAACTAAGTAGGGCAAATTAGGTAGTTAATGGCTATTAGTAGCTTCATTAATCTAGAGGGGGAGGACGCCTTAGTAGAGCCTAAGGCCTTATTAACTTAGGAAGCAATTAAGGCCTTAATTGTAGCTTTATATAACGAGCTAGATGACGAGGAAAGCGACACTAATAAACCATAAGTTATTAAGCTTGATGAGGCTTTAGATGCACTGGAGCGCCTTAAGCTCTATAAGGGGCAGCAAGAGGGGGGTGATGAGGCTCTAATTGCAACTCTTACAAAGGCAGAGAGAGTAATTTGAGGCTATTAAGCTGTGCGAGCAAAGCAGACGACTATTACGAGCTTCTTTAAGTAGTATGGATAGAGAGAAGAGTTATTTTAGCCCCTTGTAGCGATTAATAAGTGAACTCGCAATATAACGTTTCTCTATAACATAACGTTTAAACCCCCTGCCACCGAGCTGAACGTTATAACGAGGTTTTACTGTACTTAAAAGGCTATACTAAAAGTGGTATAGACAATAATATAATAATAAGTAGGAAGATTTCTATATATAGTTAGATAAAAAAAGTTATCTAAGACTACCTAATTACAAAAAAGGCTATAAGTTATATTAAAGGGGCCTTAATTATAATGTTAAAAGATCTAGAGGAGTAATTAGAGGACTAAAGAAGCGAGAGGTAAATCTTAGTACCTGTAAATAAAGTTATAACGCCTAGATTAATACAAGAAAGATTTAAATTTAAAGATAAAGATAAGCTAAGAGTTAACCTAAGACATTAAGCACACTATATATTGGCATGGATTATATATATAGATAATATATATAATATATATAGAGTACCTAAAGATAAGAACTAGAAGTACCTAGTAAGGATATATTAAGCACTAGATAAGGCGAGATATTAAAACGCTAAGTATATATATAGTTAGCACCTAGTAGAAGTATAAAGCTAAGGGGAGTTAATATTTTAACTAGGAAGATTCCTTACGAAAAAATGCCTAAAGGGATAATAGTAATGGGAATGCCTAGAGAACACGTGTCTATAATATATTAAAGATAAAAAATAAACTAAGTATTAGCTAAAGGTAGACTAAGTATAAATAGAATTAAGTAGCTAATAGTTAGGAAAAGCAGAGGCCTATAGAACTAAAGGGAACTAGTAGTAAAGCCTTAGACCCTTAAAGGAATTTAAGGATAACACCTAAACCTATAAGTTAAGTAGCAAGATTAACAGTTTAAAGTATTAATAGATAGTAAAGTAATAAGGAACTATATATTACTAGTAGCAGTTAAAAGAATAGGGCTACCGCATAGGAAAAAGGAGCATTTTTATCTATTAGTAACGATTTTAGGAGATCTAATAGCCTATAGAGGGGGCATTATTAATCTTAAAACAGGACCTATTTAGTTAACTATTAAAGGGAGATAAATTAAGATGTCTTTTAATATATTACTATTAGGGAATAATAAGGCAGCATTAGGAATGCCTTAGTTATAGGAATATAATCTAAAGATTAATTAAATTATAGGTTAAGTTAATATTAGGGATACTTAATGCTATAAAATGTAATAATAAGCTAAGTTGGTATAGTACTAAGTAGGAGCGACCTATAAAGAAATAGAAAAAGGATTAAGCTATATACTAAAGAGATACCATAAGTATAGCAAAAAACTATGGTTACTAAAAAGTAAGAAGCTATTAGAGTATATAGTATAGGATTATAAGATAGAATTAGAACTAGGAATAAGTCTAAGGTTTTTTCTAATCTATAAGCTTACTAAAGAAGAAGGTAGAGCACTAAAAGAGTTTATTTAAGAAAACTTATAAAAAGGGTATATTAGACTATCGTAATTATTAGTGGGTTATCCAGTACTATTTGTACTAAAGAAAAATAGTAAACTAAGGCTATATATCAACTATAGACAGTTAAACAGTATTACTAGGAAGGATAGGTATCCTTTACCCTTAATTAGCGAAATCTAAAATAGGATAAGCAATGCGTAAATCTTTATAAAGATAGATCTAAGATAGGCATACTATTAAATTAGGATTAAGGAAGGCAATAAATAAAAGGTAGCCTTTAGGTTAAAGGAAGGACTATATAAACCATTAGTTATACAATTTGGGCTTATAAATGCACTAGTAACGTTCTAGAAGCGTATTAATAATATATTAGGAGAATACTTAAATGAATTTATTATAGTATACCTTAATAATATTATTATCTACTTAATAAATAAGGAAGAGTACGGAGAATATGTTAAATAGGTTTTAAAGAAACTATAAGAGAAATAGATACTAGTAGTAATTAAGAAATATAAATTCTTTACTAGGAAGACCAATTTCGTTAAATTTATTATTAAACTAGGCTAACTTAGTATAGATCTAAAAAAGATTAAGGCTATAGTAAATTGGCAAGAACTAGAAAATGTTATATAGTTAAGATTATTTTTAGGGTTTTATAATTACTATAGAAGGTTTATAGCGCAATGGTTAAAGGATATTAAACTATTTATATAGTTAATAAAGAAAGAAGAATTATGGGCATAGGGAAAGGAACAGTAAGAATTATTTAAGAAAGTTAAAGAGTTATTTACCTAGGAGCCAGTTCTTAAGATCTATTAACTAAAACTAGAGATAGTTATAGAGACGGATATATTAGACTTTATACTAGGGGTATACTTTATATAAAAATATTAAAATAGATGGCACCTAGTAGCATACTATAGTTGGAAGATAACACTACTAAAGTTAAACTATAACATCTATAACAAGGAGTTATTAGATATAGTTATAGTATTAAAGAAATAGAGAGTATTCCTATAAGGTATAGAGAAACTATTTATAGTTAAGATAGATTATAAGAACTTAATAGGATTTTTAATAATAAAGGAACTTAACTAAAGATAAGTTAGATAGGCAGAAATGCTTATAGAATACTATTTTAAGATTTAGTATATAAATGGTATAGATAATATATAAGCAGATGCTCTAAGTTAAAAAGCTAAACTATAGAATAATGAGAAGCCATTAGGGGCTTTACTGCGAAAAAATATAGATAGATTAATTAGGTATAATTATCTAAAAATTATAGCAACTTAAGAAGAACTAGAAAGAGTTTATAAGTCACTAGAAAGCTTTTAGATATAAAAAATTCTAAAAGTATAGCTAGAAGATTTATAGACAGATATATATAAAAATTAAGAAGTAAAGTATATTCTAAGGAGTATAGCAAAACACTTTATAGAAGATTTCTATAAGGGAATAACTTAAGAATATAATAGAGCCACAGGCTTAGTATTAAGACTTTAAGAGGAGTATATTATTAATGGAATTTAGGGCTTAGTATAAAAAGTTATAAAAGAATATCTAGATTGCTAGAGAAATAAACTAATAAGGTATAAGCCATATAGAGGGCTACAACCTATTAAAATACTAGAAAGATATAGGAAGTTATATTATAGGACTTTATTATTAAGTTACTAAAGTTAAGAGATTCTATTACCGGATAAGATTATAACACGATCTTAGTAATAGTAGACAAGCTTATAAAGTAGGGATACTTTATAGCATATATGGAAGAAATCTTAGTAGAAGATATTACTAGAATCTATATTAAAGAAGTATTTATAAAACACGGAGCACTAAATAAGATTATATTAGATAGGGATTTAAGATTTATAATAGTATTCTACGAGATATTCTTAGCAGAATAAGGAGTTAGAGTAGTAACTTTTACTATATATTATCCGCAAACAGACAGTTAAATAAAAAGATTAAATTAAATACTAGAACAGTATTTAAGATATTATATTAATTACACGCAAAATAATTAGGTATTACTATTACTAGTTATATAGTTTATATATAATGTAACACTATAAAAAGGAATAGGTATATTACTATTTAAGGTAAATTACGGATATAAGTTAAGAATATCGTTATTATTATAATAAGCGAAGAAAATAAGTAGTACAGCTAAAGAAAGAATAAAGACACTAATAAATCTTTATATAGACCTTATAGAATTAGTAAAGAAAGTATAAGAAAGAATAAAAAGGTACTATAACGCTAAGAGATTTAAGGGACTAGATCTTAA
>Ga0307515_10016005_pt1 | contig 13766 bp, 10 predicted proteins | sample 17_EM_MG_FD_194513 | JGI IMG/M metagenome (GOLD analysis project Ga0307515, IMG submission 194513) | Populus trichocarpa ectomycorrhiza microbial communities from riparian zone in the Pacific Northwest, United States - 17_EM | ecosystem: Host-associated > Plants > Roots > Unclassified | place... | reverse complement strand
AAAGCAAAATCTTCCTCCTGACTGTCAAAAAATCAGGAATAGTGACGCTAACCGTACAACATGACCTGATTGTTAGCGTCATTTTCATGTAATATCCCGGGGATTATTTGAGACAAACATCAGCAGATGTTCTTTCCCTCGAACTACATCCTATTTATTTCACGCGATTAGGCGATTCCGGCGGTCGTACACCGCAATTTATCCTTGTCAACAAACAAACAACATCAGACCGACTTATTGCTAATTGCGGGGTGGTGGGAAACCCCTGCAAGTTGCAGCCATACTCAGCAGGATTCATCGTGAGCATAACAGTCATGTTGGCTGCTACTTATTCCATTCTGATAGGATGCTAACTATATAGTCCTCAGGGCTTCCCACTTCCTCTCGTTATCATCTTCCTCTCCTATTCCACACCAGCACATCATGGATCCACAACCACACCCACCAGGTGAGAGCGGATTGAATACCGGCTGATTGGCGGGCGCTACATCAAATACAGAAATTCTCGGCACACAACAAGAGTGCAGACACAAGTTAGTTCACCGCGACGCTGCCGATGCAGCCACCAAACATATGACCCAGGATGCACATTTAAAAATCGTCCGCAAGACTGGCAGCAGGAAAAATCAGAAGCAGCATGCAGTGGGATGTGAGTATATCCATATCGATGCAATCCGCGGTCAATTAACCGTATAATGTACAGCAGGTGTCTGTAGAGAGCTACATAACGAATTCATCGCTGCTCGTAACGGGAAACCTCCATGGTCGACAAAGGCATTTGTCCGCACAGTCCGCAAAATCGAACATCATGATAAGCGTCCCCGTGAGTGGACGAAACAGGCTTTGATCACCTTAGAGGAGGCTACAGAAGTGTATATGGTAGAGGTAACAGCCGAATTTCATTGTTAAAAGCATCAACTAATGTCTTGTAGGTTTTTAACATGTCTGCAACAATGGCAAGGCAAGGAGGTCGGGTACAGCTGGAACAGTCCGACATGCGCCTGGTGTTGAATATGGCCAAAATGGCCAAAGAAGGCTTTTCGCGCACCGCAATTGAGGAAATGAAATATCTCATAAAGAAACCACACGCCAAGGTCCAAGAAGAAAAGAAGCGGGGTGTTGAGTTTCCTGGGCACAAAAAGGTGAAGGCTGCGAGACAAAGACACCCGGCAATGCTTCGTCAAAACCAAACGTCCGGCTGCCTTCCTTGCCAAAATGGCACTGCAAAGAATCCGCAGACACGCTGGAGACACAGAGGAACAGGTGCACCTCCACCCGCCTGACGCAGAGAGCGGATTCCAGAGCCGACTCCACCTCCGCCGGGCATGCCACCCGCCCCAACCAGTAACACTTCCGCAGCTCAACCTGCTGAAATCATCATTTTGCCGGCCGGTGTGGTGAAACGGCAAAGCTAGAGGACAGAGAGCCCATCGTCGACACTCCGCCGCACCTCTCGCGGCATCCAAAAAGGAATTCGTGAGACAGAGCGGTTCTGGCTCGAGGAGCGTAGGAAGAGGGTGACAAGGTATGATACTACCCGGCTGCGAGGATCGATGCGATAGCGCGGATCCACACGAAGTCTCGGAAAGAGCGAGTGGGATCAAAAGATGCGAAAGATGGAGTGTGTCAATCATTGTATGATAAGATGGTATGAGATGAGATGATACGAGACGAGATACAAGATGCGATGCAAGCTATCTACCCCGGGGTCTCCCGAATATATACCCCCCGTCACTCCGTCCATCTCCGCCACCCCTGATCCCTGTACGCCCCCGTCGCCCAGTCCGTCTCCATCATCCCTGTATCTCCGTACACCCGCTGTAGCCCAGTCCTCTGTCAAGCTGAGTGGCGGTGGTGGTGAGAAACGGATTTTCCCGCCACAACTCCTCCCTGGCCCTTTGTGTGAAGCACACCTCTCCTCTTCCGTATAACCATATACACAAACCCGAAAGAACATAAGAATACCATAAACCCAAAGGGAAGACATAGACGCAGACTTTGAAGGAAAAACACAAACGTAGACTGAAAGGAAAAAAAATATAAACGTAGACCCAAAGGAAAAACCCTGAACCCAAAGGAAAGCTATAAACCAAAAGGAAAACCATAAAACTCTCACTCCTTGGGCACCCGCTTTCTCTTGCCACCGTCTGTATCTGCCTTTCTTTTTTCCTTGACCACTTGCGAAGTACGAGATGTTGCCAAGCCGAGTATCGAATCGAACTATCGCCTCACGCATCGCGTACACGGCTGCTGTGATTTGTGCCCGGGCCTCTGTGAACAACTCGGGATCTTTGTTTACTGCTTGCTGGAAGATAGGTATGGCTTTGTTCCCCATTTTTCTCTCATGGTGTGCCAACATCTTCGTCTCGTCATCCATCATTCTCTTGCAGTCCGGGTCAAGGCCGAGCCATTCCTGGAAGCAGCTCACGTATTCTTCATCTTCGGTGTCGTTGTCGTTGTCGGAACTGCTACTTTCGCTGCCGGGAGTGGCGGGCCTGTCAGGTTTCGGGGTGCCCGTCTGCTTAGGATCGGTAGGCTTGTCTGGGGTTGTACCGGCCTCTTTCCCGGTTGGAGCTGGTGGGGTTGTACCGGCCTCTTTTCCAGTTGGAGCTGGCAGGGTTGTACCGGCGTCTTTCTCGGTGGGTGCTGGCGGGACCGTACCGGCGTCTTTCGCGGTGGGAGTGCTGGTTCCATTCTCAGATCCACCCTCGGCCAGGTCTATCAAAAACCCTCCAACATTGCTCTCATCGTTTTCCTTTTCTTTTCCCTTGATTGATGGTGTTGGCGGTGGGAGCATCTTGCTCTTATCAGGAGATGGAGGTGGCACGGGTATCCCATGGTCGGCAGGCGGTATCCCATGGTCGGCAGGCGGTATCCCATGGTCGGCAGGTGGTACTGATGGTGAGATGGTACGAAGCCGGTTGGCGTTATTGCGGTCATCCATGCCCGTGTAGTAACTGAGTGGCATTACTAACCCTCGGTACCATTTCAGACCCATAGCTTCGTAGTTGATTCCTTCTTCCAGCTGAGGGCAGCCATTATCGAACAACTTTTTAGCTACTTGGAAGTCGCCGGAAGTATACCACTTGTTCGCTTTCGACTCGCGGTTTAGCTTGGTGAGACGGTTGACGTATGCAAGATTGAGGCATCTTTTCGCTAACCCGGGATCTCTGGATGTTTGGTTGGCGATCGCTGTTAATCGCATCCATTTCTCACTTCCGCTGGAGTCACTTAGAATTTCCTGGAGTTTGGGATAGTGTTGCCAGAGGTTTCCCAGCTTCTTCGTTGCCCGTGTCTTCCTTTGCTGTGCAGTGTGATGTTGCTTTATCATTTCCCTAACCCTGCCGGAGCTGTCGAGAGCCTTAAGGAAGTCATTGTATCGCTTGTACTTCAACTTCTTCCAGTCAAGGTTCCTCTCTGCGAAGTTCGACAGCCAAGCGACCTGGGCGTTGGCGGCATCCGTAATGTCGCCAAAGAGATCATAGATTTTGAGCATGAAATTCGCTTGGCTTTGGGGGGCGAGTTCCCGGGCGGCAATCTCTACGGCTTCTTGTACCGATCCGACAGGTCTATTGGCGAAGAATTCCCTGCTGGGGTGTGATAGTGTTTCCGAGGATAGGGTTACTGGAGAAGGGTCCCTAGCGATAGTAGAGATATCCGAGGAGGGGGTATACATAGTAATGGCGGTGGTGGTGGCTGCGGTGGTGGTGGCTGCGGCGGTGGTGGCTGCGGTGGTGGTGGCTGCGGTAGTGGTGGCTGCAGTGGTGGTGGCTGCCGCGGGGGTGGAGTCGAGGCTCGTAGCGGTGGTTAAGGAGGCTTCGAAATCCATGGCATTGTTGAGTACTGCTGCAATGTCGTTGATTGATGTAAACAGCATGTCGGTCGTCGGTTATGGTTGAAACGGCGATATTGGGCGCAGTTGTCGGTGTGCAGAGGGAGATGAATGGTACAGAAGGTGGTTGTCTTTCCTTAGGAACGTAGTGGGGGGGGGGAGCTCTTTATATACCTGGAGGGGTACTTAGTGCTAGATCCTTCTTTTTCTAGTCTCTATGTGGTTCCCGGTTTCCCTAGTATGCTCTTCTCGTATCTCTCCACAACTTCTTTGCTTCTTCCCCTCCTCTTTCTCTGCTTGTACTCGGTGGTTTGGCATATCTTGCTCGTCGTTTCTGTTGTCGGTGGTGAATTTTCTGCCCACTCCTGCAATAGTTGTCGTCTCTCTTGTCTCGAGGTTACTAGAGGGTTAGGGGAGAATTGTAGGAATTTTTGGTGTAACATGGGTGCAACTCAGCCAATAGGAATATTTCTTCCCCCTCCATCTCGCAATTCCACGCAATTGTGTGGATTCGATATTCTCCCTCTATCTCGCAACTCCACTTCAATTGTGTGGCTTCGGTATCTTCAACTCTTTTCGTCATGGTCCATGCAATGGATCTTCTCCCTTCCCCTCTTCTTCCCCCTCTATCCGTCCTTCCCATCATTGTTTGGACGGGTGGTCTGCCGGCACCGGATGTGCGGCGTTCCACTTATCCATTAGTTCCTTACTCCCCGCCATATCCTCCGCCCGTACCCACGATCGTTTCTCCCAGTCTTTCCACTTGATTAAATACATCCATCTTCCTTCTATATATTTCCGGCCTGCTACTGCCTCAACCTCGAATTCCTCGAATTCCTCCGATTCCTCCTCTTGTGCGGTGCTAGGCGTACTGATTTCCCGAGTACCGTGTACGTCTTCGTTGCAAGTGAAGAACTTCTTGAGTCGACTACCATCTATCCAGCCCGCGAGCTCTGCTCCATCTAGTTCTGCCAGTCGATAAGTCCCCAAGCTCTGGGCGATTTCTGTGACTCGGTAGGGTCCTCGCCACCTAGCATCCAGTTTGGCGCCGTGGGACTGTTCTATCTTGGTTTCGTGCATGAGGGCCAAGTCACCAATTTGGAGATCTTCAGCTCGGAGGTTGGCTGCTTGGTCGAAGTAACGTTTGTTGGCATCTCTCGACTCCTTTAGGTTTTGTATGGCAACATCAATATCCTCTCGTCATTGTTCCAGCTGTCTTGCTCTAGCCGCTATCAGCGATGCCGTATCGTCGATTCCTTGGATCCAGTTGGCGGTATTCCATGTTAAGTTCTCCAGCTCTATCGGGAGTACTGCATCTTGGCCGAACATAAGGCGGAATGGCGAATATCCGGTTGTACACCTGACGGTGATTCTGTCGGCGCAAAGCACTGCCGGTAGGTGGTCGATCCACATCTCTTTTGGTTCGTCTGAGCAGGCCGTGAGTTTGGATAGTGCATCTGTGATCGGTCTGTGTCCTCGTTCGATTACTCCATTAGCGGCGGCACGGTACGGGGTTACGGTGATCTTCCGGATATTGTAGCGTTTGAGGAGGAGGTCGGTCCATTTCTTGTTCTCTGCTCCTCTGTCCACTACCACACTTTCCGGGGTTCCGAACCGACAAATTACCTCTTCGTAAAAGAAGTCTGCTACCTTCTCCGACGTACCCGGTTTTAGTGGTCGTGCCTCTGCCCACCCGCTGAGGTATTCCCTGGCTACTACTAGTAGGTGATATCCGTCCTCCGTTTTGGGCATGTACGAAATATTCATCCCTACTCGTTGCCATAGGTGACTGACGGTTAGGCTTTTCAGCGGTTTATCATACCGTAGAGGCGCTCTCTTCTCGCACTGCTCGCACGTTTTCACCCAGTCTTGGACGTCGACATACATTTCCGCCCACCAGTACCGCTCCACTACCTTTCGTAACGTTCCTTCTCTTCCACAGTGCCCGCTCAGTTCGTGTGCAGCTTCCATTGCTTTCCTTTTCTGTTCCGCGCTCACTAACACCTTTGCCGGCAGTTGATTGGTTTTTCACCTCCGGTATAGTATTCCATCTGAAAAAAGGTATTTCGTGGCTTCCCGTCGAAACTGCTGCATTTCCTTCGTAGTCTTTCCTTCCGGTCGCTTCAGGTTCCCCAGAAACTCACCTATCTCCTTCCATCTCCCTCTGTATTCCTCCGCCAGTCTTAAACCAACAAATGGTTCGTATGGTCTCTCCCTCCTCTTTCTGTCCGACCCTTGTTCCACCCGTATTCCTTGTAAGCTTGCTTCAATTGTTTCCTCTAGATCATCCTCCTCTTCTGGCTCAGGCTCCCCTTCCCCTCGCGGCCGCCGTGAGAGGCCATCAGGTCCTCCATTCAGTCTCCCCGGAACGTGTTTCACGTCGAAATCGAACAGTCGTATCCACGCGATCCAGCGGGTGACTCGTGCTCCTGGCAGGTCGTTGGCGGGCAAGTTTAGTTGATGCACTAATGTGTTAGCGTCTGTCTCCACGAGGAATCTGACCGCATATACGTAGTTGCGGAACTTCTTAAGCGCCTTCATCAGCCCACAGCACTCACGTTTCCCCGCGTCATATCTCTTTTCGGCGTTGTTCCAGAGCCTGCTTTCATAGCGACACGGGTGCCGGTCCTTATTTTTGTCTTGCTGCTGCAAAATCGCCCCCCACCGCTCCAAACTGGCGTCAACTCCAACGACTATTTGCCCGGTGCCATCGCTAACGTCTAACGTCTTCAACGCAGGAGCATTGCAGAGAGCCTCTTTGAAGATTGCCATAGCTTTCTTTTCCTCAGTCTCACATTGAAACTCGACGTCCTTCCGCAAGATTCGGAACAGGGGGCCTGCAACAATCGCATATTCGGGGATCCATATTCGAAAGTATGTGTAAAGTCCTAAAAATGCCCCGTACTCGGTACGGTTCTCGCACCGGGGCCAATTCCACACCTTGTCGACCTTGGACGCTTGTGGCCACCTTCCTGCTTCCCCACAGACAAACCCAACTAGTTTTACCCCGTTCCAGCACCAGTCGGACTTCTCTCCGGAAATGGTGGCTCCAGCTCTCTCTACATCGGCAAGTACGTTATCGAGGTTCTGGAGGTGTTCCATAACAAACCTTCGAACTCTAGGCAACCCTTCCACCTCCTCTTCTCCGTACCGACTCTTTGGGCCTTTCACTCCGACATCATCGACGGATATTTCCGCAATTGATCCCAGGTGAGCGTTTAGTATTTTCCGAGATACTCTGACAAATGCTGATACTGAATTGGTAGCTCCTTGTACTAGTCTGGTCCGCCGATACAAGCCTTGCGTAGTCTGGAAGGCCATATAGTCCCGGCTATCCTCGTGCAACCTTTTTTGGTCGTACCCAGAGTGAAAATCAATCAGTGAAGAAATGGGCGGTCCGGCAAAGGCTTCAGAAAACTCTTCGACGTTAGGCGGTATCCCAGTGTCTTCCAGTGTATGCCGATTCGAGCTCACGGCAGAGATGATGAAGCAGTACTTCTCATTCTTCTTTGGAACTAAGAAGTGAGCATTCCTGTATGGGCCCCAAGCGGGCTCGAATAGGCCCTGCCGGACTCTCTCTTCTATCATCTCTTTTTCCACGGGAATGACTTTCTTCGGTATGCGGAATACACGATCCTTCCAGACCTTATGACCAGACTCAAATCGGATACGATGGGGTGGCTTGACCTCGTCGCTGATCGTTCCCAGTTCTTCCCATGTTCATTAGAGAGCGTATTCTCTATTCAATATCATACCCAGGAGGGCTTCCTCTTCCTTCGGCCATAATATGCTCCCTATCCGTAGCTCTCGTAATCTCTCAGGTGTCAACCTTCCGCCTCTTGCTCCGTGGGAGAATCTGGGAATAAACCACTTGTCCCAGGGGCCTGGTATTGGTACGGCCCGAGCGATAGCTCTTCCTCTCCAGTCGAGTCGGGCATCTGGTATACTTTCGTCCGACAAGGGAACAGGCTTCACTTTCTTGGCATCACATTTGTAGCGGGCGTGCACCCAGGCTGCTTTGGTGTTTTCGTCTAGGTTGCACTTCGCCGAATCAAGGTACGAGGAAAAGGGTTGTATTTGACTAAGTTCTGGAGCAATGCTATTTTTAGAAACCCACGCCAAAGCTGTGGATTCTCTCCCGGTTACCCTCCTTTCCTTCACCAGAGCCTCTTCTCCCATCGACCACCCTTCTGCTACCATCCTCCTACCCAACTCTCCGACTACCAGTTCTTCCTCCTCTTCCCACTCATCCTCCCAATTCACGCTTCTTCCCATTACCTTCCTTACCTTCTTCGATAGCCCCCTTTTTTTGATTTGACTGTTTTCCTTCCTTTTTGAACGTTTCCTGCTCTTTCCTGCCGTATAATCCTTCCACTTTCCCTGCAAGCGCCCTCTTCCTATCAACCAACTCCTTTTCTTTTCCTTTTCTACCCTTCGAGACTTTCTCATTCCCATCTTTCCTCCCAGAACTCTCCAACCTCTTTCCTTCGTAGTGCCGGGCCCTATCCTTCCTAGTTGCCCTTGCTTTAACTAGGCGTATAAGTTTCCCGAGCTGCTGGCGAATCTGTCCCTCTTGTCTCCCGGAAAGGTAGCAACAAACGTCACCTGCTCTGACTCATCGACAGCTGAGATGGTGATCTCGCAACTGCCATCGTCCAGGTTCCTCTCACACTTCCGAGCGTATGTTTCCCAGGGGCGACCCAAGATAACCTGCTTGGATCCGGATCTTGCTAAAAAGATAGGCACGGGAATGACGACACCATGGACGTTGACGGGCACGGACGCTGCCACCTTCGACAAATCAGATCGATTGCCAACGGCAGTGATCATCTTCCAGTCGGCACGTTTCCACCCGATGCTCAACTCCCTGGCGACTTCTTCACTCATCACGCAGATCTCAGATCCGCCATCGATGAGCATGGGAAGTTCGTGTCCATGTATCTTTCCGAGGACAGTTGGAGAGGCCCTGGCGTAGCGGAATTCGGTGTATCCTGCGAGATCTTTTAGGCCGGAGAAGGCAGAAACGTGAGCGATTCCGATTTTCTTTGGTGCAGCCGGGGTCCAGGCAGTAACTCGTTTGTCCTTGGGAACTGATACCGTTTTAGCCTTTGGTAGGAGTCGGAAGGTCAATTCGCAGGTCTCTCTCTCCTGACGGGCTAGGATAGTGTAATCGAGTTGGCTGCTTCCGAGGACTTCGTAGTTTCCAGTATCCAGGGCCGGTGTTTTCTTTTGCAGCACTTTCGGAGCCTTTGCGGTCGTTGGAGTCGTGTTTTCGATGGGGTCCGCCTTGGCCGGTTGCTTGCTGAATGCTACCGCTGTCCTGATAGTTCGCTTTTCCTGGTTACTAGCACTCGTCGAGACCTCCGGGACCTCTTCCTCGATACGTGCCCGCTTGTCATCACCCCTGGTCACCTCGTCCGTCCTCTTCCGTCTCTCGTCCACGAAGGCATATCCTGCCTGCGTGCGCACGACTGCCGACCTTTTTTCTCTCTCTTCCTCGTCTAAACGCGCGTCTCTCTCCTCCTCCGTCTCATTCTCCTCCTCTTCCTCCGCACTGCTGTCACCTTGCCCCTCTTCTTGCTCTTCATCCTCGTCACTCAACTCCTCGATACAGTCTTCGTTACCTTCTTCCTTACATTCCTTACCAGTAGACCGACCAGAGTAGTACCCGTCGATTTCCGACAGCTGTCAGGCAATCCCTGAGCGAAACGCAGTCACCTGAGCACTGGCCCTCTGAAACAGCTGAGATCTTGCAACATGCTGCGACTGAGGCGGCTGTGGTGCAGCCGTAGTGGCTACTCCTCCTCCCTGCTGCCCTTGCCGAGCTACCTCCCGGGCGTACTCCCGCATTGACAAAAACCTTCTCTCCGGTCGATATCCGGATATCTCACCTCCATTTCCTCCTCTTGGTCCTAAGGTTAGTCTTCCACGATCATTAAGGTGGACTATCCCTTTTTCCTGGTCGGTGCGCACATCGGGACAGAACGTGCGGATGTGTCCTAGCTCATCGCAATAGATACAGGGTCCTAATCCTTGCCGTGGATATTGCTGGTAGTTGGGTCCCGGTCGGTAGTAAGCGGGTCCCGTGGGTGCATTCGGAGGTGGGAAGTTCATTGGTGTGTGCGGAGGTGGATGGTCGGCTTGGATGGCGTACGCCCTCGCAGTCTGGTAGCCTCCGTATCTGGGCTCATTCGCTTTGCTCAGCTGGAAGGTCCAAGCCTCGAAAGCCTTCATCATATTGTCCATCTTCGTGTCGATCGTATTTTCGGCCTTAGCAATGGGAATTTCCTCCGTGGCTTGCGCTGGTGCCGGGGTCTCTTCGTTAGGGATTGCCGGAAGGTTCACCACTACTGGCATCTGCGGGAGCGGAACTCCAGCTGGGATTGAGTAAGGAGAGACTCCCGGCGCCGTATGTGCTCCTTCCGAATCCAGGAGTGCGAGGGCATCGGCGGTCGCACATTTGTCGAGGACATGCTTTCAGAGTTTGTCGTATTTGAACGTCGAGGGGTCTCTGGGATCTAGTTCGAGTTTCATTACCGCTTTTGCTCTCAAATCTCTTGGGAGGGCTCCGAGGAACATTTCCACTTGTGAGTACTCGGCCCAGGCTCCCTTGCTGATCATAATGCGGCTGATGGTGTCGTAGGCGAGGATGAAGGCTTTCAGGCCGACGTTCCCACGTTCGAGCTGGTCCCGGCATAGTCGCTCTAAGTACGACCTCGTGTACATGTAGACTTGGCTGTCGGCGTGCCGGAAGGCGTCCTTCAGCTCCTCTTTCAATTGCACCCAGTCCTTCGCCAGATATCCGTTCATCATCTTGATAGTTCCCTGGATCCTCTCCGAGCAGTAGTACGGGAACGTTGCGACTCATAACATCTTCGGCCGCCGGGTCGGTCCCGGTGCGAGAGGAGAGGCTCTCGTACGCCTCGATGAATTTTGTGACGTCTGCTCCTCCGAAGACTGGGGCGCCCATGGTGCCCGGGAGTGGCATCTGCTTCTTCTCCTTCGCGATTGCGAGGGCCAAGGACTGGATGAATTGCCTTTGATCGTGTGCATGATTGGGCGAGGCGTTGGCAGAAGGTCCAGTGCTGGTGGAGGATCCGGCCTGACTTGAGGGTCCAGCACTGGAGGAAGTGGTACGGCCACTGGGACCGGCAGCAGAAGTGGATCGGGAGTGTTCAGTTGACATCTTGTGTGTAGTTGTTTGGAGGTGGGAAGGTGGATTAGGTGGCGAATTGGCAGTAATTGGTGATCTAAGGTCAATTGCTAGTTTGTGAGTTTTGGAAGGGGGGTTAGGTCAATTGACGCTCTTTTTGAGGTGAGCTCTTTGTTTCGTTCCTTTCTTAGTCCGGCTTCACCACCTCTCACGGTCATCTCCCTTAGCTTCCTGCCAAGTCGTCTATCGTGTTCTATTCCCGGCGACTTCCCCCCTATTACTAGTAGTATCCTCATTAGCACTTCTCACAATCTTACCGGCATCGTTGATTCCTTTTCTTAGTATTCCTTCGGATCAGTGTCTTCCTTGGTATGGGGTTGGCGTCCTTCTTTTGCTTGTGTTTTCTCGTCCCGGTATTAGGTCGGTGCCTTTCGTCTGGTGTTAGTTCGGCGCCATTTCCTTAGTGTTCGTCCCGTTATTGGGTCGGTGCCTTTCGTCCGGTGTTAGTTCGGCGCCACTTCCTCAGAGTTTGTCCTGATATTAGATCGGTGCCTTTTCCTCTCTGTTCGTCCCGGTATGAGGTCGGTGCCTGTCACCTCGGTATGAGGTCGGTGCCTTTTGTCCCGGTGTTAGGTCGGTGCCTTTCGTCCCGTCTGCGAGGTCTGTGCGTGACGTCCCGGTATGAGGTCGGTGCCTTTCGTCCCGGGGTTAGGTCGGTGCATTTCGTCCCGTCTGCGAGGTTGGTGCCTTTCGTCCTGTCTGCGAGGTCGGTGCCTTTCGTCCAGGTATGAGGTCGGTGCCTTTCGTCCAGTGTTAGTTCGGCGCCATTTCCTTAGTGTTCGTCCCGGTATAAGGTCGGTGCCCTTCTAGTCAGTGACGTCGATGTACCCAGCTTACCGCATCCGGCGTTCCAATCCGACATTGTTAGTATCGTCCACTAGTTGCTTCTCTCTATATTTGCCTGTATTAGCTAGTAGAATTCTTTCCCACCATTCCGTACTCAGCTTTCCGAACCAGAGATCCGCGTTTGGGCTCCATTTGTGGTGAAACGGCGAAGCTAGAGGACAGAGAGCCCATCGTCGACACTCCGCCGCACCTCTCGCGGCATCCAAAAAGGAATTCGTGAGAAAGAGTGGTTCTGGCTCGAGGAGCTTTGGAAGTGGGTGAGAAGGTATGATACTACCCGGCTGCAAGGATCCACGCAATTGCGCGGATCCACACGAAGTCTCGGAAAGAGCGAGTGAGATCAAAAGATGCGAAAGATGGAGTGTGTCAATCGTTGTATGATAAGATGGTATGAGATGAGATGATACGAGACGAGATTCAAGATGCGATGCAAGCTATCTACCCCGGGGTCTCCCGAATATATACCCCCCGTCACTCGGTCGATCTCCGCCACCCCTGATCCCTGTACGCCCCCGTGGCCCAGTCCGTCTCCATCATCCCTGTATCTCCGTACACCCGCCGTAGCTCAGTCCTCTGTCAAGCTGAGTGGCGGTGGTGGTGAGAAACGGATTTTCCCGCCACAGCGGCCTTCACATACCGATCAAGCATAGATTCAGATATTAGCTTAGGCCGAGCGGGATGAGCCGCGCCTGCACCTAACAGTTCAGTGTCTGAAAGATGACACTCTGTGTGTGCTGGCAGCCACAGATTCAAAGCATTCAGGAAGGAGAAAATATGCTTGGAATGGAGCAAAATGAATCATTCAAGGGCAATGCGAAGTGGGTATACAGAGTTCAGAGCCGTGCCTGGAGTGGGATCATATGTAAATAATAAGTGGCTGCTGGTCAAAATTGGCCGGTGAATATGCGTGCGTTGTCAAATCTGAGACCATCAACCGCGACAGGTGAGTGAATTTGAGGTGTGCCTGAACTTCATTCCTGAGCGAGGAAATACTCGGCTGTATGCTTCGGGTAAGCCTGGGATACGCAAGCCGTGTCTCAGAATACGATACATCAACTCGATATCGCTTAGACTGTCTGTCTATCCCTGGATGATTTGAGATATACTGTACTGGATCTGTCTCAGGAGGGTCGAGAAGTTGAGAGTGATTCTCTTGTGCAATCGACTGTAAATTATTCAACATTGATGATTCAGTGAATATCTCGAATTCTTTCGTGACTCTAGTATCCGGTGCGCCTGAAATAGACAAGCAACAAGGAATTGGAATCAAACTTGGAAGTTCAGGCGCACCGGAAAACACAGATCTCGTTTGAAGATTTCAGAATCACAATTCCATGGACAATATATGAAGAAGATGAGCAGTGACTGCAGCTCGACAGATTCTCACACAGAGAAATATACGGTAGCGCGGAATTTCACTTGGTCCACCATTAAACTGGCGCACCTGGTTTTCATCACATATTGGATCATCCAAATGAGGCTATGATTCAGTTTACCAGATATCAGTTTACCATTGCCATCATCTCATATTCATCACTATAATCATCTAACACGAAATGGAGTCGAACTCTGACCAATAGTCCTGGACACCTCAATTGCGCCGTATTCTCCAGTTCATTTGCCTATTTTGCATCAGTCGGGGAGATTGTGTTGGATGAATGTTTAAAGAGGCATACCTTGATTACACTGCCCAGATAAATATTGTTCATCTTCACCGTCTGACGACACAAAGTCTCCATGCTCTGTAAGCCTAGTGTTAGCAACGGTTCCGGACCGTCACTTCGGGTCCGGGTCCGGGTCAGAACCGAACCGTTGCCAAATTGGCGGTCCGGGTTGTCAACACACCCGAATCGTCGATTCGTGTACGGTTGGATG
>Ga0307515_10016004_pt1 | contig 13768 bp, 15 predicted proteins | sample 17_EM_MG_FD_194513 | JGI IMG/M metagenome (GOLD analysis project Ga0307515, IMG submission 194513) | Populus trichocarpa ectomycorrhiza microbial communities from riparian zone in the Pacific Northwest, United States - 17_EM | ecosystem: Host-associated > Plants > Roots > Unclassified | place... | reverse complement strand
TTCTGATCGGACAACGCGTGTTCGAACATTTCAACGGCATGTTCGGCCATTGCGGGTTCGAGTATTTTGCGTCCTCGACGGCGCGTTATCCGTCGCCGATGCTGTGCACGACGTTCCATGACCAGCATCATTCGGGCTTCCGCTACAACTACGGCAATTATTTCTCCTTCTGGGACCGCGTTCTGGGCACCGTCTCGCCGGACTACGATCAGCGCGTGAGGAAGACGGAAGAAGAAGCGCCACCGCTGACATTCCGCCAGGTCGCGGCTGTAGCTGATGCCCGGGAAGAATCGGTCTGAAACATCTAGCGGCCGCCATCGTCAAAACCCGCCGGGCCAACGGCGCAAGGCACCTTCCGCTGGCTGGAGCGCTTCCGGCGGAAACACCGGCGTTGTGACCGAAAGGCGACAAATCTCCGCCGTCGCACAACACAGATGTAGATTCCGCAGGTGCGCCATGTTAGCGGGCAGGGATGGAAGCCTGGATCGCCATCACCATCACCGCCGCCTTTCTGCAGAACCTGCGTTCCGCGTTGCAAAAGCATCTGCAGGGCTCGCTCGGCACGACAGGCGCGAGCTTCGTTCGCTTCGGCTTCGGCTTTCCGCTGGCGATCGCCTATGTGCTGGGGCTGCATTCTTTCGCGGGCTATGCCTTTCCGGTGGTGAACGGCGCTTTCATGTTCTGGGCTGTGCTCGGGGGATTGGCGCAGATCTTTGCGACCATTCTGCTGGTCTATCTCTTCTCGCTGCGCAACTTCGCCGTCGGCACCGCCTATTCGAAGACGGAGCCGGTACAGGCGGCGATCTTCGGGCTGATCCTGCTGGGCGAGCGGCTGACGCCCGGTGCTATCGCGGCGATCATCGTCGGCGTCGTCGGCGTGATGATGATTTCCGTGGCGCGGATGCCGCTGTCCTGGCGCAACCTGATGGTGGCGCTGACCGGGCGCACGGCGCTGATCGGCATCGCATCGGGGGCGGTGTTCGGCATTTCGGCGGTGGCCTATCGCTCGGCGTCGCTATCGCTCGATGGGCCGAATGCGGTGATGCAGGCGGCCATGACGCTTGCCTGCGTGACGACGTTCCAGACGGTGTTCATGCTCATCTGGATGATCATCAAGGACAAAAGCGAGATCGGACGCGTGGCGCGCTCCTGGCGGTCGTCGGCGCTTGTCGGGCTGGCGGGCGTGACGGGGTCGGCCTGCTGGTTCACGGCGATGACGCTGCAGCAGGTCGCCTATGTGCGGGCGCTCGGCCAGATCGAACTGGTCTTCACCTTCATGGCCTCGATCTTCCTGTTCCGCGAGCGGATCAACCGCATGGAAACGGCGGGATGCCTGCTGATCGTGACGGGTATCCTGCTGCTGCTGATGTGGACGTAAGCAGAACCGCAGGCTCTGGCGCAGGTCATCGCTGATGTGGCATGACAGGGGTGAATTGTTTTCGGAGGAAAAGCGATGAACCAGACGGACAAGGCAAAGGCGTTCACGGAGCTGCACCGCAAGGGCGATCCGCTGGTGCTCTACAACATCTGGGACGCGGGCAGCGCCAAGGCCGTCGCGGAGGCCGGTGCCAAGGCGCTGGCAACCGGAAGCTGGTCGGTGGCCGCAGCCAACGGTTATGGCGACGGTCAGGACATTCCGCTGTTGCAACTGGTGGACATCGCCCGCGCCATCGTGGCTTCGACCGATCTGCCGGTGTCGATCGATTTCGAGGGTGGGTATGCCGAAGATGCGGAAGGCACTGCGCTGAATGTCGCACGGCTGATCGACGTGGGCGCCATCGGCATCAATTTCGAGGACCAGGTCGTCGGCGGTAGCGGGCTGCATACGCTCGAGGCGCAGGCGGCACGGATCAAGGCGATCCGGGCGATGGCTGACGAAAAGAGTATTCCGTTCTTCATCAACGCCCGCACCGACCTGTTCCTGAAGGTCTCCGACCCCGTGCGCCACGCACCGCTGGTGGACGAGGCGATCGAGCGGGCAGCGGCCTATGCCGAGGCTGGCGCCAGCGGCTTCTTCGTGCCGGGATTGTCGAACCCGGATCTGATCGGAAGGGTCTGCGAGGCGGTGGCGTTGCCGGTCAATATCATGATGCGGCAGGGTGTGCCGGATGTGAAGGCGCTAGGCGGCTTGGGCGTCGGGCGCGTCAGCTACGGGCCGGGGCCGTACCGGGCGATGATCGAGTGGCTGAGGGGCGAGGCGAGCGGGGTTTTTAACCCTGAAGGCTAGTTGTCCGTCTAGTAGTTAGCTTCCTAATTTCTCGACCAATTGAAAATGGGGTGGCTTGTTAGAGATGACCTGAAGACAGGTATTTAAACTTATGAAATCGAATTGCCGCAACTCGTTGAGGTGCGAGGCTTGTATGGCCTCCGGCAGGCTGTTCAGGAACGGGCTGCCCTCGACAGTGTAAGCAAATCCAGATGTTTGAATGCCGATGTCTGGCTCGTCTCCATCAAGACTGTAGACAAATTCCTCAACGATCCGCGCCAAGACGCAACGGTCGAATGTTACACGCACGATCGACGATTTTTCGCTTTGATCCGAAAAAGTTGAAAAATCGGCGCACAAGCGAGCAGGACTTTGCCAATTTAGGTCTATCAAGTCACAACTATCTTGCCGAATAGCTAGGCCGGTGAAGATAGGTTTGAATACCGGCATATCCCGACACCTCCCTCACGGAACGATCAGCGTTCCAGCGCCATGTTCCGTGAAGATTTCCAGCAGCACCGAATGGGCCGTCTTGCCGTTGAGGATGACGACGCCTTCGACGCCGCCGGAAAGCGCTTCGATGCAGGTTTCGACCTTGGGGATCATGCCGCCGGAAATCGTGCCGTCCTTGATCAGCGCGCGCGCTTCGGCGACCGAGAGTTCCTTGATCAGTTCGCCTTGTCTGTCGAGCACGCCGGGAACATCGGTGAGGAACAGCAGGCGGGTGGCGTGCAGCGCACCGGCAATGGCGCCGGCAAAGGTGTCGGCGTTGATGTTGTAGGTGGCGCCGTCGCGGCCGGGGGCAACCGGTGCGATGACCGGGATCATTTCGGATTTGGCGAGAAGATCGAGCAGGGTGCGGTCGACTTCGATCACTTCGCCGACGAAGCCGAGATCGAGAACGCGCTCGATATTACTGTCCGGGTCGATGATGGTCTTGCGCGCCTTCTGGGCGAAGACCATGTTGCCGTCCTTGCCGCAAAGGCCGATCGCCCATTCGCCGGTCTGGTTGATCAGCGCGACGATCTCCTTGTTGATCGAGCCGGCCAGCACCATCTCGACGATCTCGACCGTCTTCGCATCGGTGACGCGCAGGCCGCCTTCGAATTTCGATTCGATGCCCATCTTGGTCAGCATCGCACCGATCTGCGGGCCGCCGCCGTGGACGACGATCGGATTGACGCCGGACTGTTTCAACAGGGCGATATCCGCGGCGAAGGCCTTGCCGAGTTCGGCATTGCCCATGGCGTGGCCGCCATATTTGACGACGATCGTCTTGTTCTCGTAGCGCTGCATATAGGGCAGCGCCTTGGCGAGAAGATTTGCCTGGATTTCGCTTTCAGATGCGGACATGGAAATACCTCGAAATTAGCCGGGTGCTGTTTAGCGCAAGTTTCCGATGGAGGGAATGATCAGCAGTAAAGATAAAGCCGATGTGACATTGGCCGCGGTCCTCGGCTTTATCTGAGGCATGTCCCTTTTTATCCCCGGCCTTGTGCCCTATGTTCGCCGCTGACGGGGCGAGGACCGGAAGCATCGATGGCCATAGACGACATTTCCACGCTGATCGGCAGGGTCTCGCTGAGGGATCGCGCCGCGTTCTCCGCCCTCTATCGGCTGACCAGCCCGAAACTTTTTGCCATTTGCATCCGTATCTTGCGAGACCGGACCGAAGCGGAAGAAGCGTTGCAGGAAATCTACATCAAGATCTGGCAGCGGGCCGACCGATATGCGAGCGGCGACACCAATCCGATGTCCTGGCTTTCGGCGATTGCGCGCAATCATGCGATCGATACTCTGCGGGCGCGAAAGCCAGTGGCAAACACCATTGACGAGGCATATGATCTCGCCGATTCTGCTCCGGACCCGGAAAAAACTGCCATCAACACGGCGGAGGGTCGCCGGATCGATAAGTGCATGAACGAACTCGAGGCTGACCGGGCGGAAGCCGTGCGCAAGGCCTATGTCGAGGGACTGAGCTACCAGGAACTGGCCGACCTTTTCGGCACGCCGCTGAATACGATGCGAACATGGCTGCGCCGCAGCCTGTTGAAACTCAGAGAGTGCATGGAGCGATGACCACACAGAACCCCGAAAGCGGAGATTCCCGTCGCGACCAGGTGATCGCGGGCGAATATGTGCTGGGTGTTCTGTCCGCCGACGACCGCCGCAAGGTCGAGGCGCGCATGGTTCTCGACGGCGCCTTCGCGGCCATGGTCGATCACTGGCAGAGCAATCTTTCCTCCTTCGACGAAGCCTACGAGCCGATCGCGCCGCCGCCGAAGGTGCTTGTTGCCGTCGAGCGCCGGCTTTTCGCCGAGGAGGCGAACCCGGGCGCAGCGCCAGGTGGGTTCTGGAACTCGCTGGCGCTCTGGCGCGTGCTGACGCTGGCGTCCGTCGCTTGTCTTGTGACCGTTGCGACATTCTCGTCCGGCATCCTGACGCCGGCAAGCCAGACGCAGCCGCTGGTGGCCGAGCTGACCGGCGACGCCAGCACCACGATCAATCTTCTGGCGCAATACGATGCCGGCAGCGGTGCGCTGAAAATCACGCCCGTGGCGGCAAAACAGGCGCAGGCCAAATCGCTGGAACTCTGGCTGATCGAAGGCGACAACCCCGCCAAGTCGCTCGGCATCCTGCCGCAGACCGGCGAGGGCGAGATCATCATTCCGCCGGAACTGCGTTCCAAGTTCGGTGAAGGCGTGACGCTTGCCGTCAGCGTCGAGCCCTTCGGCGGCTCGCCGACGGGTACCGCGACCGGGCCAGTGGTCGCAGTCGGAAAGACGCGTCTGCCATAGGCGGCCAGCACTTAATGTTAGGTTTTACTTACAAAATGCAGCGTTCGAAAGAGCGCAGCATTTTTTCGATCGCTCTGTAGATCGTCATAAAACCATAAAAAATCAAATATTTGGAGAATTCGTATTTTTCCTGAAACTCTTTCGGAAAACCTCCCGTTCCTCGCTTTGTCCTCTGCAGGGAACATGAATTCCAGAAAAATTGGGAGAGGCCCGCATCGCGGGTCAACGAGATCAACAGGAAGGAATAGAAATGTTCAAGTCCATGCTGCGCACGGTCACCGTCGCTTCGATACTGGCCGCCGGTACCTTTGCCGCGCACGCCGAAAACCCGATGGTCGGCGGCGCGCCGATGTATGACAACAAGAATATCGTCGAGAATGCCGTCAATTCCAAGGATCACACGACGCTGGTCGCCGCCGTAAAGGCTGCCGGTCTCGTCGAAACGCTGTCCGGCGCCGGCCCGTTCACGGTATTCGCCCCGACCAACGAGGCGTTTGCGGCCCTGCCGGCCGGTACCGTCGATACGCTGCTGAAGCCTGAAAACAAGGACATGCTGACCAAGGTGCTGACCTGCCATGTGGTCGCCGCCAGTGCGATGTCCGATGCCATCTCCAAGATGGTGGCCGACGATGGCGGCACCCATGATGTGAAGACGGTCGGCGGCTGCGTCCTGAAGGCCAAGGCTGATGGCGGCAAGATCACGCTGACGGATGAAACCGGCGGCGTTGCCACCGTCACCATCGCCGACGTCAAGCAGTCGAACGGCGTCATCCATGTGATCGACAAGGTTCTGCTGCCGAAGGCCTGATGGTTTGGGTGCCGGATGCATTCTCGAATGCATTTTCGGCGCCGGGCCGGAGACCAAACCTCTCCGGCCTTGAGGCCACCGGTCACCACGCACCGGTGGCCTTTTTATATCGTATTCAAGCAGTTCCTCACGCGGGATTGATCGCCAATTGTTTTGCCGCGCAGCGAACGGCGCATTAGTCTGGCGAAGAATTGTCGAAGTCATCCGCCAGACTGGAGAACATCATGACGAGCCGACGCTTTTTTCTCGCTTCAGGCACAGCACTTGTTACCGCAGCCCTGTTTCGCGGCTTCGCACCGAAATCGTTCGCGGCGGAAACCGCAGAGACATTCGAGGTGACGAAAACCGACGCGGAATGGAAGGCCCTCCTCAATGACGAGCAGTATCAGATCCTGCGTCACGAGGACACCGAGCGGCCATTCACCAGCGCCCTCAACACCGAGAAGCGCAAGGGCACATTCCATTGCGCCGGCTGCGACCTGCCGGTCTATTCGTCCGAAGCGAAATATGACAGCGGCACCGGCTGGCCGAGCTTCTGGGAGGCGCTGCCGAACGCCATCGGCACGCGCGAGGATACGTCGCTGTTCATGACGCGGACCGAATGTCACTGCCGCCGCTGCGGCGGGCATATGGGGCATATCTTCGACGACGGTCCACAGCCGACCGGCATGCGCCACTGCATCAACGGGATGGCAATGACGTTCACACCCGCGTCGGCCGCCTGATCGCGACCTAGAACGTGCCAGGCTGGGGAGATGCCGGCTGGTTGCCGGACAGCGCTTCCTGCAGCTTGGTTTCCTGTTCCGGCGAGAGCGAGGTTTTGATCACCTTGCCGCGCAGGCCGGAAAACTCCGCCAGAACCTTTTCAGGCTGTACCTTGCGGACGAGTATGAACAGCGCCGAGGAGTTGTTCGGAATGGTTTCGCTCAGCGACTTGATGAAGTCGTCGTCGATGCCGTAGTCGGCCAGCGAGCCTGAAAGCGCGCCGGTGCCGGCACCGATCGCGCCGCCGATGGCAAAGCCGGCCAGCGGATTGAGGAACAGGAGGCCGACGAGGCCGCCCCACAGCGAGCCGCTCAGAAGCCCGGATGTCGCACCGATGGCCGTCAGGTTCATGCTCTGCTTCAGGTGAACCTTGCCGGTTTCGTCGCGCACGACGACGACAGCGTCTTCCAGATCGATCAGATATTCCTTCTTCAGCGTACCCAGCTTCAGAAGCACCCTGTCGGCTTCGTCTGTGCTGTCAAAACCCACGACAATCAGATCAGACATGTTGTTTTCTCCTTGAACGCGCAACGTATGGGAGACCGCCGGAAGGCAGCCTCGCGCGTGGAGATAGAGCACATTTCATGTCAGGGTAGTGTGACGGCGGCGATCAGGTCGAAATGGCAACCTTGATGGCAGCGCGCAGTTCGTCCATGCCGATGCCCTTCTCCGACGACGTCGCAAGGACTTCCGGGAAGGCCGCCGGCCTTTTCCTGATCTTTTCCAGCGTTTCGGAAATCAGCCGCGGAACCGCCGGCTCCTTGATCTTGTCGGTCTTGGTCAGGACCACCTGATAGGACACCGCCGCCTTGTCGAGCAGGCTCAAGACGTCGTCGTCGTTCTTCTTGATGCCGTGGCGGCTGTCGATCAAAACATAGACGCGCTTTAGCGTCGAGCGGCCGCGCAGATAGTCGAAGACCAGCTTGGTCCAGGCATCCACATGTTCCTTCGGCGCCTGCGCATAGCCGTAGCCGGGCATGTCGACCAGTGCCATCGGCGGCAGGTCGCCGGGTTCGCCGGAATAGCCGTCCGGCACGAAATAATTGAGCTCCTGGGTGCGGCCCGGCGTATTGGACGTGCGGGCAAGGCCCTTCTGCCCGACCAGGCCATTGATCAGCGAAGACTTGCCGACATTCGAGCGGCCGGCAAAGGCAATCTCCAGCGGACCTTCCGGCGGCAGGAACTTCATCGACGGCACACCGCGGATGAAAATCCACGGCCGCCCGAAAAGGGGCTTGTCGTCCTGCGGCTTAACGTCTGTCATGGCGGTCCTGTCCTTGGCTTTGTCAGAGGACTTCAAGGTTTTGCGCCGCCATGTCAAGAAAAGTTGCGTTTTGGCCAGTTTTCGCTCAGCCAAGCGCCCGTCGCTGGCGCCACATCTCGACGCTGAGATAGGACAGCAGCGCGACCAGCACGACCGTTCCGCCGATGACGGTGTTGGTGCTGGGGATCTCGCCATGGATCAGCGCCACCCAGAGGGGCCCAAGCACCGTTTCCGCCGTCCCCAGAAGTGCGGCCAGCGCAGAGGGGACGAGCCGGGCGCCGGTGACGAACAAGGCCAGTCCCAGGCCGAAATTGAGGGCGCCGAAGGTGACGAGAATGCCAAGTTCGGGCGGGGTGACACTGAGGCCGGACGACATGATCGCCGCGACCGTGCCGGCGACGATGGTGCCGAAGCAGGTGGCCGGCGTCATGCGCACGTGGGCGTAGCGGCGGGTGATCACGGTGGCGAGCGCGAAGACGAAGGCGATCAGGATAGCCAGCGCATCGCCGATCGGCGAAACCGCACCGCTCATGGAATCCGACACCATGATGGCGACGCCGCCGATGACGGCGGCGATGGCGAACCATGTCAGAAGCGAGACGCGCTCGCGGAAAACGATCCAGCTGATCAGCGCGGCGATCAGCGGCACGCCGGCCTGGATGAGAACGACGTTGGCGACCGTGGTATAGGCGAGCGCCAGGATGAAGGAGGTGGAGGCGATGGCAAAGCAGAGGCCGACGGCGACACCCGGCAGGCCCATGCTGCGGAACAGTGTCATTGTGCCGCGCGGGCCGTTGCGCAGAAGCATGAAGCCAAGCAGAAACAGTGCGGCAAACAGCGAGCGCCAGAAGACGATAGTCCAGCTATCCTCGATATGAAGGAAGCGCGCCAGCGTGCCGCCGAAGCTCCAGACGATGGCGGAACCGAGGACGAGAGCGGCGCCCTGAGCCGGGCTCTGTGGTCCGGCGTTTACGGATTGCGGCAGGGCGGGGGGTTGCGACATGGCGAGAATCCGGTTGCGGTGAGCGTAGTTTAAAAGCGAACGGAACGACGGGCGCCAATGTTCGCGACAGAGCCCTGTCGCGAATCCCGTATGTCATCGATCGTTCGCAGGCACGTTTTCCGGCACGGGTTTGATAATGGCAAGTACGATCCCGCCGATGGCGATGATTGCCGCGCCGGCGATCACGCCCGTGGTCGGGATTTCATTGAAAAACAGAAACCCGATCAGCGCGGCAAAGACAAGCCATGCATAGTCGACCGGCCCGACGATCGCCAGCGACGCAAGCCGGTAGCCACGCACGACGCAGTATTGCGCCGTAACGGCGATGGGGCCGAGCAGCAGAAAGGGAACCATGGCGGACAGGGACATGGTCTTCCAGGCGAGCACCGCCGGCACGGCCAAAAGGATGATGCCGAAGCCGTTGACATGAAGAAGGACCGTCAGCGGCCGGTCGGCATGGGAGAGGACGCGAATCATCAGCCCTTCGATGGCCAGCAGGGCGGCGCCGAGAACGGCAATCGCCGCGGGTATGACATAGGCCGGGTGGAACTGCGTGAACGCACCGCGTGAGACCATGATGAAGCCCGCACCGGCGAAACTCAACGTGATGCCGACCATATGCTGTTTCGTCACGGTCTCCTTCAGGACGAGAACGGCAAGGGGAATGACGAAAACAACATAGAGCAGGCCGAGCGCGGTCGCATCGACAATCGGCATCTCCGCCGAGGAATAGATCAGCGCGAAACCTCCCGAAACACCGAAGACGGCGCGCAGGGCATGCGAAAACGGCCGGTCGCTGCGATAGGCGCGCAAGCTCCCGCCCTTGCAGGCGACGACGCCGAGCAATGTCGCAAAGCCGCTGACATAGCGGAGAAACTGGATTTGAACGACGGACGTGCTTTCCCCGCCGAATTTTCCCGATGCGAAGATCAAGGAAAATAACGCCGTTCCGAGGACGACCCAGATCATCGCCTCGGCATTCGAATTCAGCAGGTTTTTCCGCAAGGCCTTATCTTTCAATGGTTTCTCTCGCATGTCTTGCCAAATCGGCGGCCTCTATTGCAAATTCGATTTTTGAACCATGAATGAGTATTTTCGATGCAGAACAAGCGGAGCGTCTCGCTCAATGCGGTGCGGATTTTTGTCCTGACCGCCCGCCATCTCAGCATTTCGCAGGCTGCGGCAGAGGTCGGCGTGACCCCGAGCGCCGTCAGCCATCAGATCAAGAAGCTGGAAGGCGAGTTGGGCGTAGCTCTTTTCAAGAGGAGCCATAACTTCCTGGTGCTGACGGACGCGGGACGCCGTTTCTACGACGATGCCGCCGCGGCGATCGCTGCAATCGATCGCTCGGCGGAAGCGCTCAGCCGGGACCAGAACGAAATCGTCGTCCGCGTCTCGATGTCCCTGGCCGTTCGCTGGCTGATCCCGGCCCTGGAGCGATTCAAGGTGATCCACCCGGCCGCCCGTGTTCGTGTGGAGACGAAGATTGCCTCCGACATATCCCTCGGGTCCTGCGATCTTGCCATCTCCTACCATCGTGCCGGCTCGGACGCTGCTGAGGGGGAGTGGCTCGCCGCCGATATGAGCCGCCCCGTCGCATCGCCGTCGCTTCTGGCCGCGGTGCGGTATGAGGGCACTGGCGATCTGGGGAGAGTTCCGGCCCTTCAATGCGCGCAGGACAATTGGGACTGGGCGCTATGGACCCGCACGCTTGGCCTCGATCGGAACGCCATACAGATCCAGCATGTGTTCGACACCGACGATGCCGCCCTGCATGCCGCCACCGCCGGACTGGGGATGGTTCTTGCGCCTGCATTTTTGACGGAACGGGAAATCCGTTCCGGCGGGCTGGTGGCCTTGCCCGGTTTCGGTCCGGTGGATCTCGGCCACTACCGCATCGTGTTTCAACGCCATGAAAACCGCATGACACGGAAATTCCGAAAATGGCTCGGGGAGGAAATGCAGCGCATGCTGTAGCGACGGCGGAAAAGCCGCTCGCAGGGTTCAGGCTTTGCGCAAGAAAAAGCCCCGGTTCAGTGTTGGGAACCGGGGCTTTTCAAGTCGTGAATTCCGCTTCCGGCCTATTCGGCCGGTTTCGGTTTCTTCGCGAACAATCCTTTCAGATTGTCGAACAGTTCGATCTTGGCGCCGTGGCGTTTCATGATGAACGCCTGCTGGGTGATCGACAGCGTGTTGTTCCAGGCCCAGTAGATGACGAGGCCGGCCGGGAAGCTGGAGAGCATGAAGGTGAAGACCAGCGGCATCCAGGTGAACAGCATCGCCTGGGTGGGATCCGGCGGCGTCGGGTTCATGCGCATCTGCAGGAACATGGTGATGCCCATGATCAGCGGCCAGACGCCGATCATCAGCGCATGCGGCACGGCGTAGGGCAGCAGGCCGAACAGGTTGAACAGCGAGGTCGGGTCCGGAGCCGACAGGTCCTGGATCCAGCCGAAGAACGGCGCGTGGCGCATTTCGATGGTGACGTAGATCACCTTGTAGAGCGCGAAGAACACCGGGATCTGGAAGAGGATCGGCCAGCAGCCGGCGATCGGGTTGATCTTCTCTTCCTTGTAGAGGGCCATCATGCCCTGCTGCAGCGCCATGCGGTCGTCGCCGTGCTTCTTCTTCAGTTCCTCCATCTTCGGCTGAACCTTCTTCATGTTCGCCATCGAAGCGTACTGCTTGCTGGCGAGCGGGAAGAACAGTGCCTTGACGACGATGGTGGTGGCGAGAATGGCGATGCCGAAGTTTCCGAAATAGCGGAAGAAGAAGTCCATCAGTTTGAACATCGGCTTGGTGATGAAGTAGAACCAGCCCCAGTCGATCAGAAGGTCGAACTGCGGGATGGAATAGGACTTCTCATAGCCATCGACCAGCGGCACCTGCTTGGCGCCGGCGAAAACCAACATCTTCAGATCGGTGGACTGGCCAGGCGCGATGGTGACGGCATCCTGCTTGTAGTCTGCCTGAAAGCGCGGCCGGCCATCGGTGAAGTGCGCGTATTTGGACTCGTAGGCAAGGCTCTGCGGCGGCACGATGGCTGCGGCCCAGTATTTGTCGGTAATGCCAAGCCAGCCGGTCGTTGCTTTTTCATGCGTCGCCGGAACGTCGTTTTCGACCTTGCCATAGGCAACTTCGTTGAGGCCATGTTCGCCGAGCACGCCGATGAAGCCTTCGTGCAGCACGTAGACGCTTGGCGTCGTCGGCTTGTTGAAGCGGGTGACGCGGCCATAGGAAGAGAGCGAAACCGGAGCGCCGCTGCCGTTGTTGATGGCGTCGGTCACCTGGAACATGAAATGCTCGTCGACGGAGATAGTGCGGTCGAAAACCACGCCCTTGTCGTTGGTGAAGGTCAGGACGACCGGGGTCGTCGTCGTCAGCTTGTCGCCGCTCTTGACCGTCCAGACCGTCGTCGGGCCGGGAACCGTGCCGGTTGCCTCGTTGCCGATATAGCCGAGTTCGGTGAAATAGCCGTCATTGGTATCGGCCGGGCTGAAGAGCGTGATCAGCGGGCTCTTGTCGTCGACGGTCTCGTGATATTCCTTGAGCTTCAGGTCGTCGAAGCGGGCGCCGGTCAGGTTGATCGAGCCGCTGAGCGCTGCCGTGTCGATGGTGACACGGGCAGACTTGGCGATTGCCTGGTCGCGGCTTTCGACGGCGCCGGGGACGGCTCCGTTTGCCGGCTGGGCCTGGCCGGTCGCTGCCTGGTCATTTGCTGCCGGTTTGCCCGCGGCCTGCGTCTGGCTCTGCTGGGCTTCCGCCGCAAGACGTTCCTTCTCCATCTTAGGATTGACGTAGAGAAACTGCCAGGCGATCAGAATGAGCACCGACAGGGCGATCGCCACGAAGTAGTTGCGGTTTTTTTCCATCATTCTTTCCTGGAGCCGGCCGGTGGCCGTGAATATTTTTGCTTGCTTTCGATCCGCTCGCAGAGGGTCTTGCCGATCCGCTCGAAGGGCGCGTTCAAAAGGTCGCGTCTGGCGACAATCACATAGTCATGTCCGGGCTTCATTGCAAATCCGGCGGAAAGCCGCACGGCTTCCTTGAGACGCCGGCGCATCCGGTTGCGCTCGACGGCATTGCCATGCTTCTTGGTGACGGTAAAACCGACGCGCGGCCCGGTTTCCGGTTCGCCGCGATCAAGAACTTCGAGAAGGAACAACGGGCCTTTCCGCTGCTCTCCTTTGCGCACAGCAAGAAACTGCGGCCGGCTTTTCAGCCGCCCGGCAGTTGGATTGTGCTTGGGTGATGTCATTCGCCCGCGCTCCTTCTGGGAGCAGGAGCAACCGAAGGCCACGGGGACGTTTCGGTGATGCTCCGGCGCCGTGAGGCTGCGCGTGCAGGTTTCGCGAAGGTTAGTGCGCGAAGACGCGGCACGCGCCAGACGGCCTTAAGCCGACAGACGCTTGCGGCCACGTGCCCGGCGGGCAACGATAACCTTGCGGCCACCCTTGGTGGCAGTACGTGCACGGAAGCCGTGACGGCGCTTGCGAACAAGCTTAGACGGTTGATAGGTACGCTTCGTCATTTATTTTAATACCGCGGTGTGCGGCCCTTCTTGGGTTTGCTTCTTAGCAAGGGAGCGTTACGTTCCGGACATGGCATTGCACAGGGCAAGGGGACTTGTCCGGACGTGGGCGGCTTATAAGAGCAAAGGCCCGCAAAAGTCAATTGCCGGAGCGGAAAAGCTGGGCATGGCGTGTTTTCCGCGCCGTGAGCGCAGAAGGGCTCGTCGCGCGAGTATTTTCGTAATTCAACCCAAAATTGAAAATTAGAGTATGTTAATGTAAGAATACAAACAAACTCCTAAAGTAGGAATATTAGAATTATTCAATTCCGTGAAGAGGTTCGTTAACCATCGACGTCTTAGAGTCCCTCCTAATATATGAGCCCGAAAGTTGCCGCTTTCAGGCCCGTTGCC
>Ga0307515_10016003_pt1 | contig 13769 bp, 11 predicted proteins | sample 17_EM_MG_FD_194513 | JGI IMG/M metagenome (GOLD analysis project Ga0307515, IMG submission 194513) | Populus trichocarpa ectomycorrhiza microbial communities from riparian zone in the Pacific Northwest, United States - 17_EM | ecosystem: Host-associated > Plants > Roots > Unclassified | place... | reverse complement strand
GGCGACCACGTCGCCGTCGAAGCCGGCGGGGTCCAGCTGATGTCCTATGTGTACAAGCCCGACCCCGTGGCCTACGAGTCCCGCAAGCCCTACACCCACCCGCTGCGCACCCTGCGCGGGCGGCGCGTCAGCGGATATCGCCCGGCCGACCACCGCTGGCACAAGGGCCTGCAGATGACATCGAGCCACCTGTCCGGGCAGAACTTCTGGGGCGGCCACACTTACGTGCCCGGCGATTGGTACCAGGACCTGCCCGACCGCGTCGGTTCCATGCGGCACGACGGGTTTGCCGGCTTCACCGTCGACGGCGACCGGCTGACCTTCACCGAGCAGCTCACCTGGGTCGCCCACGGGGGTGAAGAGTGGGCGCGGGAGCGGCGCGACATCATCGTTCACTCGGTCGAGCCGGACGAGGGTGCTTGGGCCATCGACTGGGCGATCGAGCTGACCAATATCCGTGACGTCCCGCTCGTCTTCGGCAGCCCGACCACGGCCGGTCGCGAGATGGCCGGGTACACCGGGCTGCACTGGCGCGGACCGCGTGAGTTCAGCGGCGGCCGCATCCTCGGACCGGGCGACCTGGGCGGCGAGGAGATGATGGGCCGGCAGGCGCCGTGGCTGGCGTTCGTCGGTGAGCACGACGACGTCGACGCGCATTCGACACTCGTGTTCGCGCACGCGCCGGAGAACGACGCCGCCATCCACGAGTCGCACTGGTTTGTCCGTTCCCGGGACACGCCCACCGTGGCGATCTCGTGGGCGTTCTTCGAAGAATTCGCCCTTCCGCCGGGGGAGAGCTTCGCCTACCGATACCGGGTCGTCGTCGCCGATGGTGCCTGGGATCGCGACCGCGTCACCGGCTATCTCGACACCCACGGGTTCTGAAAGGCAGTCATGGACGAGTTCCCTCTTCCGGGTGGCATTGGCGTCTCCCACCTGCGCGCCTACGACTGGGCGGCCGAAGACGGCGTCTGCGGTGGCAGTCCGCACCTGCACCTCGCGTGCACCGAGGCGTACGTCGTCACGGGTGGGCGCGGCGCGGTGCAGACGATGAGCGTCGGCGGCTACGACGAGACGCCCCTGGAGCCCGGGGTGATCGCGTGGTTCGCGCCGGGCACCGTGCACCGGATGGTGCAGGGCGGCGACCTGCGCGTGACCGTGCTCATGCAGAACAGCGGCCTGCCCGAGGCCGGCGACGCCGTGTTCACTTTTCCGCCCACGGTGCTCGCCGACCCCGCGGCCTACGCCGAAGCCGCGGCGTTGCCGAAAACCGACGACGCGGCTCGGCAACGTCGTGACCTGGCGATTCGTGGCTATCTGCCGCTGAGGGAGGCGCTGCTGGACGGCGACTCGGAGCCGTTGCGGGCGTTCCACCGGGCGGCGGTGGCGCTCGTCGCTCCGAAGATCGGGGAGTGGGTGCCGCGATGGCAGGCCGGGGCGCTGAAGGCCGCCGAACTGACCGGCGCGCACCTCAAGGCACTCGCCGACGGCGACGGGAGCCACCTCGAGCAGTCGGGGGTCCGGGTCGCGACGCCGTCCAATCCTGACGGCTACGGCATGTGCGGCCGGCGCGCCGAATACGACATACCCGGTGTGACCGCGCCGTACGGCGGGGAACGAGTCATCGACGTGGGAGGCCGGTAGTTGATGAACCAGACCATCGGAGTGCTGCTCAACGGGGTCACCGGCCGGATGGGGTACCGGCAGCACCTGCTGCGGTCCGTGCTGGCGATCCGCGAACAGGGCGGGGTGGCGCTGCCGGACGGCACCCGGGTGCAACTCGAGCCGATCCTCGCCGGGCGCAACGCCACCAAGGTCAAGGAGCTCGCCGACCGGCACGGCCTGACTTCCTGGACCACCGACGTCGGCTCGGCACTCGACGACGTGCAGATCTACTTCGACGCGCAGCTGACGTCGGCGCGTGAGCCATCGGTCCGCGCGGCGATCGCCGCGGGCAAGCACGTCTACGCCGAGAAGCCGTTGGCCGAGACGTTGCCTGCGGCGTGGGAACTGGCGGGGCTGGCGCGCGACGCCGGGATCTGTCACGGCGTCGTGCACGACAAGCTGTTCCTGCCGGGGCTGCGGAAATTGCGGCGACTGGTGGATGGCGGCTTTTTCGGGCGGATTCTGTCCGTTCGCGGTGAATTCGGCTACTGGGTATTCGAAGGCGACTGGCAGGATGCACAGAGGCCCAGTTGGAACTATCGCGCCGAGGACGGCGGCGGGATCGTTCTCGACATGTTTTGCCACTGGAACTACGTGCTGGAGAACCTCTTCGGCCGGGTTTCGGCCGTGACCGCGAAAGCGACCACGCACATCCCGCGCCGTTGGGACGAGCAGGGCGAGGCGTACGCGGCGACAGCGGACGACGCCGCGTACGGGATCTTCGAGCTGGAGTCGGGGGTCATCGCGCAGATCAACTCGTCGTGGTCGGTGCGGGTCTTCCGCGACGAGCTGGTCGAGTTCCAGGTCGACGGTACCGAGGGCAGTGCGGTCGCCGGGCTGCGGCGGTGCCGGGTGCAGCACCGTTCCGCGACGCCGAAGCCGGTGTGGAACCCGGATCTGCCGGCGACCGAGACGTTCCGCGACCAGTGGGCCGAGGTGCCGGACAACGCCGAGTTCGACAACGGGTTCAAGGTGCAGTGGGAGGAGTTCGTGCGCGACGTGGTCGCCGGACGGCAACACCGCTACGACTTCTTCTCGGCCGCGCGGGGGCTGCAGCTCGCAGAGGCGGGGCTGACGTCGTCGGCGGAGGGGCGACGGGTCGAGCTGAAGCCGTTGACCTGACCGAACGCCGGGCGATGAGGTTGCGTTGGCGGGTTCGCCGATCAGCCGGGACTGACTCTGGTCCGGCGTGGTTGCCGCCGTTGTCGGCGAGGCGACAACGGGGGGGTGGGTTGAGACTCCCAGGTGGGTACGGCTTTTGGCGACGTGGTCGGGCAGGCGACGACAGGCTGGGCTGGAGCTGGCTGATCGCGAGGCCGGGGGCGTTGTCGGGGAAGTGACGACAACCGGGACTCGAGCCGCCGCGTGATCGAGCGGCCGCCCCGGGTCAGTCCTTGCCGTTGCCGCCGCCGGAGGTGGACGGCGTGATCAGGACCACTCGGTCGTCGCTCGAGACCGGAGTGCCGCCGTCTTTGTTGACCGTTCCCGCCACCGCCAGCTGGGGGTTGATCATGCTGATTCCCGCGAGTCGGCCGTACGTGACCGGGGGTTTGCCCGTCTTGCCGTCGAGGCTGATCGTCGGCTTGCCGCTGACCGCGCCCTCCGCCGTCACCGGGAGGTTCTGGAGGTTGCCGGCCAGGGACGTGCCCACCGAGACCGAGCCGTTGGCGTCGACGAAATCCGCACAACCCGCCACACCCGGCTTGTCCGGCCACGTCCACGCCGGGGCCGTGAGCGGCCGGCCGGTCTGGACCCGGTACAGCGCGTCCTTGTCGGCGAGGCGGTCGGTGACCCAGACGCGGCCGCCGTCGGCGGAGGCGCACAGGCCGCCAGGGGAGTGGAGGCCCGCCGCCACCGCCATGGCTCCGTTGGGGTTGCCCGCCGCGGCCTTGCCGGACGTGTCGATCCGCAGGACCTTGCCCGCCAGCGACGCCGGGTCGGCCGCCGCGTTCGGGTTGCCCGCGTCGCCCGTCGCGACCAGGAGGGCGCCGCGGTTGTCCGTCCCCAGCGTGCCGCGGTTGCCGGTCGCGCCCTTCGGGATGCCCGTGAGCACCGGCTTCGGCGCCTGGCCCTTCGCGAAGCGGACGACGCGGTTGTCCGTCGCCGTCGTCACGTAAGCGAACACGAGCTGATCCTCGACGTACGACGGCGAAAGTGCGAGGCCCGTCAGACCGCCGTCGCCGGCCGCCTGGACGTCGAGCTTCGCGAACTCCGTGGCGTCCTTGCCCGCCGTCGCCAGCAGGACGCGGCCGCTTTTGCGCTCGCCCGCGAGCGCGCTCGGTGTGGAACCGTCACCCGGCAGGCCGGCCACCGCGGCCACCGTGTCCAGGCAGGTCGCGATCACCGTCTGGTCGAAATCCTTGCAACCCTGCGGCGGCGGGATCGTCGCGGACGGCTGACCTGGGCGGTTCTGCCTGCCGTCGCCGCCGGAGTCCGAGCCGGGGCCCTGCACCTCGGGGGGTGATTCGGGGCTGGCCACGGGGGCGGGGCTGAATGTCTGACCCGCAGCGGTGTCGTCGAACCGCGCACAACCGGCGGGCAGCAGGACGCCACAAGCCAGGATCGCCAGCAGGGCCGACCGGTACCGGGTTCGCATGATCCCCCAGCCTAGGGGCCGGTGCGTGAACCATGGGTGAGTACTCCTCGATTACCGTGGCGATCATGACGCTGACCGTGCTGGTGCCCGACGACGAAGGGCTGTCTGTGCTGGCCGAGGTGCCGCGCGTGCTCCCGGTTCGCTATCAGTGGGGCGAGCCGGTGCCGCCGGAGGCCGCGAAGGCCGAGGTGCTCATCCCCGGCAAGCATCGCGCCGGCGACGAGCTGTGGCGCACGCTGCCGACCCTGAAGCTGATCCAGCTGTTGTCCGCCGGCGCGGAGGACTGGGTCGGCAACGTGCCTGACGGCGTCCTGCTCTCCACCTGCCGCGGCGCGCACGGCGGCAGCACTGCCGAATGGGTCGTCGCCTCGCTGTTGTCGATTTATCGCAAGTTCGACGTCTTCGCCGACGCGCACCGCGAGGGCCGCTGGGCGCGGCAGACCGCCGACACACTGCAGGGCAAACGCGTCCTCATCATCGGGGCCGGCGACCTCGGGCAGCACCTGCGGCGCCGGCTCGAGCCGTTCGACGCGCGGTGCACCATGGTCGGGCTGACGGCCCGGGAAGGCGTGCACGGCGTCCAGGAGCTGCCCGGGCTGCTCGGCCTCCACGACGCCGTCGTGCTGATGGTGCCGCTGACCTCGCGCACTCGCGAGATGGTCGACGCCGGGTTTCTGGCCGAGATGCGGGACGGCGCGGTGCTGGTCAACGCGGCGCGTGGCGGTGTCGTGGTCACCGACGCCCTGGTCGCCGAACTGACCACGGGCCGGTTGCGGGCCGCGCTCGACGTCACCGATCCGGAGCCGCCGCCCGCCGGGCACCCGCTGTGGACCGTTCCGGGTCTGCTGCTGACCCCGCACATCGGCGGGACCGTGCGCGGTGTGCGGGGGCGGTCGTACGCCGTCGCCGCGGCCGAGATCGCGCGGTACGCCGGTGGTGAACTGCCGGACAACCTCGTGCACGGGGAGTACTGAGCGCGGCGCGCTGCCTCGCCAGGTCCGCGCGGATCCCCTACCCTTCGCGCGTGACCAGTACAGACGACTTCTCGCAGCAGCCCACCAGCCTCCTGTCGGATGTCGAGGACAACGGGCCGGCCGACGACGGTCCCCGTCAGGGCGGGCTGGGGCTCGGCCTGCTGGTCCTGCGGCTGGCGCTCGGCGTGACCATGGGCGCGCACGGCCTGCAGCACCTGTTCGGCCTGTTCGGCGGGCCGGGCGTCGGCGGGTTCGCGCGGGTGCTGGAGACGTTCGGCTACCACAAGCAGACGACCCTGCTGTCGTGGATCACCGGCATCACCGAGCTGGGCGGCGGGGTGCTCGTGGTCGTCGGGCTGTTCACGCCGCTGGCCGCGGCGGGCCTGCTGGGGGTCGCCGCGAATGCCGTCTACGCGAAGTTCCACGGCGGGTTCTTCGAGGGGCAGGGCCAGGGCTTCGAGCTCGAGCTGGTCCTCGGCGCGGCCGCCCTGAGCCTGCTGTTCACCGGCTCCGGGCCGATCTCGCTGGAGCGGAACACGCCGTGGCGGCGACGGCCGCTGCCGCTCGGGCTGGTCTCGCTGCTGCTGGCCGCGGCGGCCTCGGTCGTGGTCATCGTGCTGACCCGATAGGCCCCTGTGGACAAATCCTGGCCCGGATCGCGGGCTGTGGACAACCCGGCTGCTCGGGCGCGGATTTGTCGGTGGCTGCCGGTAGCGTGGAAAACGGGGGTCCCCCAGAGCCGGGCAGGGAAATTCGGCGGGGCGTGCGCCCGGGGCCGTGGGCAGGCCGCCCACGGAACGCGCGGCCTGACAGCGGAACCGAGCCCGGATACTGCGAAGGCCGATATAAGAACGCGACCTGAGCAAGGAACGAGCGCGGATACGGCGAAGGCTGCCGCAGGGATACGCGACCTGGCTGACGAACGAGCGCGAATACCGCGGAGGCTGCCGCAGGAATGCACGACCTGACCGACGAACCAGCCCGGACACTCCGAAGGCTGCCCAGGTATGCGCGACCTGACCAAAGAACCAGCTCTGATACTGCGAAGGCCGCCCCCAGCTAACAGGGACGGCCTTCGGCAGCTGAGACAGAGGCCTACTTGTTCGGGTCGCGGACCGCGCCCGTGTCGGCCGAGGTGGCCATGCGGGCGTAGGCGCGCAGGGCCGCCGTGATCGGGCGCTCGCGGTCCTTCGGCTGCCACGGGCGTTCGGCCGTCTCCATCTTCGAGCGGCGCTCGGCCAGGATCTCCGCGTCCACCAGGAGCTCCAGCCGGCGCTCGTGGACGTCCAGGAGGATCCGGTCGCCGTTCTCGACCAGGCCGATCAGGCCGCCCGCGGCCGCCTCCGGGGAGATGTGGCCGACCGAGATGCCGGACGAGCCGCCGGAGAAGCGGCCGTCGGTGATCAGGGCGCACTTCTTGCCCAGGCCCGAGCCCTTCAGGAACGCCGTCGGGTGCAGCATCTCCTGCATGCCCGGGCCGCCCGCGGGGCCTTCGTAGCGGATGACCAGCACCTCGCCCGGCTGGATCTCCTTCTTGAGGATCGCCGACACGGCTTCCTCCTGGCTTTCCAGCACTCGCGCCGGGCCCTCGAAGTGCCACAGCTCTTCGTCGATGCCCGCGGACTTGATCACCGCGCCGTTCTCGGCGAGGTTGCCGCGCAGGATCGCCAGGCCGCCGTCCTTCGTGTACGCGTGCTCGACGTCGTGGATGCAGCCGCCTGCCGCGTCGGTGTCCAGCGATGACCAGCGGTTCTCCGTCGAGAACGCCTGCGTCGTGCGGACGCCGCCGGGCGCCGCGTGGAAGAGTTCCACCGCGGTGTCGGAAGGCGAAGAAGCCCGGATGTCCCACGAAGCCAGCCACGAGTCGAGGTCGGGGGAGTGCACCGAGTGGACGCCGGTGTTGAGCAGCCCGCCGCGGTACAGCTCGCCCAGGATCGCCGGGATTCCGCCGGCCCGGTGGACGTCTTCCATGTGGTAGTCGGAGTTCGGCGCCACCTTGGACAGGCAGGGCACGCGGCGGCCGATCGCGTCGATGTCGGCGATGGTGAAGTCGACCTCGCCCTCCTGGGCGGCGGCGAGGATGTGCAGCACGGTGTTGGTCGAGCCGCCCATCGCCATGTCGAGGGCCATCGCGTTCTCGAACGCCGCCTTGGACGCGATCGAGCGAGGCAGGACCGAGTCGTCGTCCCCGCCGTACCAGCGCTTGCACAGCTCGACGACCGTGCGCCCGGCTTCCTCGAAAAGCGTGCGGCGTGCGGCGTGCGTGGCCAGCGTCGAGCCGTTGCCCGGCAGCGACAGGCCCAGGGCCTCGGTCAGGCAGTTCATCGAGTTCGCGGTGAACATGCCGGAGCACGAACCGCAGGTCGGGCAGGCCGAGCGCTCGACGATGTCGAGCCCGTCCTCGTCGACCTCGGTGCTCGCCGACGCCGCGATCGCGGTGATCAGGTCGGTCGGGGCCTGCGCGACGCCGCCCACGACGACGGCCTTGCCGGCCTCCATCGGCCCGCCGGAGACGAACACGACCGGGATGTTCAGCCGCATCGCGGCGTTGAGCATGCCCGGGGTGATCTTGTCGCAGTTGGAGATGCAGACGAGTGCGTCGGCCTGGTGCGCGTTGACCATGTACTCGACGGAGTCGGCGATGATCTCGCGCGAGGGCAGCGAGTAGAGCATGCCCGAGTGGCCCATCGCGATGCCGTCGTCGACGGCGATGGTGTGGAACTCGCGCGCGACGCCGCCGGCTTCCTTGACCGCTTCGGCGACGATCTCGCCGAGGTCCTTGAGGTGCACGTGGCCGGGCACGAACTGCGTGTAGGAGTTGGCGATCGCCACGATCGGCTTGCCGAAGTCGCTGTCGGTCATGCCGGTGGCACGCCAGAGCGAGCGCGCGCCCGCCGCGTTGCGGCCGTGGGTGGTGGTCCGGGAACGGAGAGGCGGCACGGCGAACTCCCAGGTCGGATGGTGGGCCAGGCGGAGGTTCGGGACGCTCCGCAGAAACTGGTCCTACCAATTTAGCGCTGTCGGGAGAACGACGGGACGGCGGGCCGGGCCGATGGCCGGAACTGGCCGGGCGCGGCGGTTGCGGTTGCTCGCCGGGAGGTGCGGGTGGGCGGGTCTCGACGAGGGGAACGCGGGAGCCGTCGTTGCTCGCTGGGAACGCGAGCGGGCCGGGACTATTCGCCGGGGAGCGCGACTGGCGGCGGGGTTCGCCTGGACGCGCGTTTGGGTCGTGATTGCTTGTCCGGCGCTCGGCGGGAAATGTGGTGGCTGCGGTTGCAGGCCGGGGGTGTGCGAGTGGCCGTGGTTGTCTGCCGGGACACGCGTTGGTCGCGACTGCTCGTCGGGGAAACGCCGGTTGCTGGTCGGGGCCGGGGCTGGTCGCCGGGGGAACCCGGGTGGCTGCGGTTGTTGGCCGGGGTGTGCGGGTGGCCCGCGGCTGTTCGCCGGGGTGCGCGCGGGCGGCCGGGGCTGCTCGCCAGGGAAGGCGGGGCGCCGCGTCGCTCGCTGGGAACGCGGACGACATCGGGACTACTCGCCCGGCGCGGCCTCCGGTTGTGCCTTCTCCGCGGCCTTCGGCGCCACGTCCTCGGCGTCCAGCAGCCCGCTCGGGTCGGCGACCAGGCCCTCGCTCACCAGTGACAACACCGGCAGGTGCCGGGTCCGGACGGTCGGCAGGGGCAGCTTCGTGTCGTCCGTCAGCACCGCCTGGACGCGGGAACGCTTGGTGATCGCCAGGCCTTTCAGTGCCGACCACGGCACGTCGCGGTGGCCGAACATCGTGCGTGTCGCCAGACCGCCGCGTGTCGCGACCGTGCGGGTGCGGATCACGAACACCGCCAACGCGATCGGGAAGACGTACAGCCACTGGAGGTACGGGATCTCCCCGAGGGCGATCGGTGTCACACAAATCGTCAACAGGGCGATCGCCATGAACGACGTGCGGGGGATGCGGAAGACGGCCTTCCGGCCTTCGTCCTGCTCTTTTTCGGCCACGCTGAAATGGTGCACCGCCCGGCGCGAGCACTGGGAACCGGGTCGGCGCGGACGTGACACGCGCCGCCGCCGTGTCCACCATGCGGACTCACCATCCCGCAGAGTTGACACCCGAGCGGCCGTCGGACTAGCGTCACCAGCGTGACACCGCTGACCGGCCTCGTACTTCCCAAGCGCGTCGACGCTTAGGGAAGACTTTCCGCTGCGTCGACGCGCGACCCTCGTGCGACCTTACGGTCGGCGAGGGTTTTTTGTTGCCCGAGGCAAGAGATTCCTGGCCCCACCGCACAAAACCGACCCGAACGAGTGACACCGAGACCACGAGGCAGACCCGATGACCAGTGCCACAAATCCGACGAAGCCGGGCCCCGCGCCCGGCGCGCCCGGAGCACGTCCGAAGCCGGCGCCACCGGCGGGAACCCCGGTGCGCGTCACCGGCGCCCAGTCGCTCGTGCGCTCGCTCGAGGCGGTTGGCGCCGAGGTGGTCTTCGGCATTCCGGGCGGCACCATCCTGCCGGCCTACGACCCGCTGCTGGACTCGACGAAGGTCCGCCACATCCTGGTCCGCCACGAGCAGGGCGCCGGCCACGCGGCCACCGGTTACGCGCAGGCCACCGGTAAGGTCGGCGTCTGCATGGCCACCTCCGGCCCGGGCGCGACGAACCTGGTCACGCCGCTCGCCGACGCGAACATGGACTCCGTCCCGGTCGTGGCCATCACCGGCCAGCAGTCCCGGGCACTGATCGGCACCGACGCGTTCCAGGAAGCCGACATCTGCGGCATCACCATGCCGATCACCAAGCACAACTTCCTCGTCACGGACCCCGCGGAGATCCCGCGGACCATCGCCGAGGCGTTCCACCTGGCGTCGACGGGCCGACCCGGCCCGGTCCTGGTGGACATCCCCAAAGACGTGCTGCAGGAGATGACCTCGTTCTCCTGGCCGACCGAGCTGCGGCTGCCGGGCTACCGCCCGACGCTGCGCCCGCACGGCAAGCAGGTCCGCGAAGCCGCGAAGCTCATCGCTAAGTCGCGCCGCCCGGTGCTGTACGTCGGTGGCGGCGTGATCAAGGCGGAGGCGCACGAGCAGCTGAAGGAGCTCGCCGAGCTGACCGGCATCCCCGTCGTCACCACGCTGATGGCGCGCGGCGCGTTCCCCGACTCGCACCCGCAGCACCTCGGCATGCCGGGCATGCACGGCACGGTGGCCGCGGTCGCGGCGATGCAGCGCGCCGACCTGCTGATCGCGCTCGGTGCCCGGTTCGACGACCGCGTCACCGGCCAGCTGTCCTCGTTCGCGCACGCCGACATCGACCCGGCCGAGATCTCGAAGAACCGCAAGGCCGACGTCCCGATCGTGGGTGACTGCAAGGAGATCATCGGCGAGCTGATCACCGCCGTGCAGTCGGAATTCGACCACGGCGGCAAGCCCGACCTCACCGGCTGGTGGACGCAGGCCGACAGCTGGCGCACCAACTACCCGGCCGGTTACGAGTGGCCCGACGACGGTTCGCTGTCGCCGCAGTACGTCATCGAGCGGATCGGGCAGCTCGTCGGCCCGGACGCGGTGTACGCCGCCGGCGTCGGCCAGCACCAGATGTGGGCCGCGCAGTTCGTCAAGTACGAGAACCCGCGCACCTGGATCAACTCCGGCGGCCTCGGCACCATGGGGTACGCGGTGCCCGCGGCGATGGGCGCGCAGTTCGGCGTCCCCGGCACCCCGGTGTGGGCGATCGACGGCGACGGCTGCTTCCAGATGACCAACCAGGAGCTGGCCACCTGCGCCATCGAGGGCGCGCCGATCAAGGTCGCCGTCATCAACAACGGCAACCTCGGCATGGTCCGGCAGTGGCAGAACCTCTTCTACTCGGAGCGGTACTCCAACACCGACCTCGGTACGCACAAGCACCGCATCCCGGACTTCGTGCTGCTGGCCGAGGCGCTGGGCTGCGCCGGCCTGCGCTGCGAGACGAAGGAAGACGTCGACGCCACCATCCGCCGCGCGATGGAGATCAACGACCGCCCCGTCGTGATCGACTTCGTCGTGGGGAAGGATGCCCAGGTGTGGCCGATGGTCGCGGCCGGCACCGGCAACGACGAGATCATGGCGGTCCGGGGCATCCGGCCGCTGTTCGACGACGACGAGGTTTCGGTGGAGACGACCGAAACCGCCGCGGAAGGTGAGCGCTGAGATGAGCGTCCACACGCTGAGTGTCCTGGTCGAGAACAAGCCGGGTGTGCTCGCGCGCGTCTCGGGCCTGTTCTCCCGGCGCGGTTTCAACATCGAGTCCCTCGCCGTCGGGCCCACGGAGAACCCCGAGGTGTCCCGCATGACGATCGTGGTCGCCGTGGAAGAGCTACCGCTCGAACAGGTGACCAAACAGCTCAACAAGCTGATCAACGTGATCAAGATCGTCGAGCTGGAGCAGTCGACCGCCGTGCAGCGCGAACTGCTGCTGGTCAAGGTCCGCGCCGACAACACCGTGCGCAGCCAGGTCCTCGAAACCGTCCAGCTCTTCCGTGCCAAGGTGGTGGACGTCTCCCCGGAGGCGCTCACCGTCGAGGCCACCGGGACGTCCGACAAGATCGGTGCGCTGCTCCGGATGCTGGAGCCCTATGGCATCCGCGAACTCGTGCAGTCCGGCATGGTCGCGGTGGGGCGGGGCGCCCGCTCGATCACCGCCACGTCACCGCGTTAAGAAGTAAGTCAGGAAAGGAAGCAGTAACCCCCATGGCAGTGGAAATCTTCTACGACGACGACGCCGACCTCTCGATCATCCAGGGGCGCAAGGTCGCTGTCATCGGCTACGGCAGCCAGGGCCACGCCCACTCGCTGAGCCTGCGCGACTCCGGCGTCGACGTCCGCATCGGCCTGCCCGAGGGGTCCAAGTCGCGGGCGAAGGCCGAGGAGCAGGGCCTGCGCGTGCTCACCCCGGCCGAGGCGTCGGCCGAGGCCGACCTGATCATGATCCTGGCTCCGGACACGAAGCAGCGCTTCATCTACGAGCAGGACATCGCGCCGAACCTCAAGGACGGCGACGCGATCTTCTTCGGGCACGGCTTCAACATCCGCTACGACCTGATCAAGCCGCCGTCGAACGTCGACGTCGCCATGGTCGCCCCGAAGGGCCCGGGCCACCTCGTGCGCCGCCAGTTCGTCGACGGCAAGGGCGTCCCGGCGCTCATCGCGGTCGAGCAGGACGCCACCGGCAACGCCCAGGCGCTCGCCCTCTCCTACGCGGCCGCCATCGGTGGCGCCCGCGCCGGCGTGATCAAGACGACGTTCACCGAGGAGACCGAGACCGACCTCTTCGGCGAGCAGGCCGTGCTCTGCGGTGGCGCGTCCGCGCTGGTGCAGACCGGGTTCGAGGTGCTCACCGAGGCCGGCTACGCCCCGGAGATCGCCTACTTCGAGGTGCTGCACGAGCTGAAGCTGATCGTCGACCTCATGTACGAGGGCGGCATCGCGCGCCAGCGCTACTCGATCTCCGACACCGCCGAGTACGGCGACCTGACCCGCGGCCCGCGCGTCATCTCGCCGGCGGTCAAGGAAGAGATGAAGAAGATCCTCGGCGAGATCCAGGACGGCACGTTCGCCCGCGAATGGGTCGCCGAGGACGAGGCCGGCCGGCCGAACTTCACCAAGCTCGAGGAGCAGGGCAACCAGCACCCGATCGAGGCGACCGGCAAGAAGCTGCGCGACCTGATGTCGTGGGTGGACCGGCCGATCACCGAGACCGCCTGAGTTTCGCGATAGGTCCGTGAAGGCCCCCTTACCGGCGGCGCAAGATGCCGGTAAGGGGGCCTTCACGGCTTTTCGGGACAGGGCGTGGTTTCGGTGGGTGCCCGGGTGGCTACGCTGGTGGTATGAGTGAGCAGCCGGTCGACGACAAGGCGCACATCCGGCACCACCTGGACTTCACCGAGGCCGAGTGGATCCGGGCCGAGCCCGAAGGCGTCACCCTCGAAGACTGCGTCGAATACGCGTTCGTCCCGCACACCGACGGCGTCACCTACACCGCGATGCGGAAGTCGTCGAAGCTGGACGGCGTGACCCTCGTCTTCACGCCGTCGGAGTGGGACGCGTTCGTGAAGGGCGTCCGCGACGGCGAGTTCGACCTGCCCGAGGACCTCGAAGAGGCTTAAGAGAGCCGCGCGGCGAGCTCCGGGATCTGCCCGGTGTCGCCGGCGATGCCGAGGTGGTCGCCGTAGTCGCGGGATTCGACGATCAGGCCGTCGTACACGCGCATGACGAAGATGTTCGCGATCCGCACCGGGTGCCCGCCGAAGTCGCCCTGGTAGGCGAACTCGCCGATCAGCACCTCGGGATCGGTGCTCTGGTACGTGACCAGGTCCGCCACCGTGAAGCCGGGGTTGAGCTTCTTCCCCGCCGCGAAGTGCTCGCGCAGCTCGTCACGCGTCCGCAGCACGCCCGAGCCCGGCAGGAACGGGTGCGTCACGTGGGTTTCCTCGCCGTACAGCTCCGGTAGCTCGTCCCATCGGCTGCCCGCGACGCCGTGGACGAGCCGCTCGAACACACT
>Ga0307515_10016002_pt1 | contig 13769 bp, 16 predicted proteins | sample 17_EM_MG_FD_194513 | JGI IMG/M metagenome (GOLD analysis project Ga0307515, IMG submission 194513) | Populus trichocarpa ectomycorrhiza microbial communities from riparian zone in the Pacific Northwest, United States - 17_EM | ecosystem: Host-associated > Plants > Roots > Unclassified | place... | reverse complement strand
ATGAAAAACTATATCTTCACACAGTACTTTCCATCCTGCCAATATCCCCAAACATTCGGCTTCTCTCGTTGCACTATGCAGATATCAACGAAGCGCAGCAGGTGATCATCTTTGGATTACCCACCCTTCGTACTCTTGTAGTACAATATTGCTGCTTCCATCCGTCGACAAACCCTATACGACACTCGTATGTGACTGCCCTCAAAATTGCCGATAACGACGTGCAAACATCTCATTACCTCCTCGCTGTATTTGCTTCGACGGTAGAAGACCTCGAAGTTAATCCTTCCGTTAGCCGCTCCCTGCTAAGCGGGTTGATTGAACTCCCCAAGGTCTCCACCTTCACCATGACATATTGTCCTGGGTTTGAGGCCTGCCGAGGGAGTTTTGACACACTCAAGCGATACACCTCCATTACAACTCTTCGTATCCTCTTCCATCTCAGTCCCTCGGATATGTCTCTTCACCACTTAGACTTACCTGCACTGCGTAGCTTGACATGCCACCAACAGCTGGCCATGAATCTGGTACCCAAACGACCAGTCGCAACCTATGTGGAAGTCGATTGCGAGTTGGAAGAAGAACCCTGGAGGCTTCTCGACAGTCTCTCAAAGGCTCGTGCGAGGATCACAAACCTGAAACTCTTCGTTTCTGATAACTTTTGCTCACTCTTACCATCCATTGCTACCTCCCTCCAGGACCTTGAACAATTGACACTCAGGTTGTATTCCCCCCAAAGGGTATACCTCTCGCGCAATGGTTATTACGATCTTCCAGTGAGAGCGCTGGGGGAGTTCTCATGGCAGCCTCTCCACAATCATTCTGGAGTAAGAACTGCGGTGTTACCCAAATTGAGATGGGTAACATTTTGCGTGGACGAGTACCAATCCACAGGTTTCTCCCCTGAGGGGTTCCTAAAAGATTGTTTCATGCCTGTCTGTCCGGCGCTGGAGGAATTTGAATGCTTGTACTTTTCTGTTTCCAGCTGTCGCTTTCCGTTGTATCAGTTGCCCGAACCAGCGCGAGCATGGAAGGTGCGGAGGCTGCCAGATGGGAGCTGGGAGCGACAGGGACCTCCACCCATCCCCATCCCCACCCCTGCGAGTACATTGCATGTAGCACCGTAGTACTTTTCGTGGCTGCATGGCAACCGTTTATCAAGCACAAGTGTACATAGTTTGAGTTTTGTTCCATGCATTCCGAATTGCACGTATTTATGGAACGAGAGCTCTCCTCACATGGGTATGAGTGTGCATGGAATGCCTTCCAGAAGGCGCAAGCGAATGTACTAATCGGGACAAGCAATTCAAAGGAGCGGTATAGGATTTGTTAGCAACCCACATACACATCAACCACGTATATCTATGCCCTCTGAGAGGAGACGATCCGAGAAGAGGATCACTATACCTCTGGCAATTTTCAGGCGCGAAGGTTCTGTCACAGCCCCCTCCCCGGACGTGCAGGCGCGCGACTGATAGTCCTACCAACAATCATAGGGGGAATAGGGGACCGGGGGCTGAATTGGGGAAGCAAACGAGGCGGAACTCGGGTGACATTCTCTATTTCTCCATTTTTAACTCTGCCCGAGGGGGGAGTACGTTCGCGGGTACACCGAACATTCCTAGAAGGACTTGGGTTGCGTAACGCTCTGAATATAGAAAATGGTTTGGTAGAATTGATGCCACCAGTCTGGGCTAGCACCAGCGACCAAGCAGCTGATGCACTGGGTTGATGCTCAAGGCTGGGCGCGAGTTCTTGTAACATTGAGTACCATGTCATGCATAAAGCATTGGTGTAGTTTCCATCCAATGTCCTCAAACCAAGTCGCTCTAATAAAGCAGACACGTACACTTCCCCCACTTCCCATAGCCAACGCCGTCCATCAAGTGGTAGAAGTCACAAATGGCCGCTATCCTGTCAATGTATATGAGGGCACGGCGTGCTGTTCGCCATAGGCCTCAGAATATTGAGAATGATGTGAGTAGTTACGCACCCGGAAGTGGAAAGCCTTTGGGAACTCGATTTGATTGGTCAATCGACAGATTCGATTCCCTGTAGAGCTCTGGGTTGCCATCTGTGGCCTACTTTCTCCGAGAGACCAGCGTTCGTTCGCTCGCAGAGTCGTGCCAGCGCTTATTCTCAATCGTTCATTTAAACCCGCCATCCACCGTGGTGAAGATAGATAGCTCGCATATGAGGTCCACGAGACTGAAACGCAAGAATCTCGTACATCTCCGCGTAGCCACCGAGGTCCACTGGAGTGGATCGGGGAGCCGCTCGCTTGAAAACTCTCAACTTCACCCAGTACTTTCAGTCCTACCAATAATCCCAAATATTCGGCTTCTTTCGTTGCGCCATGCAGATATCAACGAAGCGCAGCAATCGATTATCTTTGGATTATCCACTCTTCGTACACTTGTAGTACGATCTTGCGGCTTTTATCCATCGACAACCCCTATACCACACTCGCATGTGACTGCCCTCAAACTCGCCCATAACGACACGCAAACATCTCATCACCTCCTCAGTTTATTGGCTTCTACAGTAGAAGACCTCGAAATTGATTCTTCCGACGGTACTGTTAGATGCGTTCGGCTAGGCGGGTTCATTGAACTTCCCAAGCTCTCCACCCTTACCATGACATCTACTGACTTTTATTCGGAGATTGTAACCCGCCAAGAGAGTTTGGGCACATTCAAGCGATACACCTCGATTACAACTCTTCATATTCTCTTCTATCTCAGACTCTCGGATATGTCTCTTCACCACTTAGACTTACCTGCACTGCGTAGCTTGACATGCCATCACCGGCTGGCTGTGAATCTGATACCCAAACGACCACTCGCAACCTATGTGGAAGTCTATTCCGATTTTAACAAGGAGCCCTGGAGGCTTCTCGATAGTCTCTCCAAGACTCGTGCTGGGATCAAAAATTTAAAACTCTTTGTTTCTGGTGAATTTTTCTCAATCCTCCCGTCTTTTGCTACCTCCCTCCAGCAGCTTGAACAATTGACACTTGGGTTGTGTTCCCGCAAAAAGGCAGATCACTTGCCCGATCATCTTTCAGGGCAGCCTCTCCACAATCATCCTGGAGTAGGGGCTGTGATGCTACCCAAATTGAGATGGGTAACATTATGTGTGGTCGAGAACCGATGCACAGGGTTCTCTTCCTAAAAGGTTGTCTCATGCCCGTCTGTCCGGTGCTGGAGGAGTTTGAATGCGTTTACTCTGCTGCTCCCAGCTATTTCTTTCCGTTGTACCAGTTGCCCGAACCAACGCGAGCATGGAAGGTGCGGACGCTGCCAGATGGGGGCTGGGAGCGACAGGGACCTCCACCCATTCCCATCCCCATCCCTGCGAGTACATTGCATGTAGCACCGTAGTACTTATCGTGGCTACATGGCAAGCGTTTATCAAGTGTACATAGTTTGAGTTTGTTCCATACTTTCCGAATTGCACGTATTTCTGGAACGAAAGCTCTCCTCACATGGGTATGAGTATGCATAGAATGCTTTCCAGAAGGCTCAAGCGAATTTACTAGTCGAGACAAGCAAAGGAGCGAAATAGTATTTGTTAGCAACCCACATACACGTCAACCACGTGTATCTATGCCCTCTGAGGGGAGACGATCCGAGAAGAGGATCAATATACCTCTGGTAATTTTCCGCGCGAAGGTTTTGTCACATCCCCCTCCTCTGGGCGTGCAGGGGCTCCACTGATCGTCCGACCAACCATGATAGAGAGAAGTGGGGACCGGGGGTTGAATTGGGGAAGCAAACGAGGAGGAACTTGGGTGACATTCTTCATTTCTCCCTTTCTAACTCTGCCTAAGGGGACAGTTGAACGGAGTTTGCGGGTACCCCGAACATTCCCGGAAGACTTTGGGTGGCATAACACTCTAAATGTAAAGAATGGTTTGGTAGAATTGGTCGCCACCAGTCTGGACTAGCACCAGCGACCAAGCAGCTGATGCACTGGGTTGACGCTCAAGGCTGGGCGCGAGTTCTTGTAGCGTCGAGTACCATGTCATGTATGAAGCATTGGCGTAGCTGCCCTTAAAGCACTGCCCCAGGTTGCTCTAATAAAGCAGACACACTTTCCCATAACAAACGCCACCCATCAAGTGGTAGAAGTCACGAATGGCCGCTATCCTGTCAATGTATATGGGGGTACGGCGTGCTGTTCGCCGTAGGCCTCAGAATATGGAGAATGATGTGAGTATTACGTACCCGGAAGTGAAAAGCCTTTGGGAACCCGGTTTGACTGGTAAATCGGCAGATTCGATTCCCGGTAGAGCTCTGGGTTGCCATCTGTGGCCTACTTTCTCCGAGAGACCAGCGTTCGCTCGCAGAGTCGTGCAAGCGCTTATTCTCGATCGTCCATTTAAACCCGCCATCCACCGTGGTTAGGATAAAGGGCTATCTTGTGAGGTCCATGAGACTGAAACGCAAGGATCTCTTGCATCTCCGCGCGGCCGCCGAGGTCCACTGGGATGGGTGGAGGAGGGACAAGAATGAAAAACTATATCTTCACACAGTACTTTCCATCCTGCCAATAACTCCAAACATTCGGCTTCTCTCGTTGCGCTATGCAGATATCAACGAAGCGCAGCAGGTGATCATCTTTGGGTTATCCACCCTTCGTACACTCGTGGTACAATTTTGCTGCTTCCATCTGTCGACAAATCCTATGCCACACTCGTATGTGACTGCCCTCAAACTCGCCTATAACAACGTGCAAACATCTCATTACCTCCTCGCTGTATTTGCTTCGACGGTAGAAGACCTTGAAGTTAATCCTTCTGACCGTACTGTTAGCCGCTCTCTGCTAAGCGGGTTGATTGAACTTCCCAAGGTCTCCACCTTTACCATGACTCCGGGATTTGAGGTCTACCGAGAGAGTTTCGGCACACTCAAGCGATACTCCTCGATTACAACTCTTCATATCCTCTTCCATCTCAATCTCTCGGATATGTCTCTTCACCACTTAGAATTACCCGCACTGCGTAGCTTGACATGCCACCACCAGCTGGCCGTGAATCTGATACCCAAACGACCAGTCGCAACCTATGTGGAAGTCGATTTCGAGTTGGAAGAAGAACTCCGGAGGCTTCTCGACAGTCTCTCAAAGTCTCGTGCGGGGATCACAAACCTTAAACTCTTCATCTCTGATAACTTTTGCTCACTCTTACCATCTTTCGCTACCTCCCTCCAGCACCTTGAACAATTGACACTCAGGTTGTGTTCCCCCAAAAGGGTATATCTTTCGCCCAATGGTGCTAGTTGTTATTCCAATCATCCAGTGAGTGGGCTGGGGCAGTTGTCAGGGCCGCTTCTCCACAATCATCCTGGAGTAAGGGCTGTGATGCTACCCAAATTGAGATGGGTAACATTTTGCATGGACGAGCACCACTACACAGGTTTCTCCTCTGAGGGGTTCCTAAAAGAGTGTCTCATGCCTGTCTGTCCGGTGCTGGAGGAGTTTGAATGCTTGTACTTTTCTGTTCACAGCTATCACTTTCCGTTGTATCAGTTGCCCGAACCAGCGCGAGCATGGAAGGTGCGGAGGCTGCCAGATGGGAGCTGGGAGCGACAGGGGTCTCCACCTATCCCCATTCCTACACCTGCGAGGACATTTCGTGCAGCACCGTAGTACATTTCATGGCTGGATGGCAAGCGTTTACCGCGCGCAGTTGAGTTTTGTGTCATGGGTCGATATATCTTTTCGAAATTGCACATTTTTTTGGAATGAGAACTCAGGTGGATAGGTGTGAATGAGCATGCATGCAGGAGCTCCCCAATAATGTACTAATAGGGATAAGCAAAGGAGGGATATAGGACTTGTTAGCAATCAGCGATATACGCCAATCTTGTACATCTATGCCCCCTGAGAGGGGCCGATCCGGGAGGCGTGCATCTGGTAATTTTCCGCGCGAAGGTTCTGTCACAGCCCCCTCCCCCGGACGTGCAGGCATGGGGCTGATCGTCCGACCAGCCACCATAGGGGGAAGGGGGGACCGGGGGTTGGATTGGGGGAGTAAAGAGGGGGAACTTGGGTGACATTCTCCATCTCCCCATTTCTGACTCCGCCCGATCGAGGGGGAGTTGAACGGAGTTTGCGGGTACGCCGAACATCCCTAGAAGGCTTTGGGTGGCATAACGCTCTGAATGTAAAAAACGGATTGGGAGAATTGATTTGATCGCCACCAGTCTGGGCTAGCATCAGCAACCAAGCAGCTGATGCACTGGGTTGACGCTCAAGGCTGGGCGCGAGTTCTTGTAGCGTCGAGTACCATGTCATGTATGAAGCATTGGCGTAGCTGCCCTTAAAGCACTGCCCCAGGTTGCTCTAATAAAGCAGACACACTTTCCCATAACAAACGCCACCCATCAAGTGGTAGAAGTCACGAATGGCCGCTATCCTGTCAATGTATATGAGGGTACGGCGTGCTGTTCGCCGTAGGCCTCAGAATATGGAGAATGATGTGAGTATTTACGTACCTGGAGTGAACAGGCTTTGGGAACCCGATTTGATTGGTCGATCGACAGATTCGATTTCCAGTAGAGCTCTGGGTTGCCATCTGTGGCCTACTTTCTCCGAAAGACCAGCGTTCGCTCGCAAAGTCGTGCAAGCGCTTATTCTCGATCGTTCATTTAAACCCGCCATCCACCGTGGTGAAGATAGATGGCTGCCTTATGGGGTTCACGAGACTGAAACGCGAGCATCTCTTGCACCTCCGCGCAGCCACTGAGGTCCACTGGGATGGGTGGAGTAAGGAAAAGAATGAAACACTACAACTTCACACAGTACTTTCCATCCTGCCAATAACTCCAAATATTCGGCTTCTCTCGTTGCGCTATGCAGATATCAACGAACCGCAGCAGGTGGTCATCTTTGGATTATCCACCCTTCGTACACTTGTAGTGCGATCTTGCTGCTTCCATCTGTCGACAAATCCTATGCCACACACGTATGTGACTGCCCTCAAACTCGCCTGTAACGACGTGCAGACAACTCGTCACCTCCTCAATGTATTGGCTTCTACGGTAGAAGACCTCGAAGTTGATCCTTCCGACCGTACTGTTAGCGGCTTCCTGCTAGGCGGGTTGATTGAACTTCCCAAGGTCTCCACCTTTACCACGACATATTGTCCTGGGTTTGCGGCCTGCCGAGGGAGTTTCGGCACACTCAAGCGATACGCTTCGATTACTACTCTTCATATCCTCTTCCATCTCAATCTCTCGGATATGTCTCTTCACCACTTAGACTTACTTGCACTACGTAGCTTGACATGCCACCACCGGCTGGCTGTGAACCTGGTACCCAAACGACCGGTCACAACCTATGTGGAAGTCGATTTCGAGTTGGAAGAAGAACCCCGGAGGCTTCTCGACAGTCTCTCAAAGACTCATGCGGGGATCACAAACCTTAAACTCTTCGTTTGTGATAACTTTTACTCACTCTTACCGTCCTTTGCTACCTCCCTCCAGCACCTTGAACAATTGACACTCAGGTTGTGTTCCCCCAAATGGGGATACCTCTTGCCCAATGGTGCTCGTCGTTATTCCAATCTTCCGGTGAGGGGGCTGCGGAAGTTGTCACGACAGCCTCTCCACAGTCATCCTGGAGTAGGGGCTGTGGCGCTACCCAATTTGAGATGGGTAACATTTTGCATAGACGAGAACCAATGCACAGGTTTCTCCCCTGAGAGGTTCCTAAAAGATTATCTCCTGCCTGTCAGTCCGATGCTGGAGGAGTTTGAATGCTTGTACTTTGCTGTTCCAAGTCATCGCTTTCCGTTGTATCAGTTGCCCGAACCAGCGCGAGCATGGAAGGTGCGGAGGCTGCCAGATGGGAGCTGGGAGCGACGGGGACCTCCACCCATCCCTATTCCTACCCCTGCGAAGACATTGCGTGCAGCACGGTAGTACTTTCATGACTGGATGGCGAGCGTTTCCCACGCGCAGTTGAGTTTTGTGTCATGGGTCGATATATCTTTCCGAAATTGCACATGTTTTTGGAATGAGAACTCAGGTGGATAGGTGTGAATGGGCATGCAGGAGCTCCCCAATAATGTACTAATAGGGATAAGCAAAGGAACAATATAGGACTTGTTAGCAATTAGCGATATACGCCAATCTTGCACGAGAGGGGCCGATCTGGAGGCGTGCATCTGGTAATTTTCCGCGCGAATGTTCTGTCACAGCCCCCTCCCCCGGGCGTGCAGGCGCAGGACTGATCGTCCGACCAACCACCACAAGGGGAAGGGGGGACCGGGGATTGGATTGGGGGAGTAAACGAGGAGGAACTCGGGTGACATTCTCCATCTCCCCATTTCTGACTCCGCCCAATTGAGGGGACAGCTGAACGGAGTTTGCGAGTACGCTGAACATTCCTAGAAGGGTTTGGGTGGCATAACGCTCTGAATGTAAAAAAGGGTTTGATCGCCACCAGTCTGGGGTATATAACGCCAGCAACCGAGCAGCTGATGCCCTGGGTTGATGCTCAAGGCTGGGCACGAGTCCTTGTAGCATCGAGCACCATGACATGCATAAAGTATTGGTGTAGCTGCCATCCAAAGTCCTCAAAGCGCTGCCCCAGGTTGCTCTCATAAAGCAGACACGCTTCCTCCATTTCCCATAGCCAACGCCGCCCATTAAGTGGTGGAAGTCACGAATGGCCGCTATCCTGTCAAAGTATATGAGGGCACGGCGTGCTGTTCGCCATAGGCCTCAGAATATCGAGAATGATGTGAGTAGTTCCGCACCCGGAAGTGAAAAGGCTTTGGGAACCCGATTTGATTGGTCAATCGACAGATTCGATTTCCAGTAGAGCTCTGGGTTGCCATCTGTGGCCTACTTTCTCCGAGAGACCAGCGTTCGCTCGCAGAGTCATGCAAGCGCTTATTCTCGATCGTTCATTTAAACCCGCCATCCACCGTGGTGAAGATAGATAGCTGCCTTATTAGTTTCACAAGACTGAAACGCAAACATTTCTTGCATCTCCGCGCGGCCACCGAGGTCCACTGGGATGTGTGGAGAAAGGGGAATGAAAACCTACAATTCCACGTACTACTTTCCATCCTACCAATAATCCCAAATCTTCGGCTTCTTTCGTTGTACAATGTATCTATCAACGAAGCGCAGCAAGCGACCATCTTTGGATTATCCACCCTTCGTACACTTGTGGTACAATATTGTCGCTTCCATCCGTCGACAAATTCTATACCACACTCGCACATGACTGCCCTCAAACTCACCCGTAACGACATGCAAACATCTCGTCACCTCCTCAGTGCATTTGCTTCTACGGTAGAAGACCTTGAAGTTGATCCTTCCCACCGTACTGCTAGCTGCTTCCTGCTGGGCGGGTTGATTGAACTTCCCAAGGTCTCGACCTTTACCACGACAAATTGGCCCGAGGTTGCAGACTCCCGAGCGAGTTTCGGCATATTCAAGCGATACACCTCGATTACAACTCTTCATATCCTCTTCCATCTCAGTCTCTCGGATATGTCTCTTCATCACTTAGACTTACCTGCACTGCGTAGCTTGACATGCCACCGCCAGCTGGCCGTGGGTCTGATACCCAAACGACCAGTCGCGACCTATGTGGAAGTCGATTGCCATTTGGAAGAAGGACCCTGGAGGCTTTTCGACAGTTTTTCCGAGACTCGTGTGGGGATCACAAACCTAAAGCTCTTCATTCCTGCTAACTTTTGCTCACTCTTACCGTCTTTTGCTACCTCCCTCCAGCACCTTGAGCAATTGACACTCGGGCTGCGTTTCCCGAAGGAGGTATACCTCTCGCCCAATCAACTTTCAAGGCAGCCTCTCCACAATCCTGGAGTAGGGGCTGTGATGCTACCCAAATTGAGGTGGATGACAGTTTGTGTGGAAGATTACAGATACACAAGCTTCTCCCTTGAGTGGCTCCTAAAAGAGTGTTTCATGCCTGTCAGTCTGGTGCTGGAGGAGTTTGAATGCTTGTACTTTGCTGTTCCCAGCTATCTCTTTCAGTTGTATCAATTGCCCGAACCAACGCTAGCATGGAAGGTGCGGAGGCTGCCAGATGGGAGCTGGGAGCGACAGGGACCTCCACCCATCCCTACTCCCACTCCTGCGAGTACATTGGGTGCAGCACCGTAGTACTTTTCATGGCTGGATGGCAAGCGTTTACCGCGCGGAGTTGAGTTTGTACCATGTCTTTCCGAATTGCACATGTTTTTAGGGTGAGAGCTTAGATGGATAGGTGTGAGTGAGCATGCAGGAGGCCCCAATAATGTACTAATAGGGATAAGCAAAGGAACAATATAGGACTTGTTAGCAATTAGCGATATACGCCAATCTTGCACGAGAGGGGCCGATCTGGAGGCGTGCATCTGGTAATTTTCCGCGCGAATGTTCTGTCACAGCCCCCTCCCCCGGGCGTGCAGGCGCAGGACTGATCGTCCGACCAACCACCACAAGGGGAAGGGGGGACCGGGGATTGGATTGGGGGAGTAAACGAGGAGGAACTCGGGTGACATTCTCCATCTCCCCATTTCTGACTCCGCCCAATTGAGGGGACAGCTGAACGGAGTTTGCGAGTACGCTGAACATTCCTAGAAGGGTTTGGGTGGCATAACGCTCTGAATGTAAAAAAGGGTTTGATCGCCACCAGTCTGGGGTATATAACGCCATCAACCGAGCAGCTGATGCCCTGGGTTGATGCTCAAGGCTGGGCACGAGCCCTTGTAGCATCGAGCACCATGACATGCATAAAGTATTGGTGTAGCTGCCATCCAAAGTCCTCAAAGCGCTGCCCCAGGTTGCTCTCATAAAGCAGACACACTTCCCCCATTTCCCATAACAAACGCCACCCATCAAGTGGTAAAAGTCACGAATGGCCGCTATCCTGTCAGGGTATATGAGGGTACGGCGTGCTGTTCGCCGTAGGCCTCAGAATATTGAGAATGATGTGAGTATTTACGTACCTGGAAGTGAACAGGCTTTGGGAACCCGATTTGATTGGTCAATCGACAGATTCGATTTCCAGTAGAGCTCTGGGTTGCCATCTGTGGCCTACTTTCTCCGAAAGACCAGCGTTCGCTCGCAGAGTCATGCAAGCGCTTATTCTCGATCGTTCATTTAAACCCACCATCCACCGTGGTGAAGATAGATCGCTGCCTTTCGAAGTACGAGAGAGTGAAACGCAGGCATCTCATGCATCTCCGCGCGGCCGCCGAGATGCACTGGAATGGGTGGTGCAAAGACTCGAATGAAAACCTACAACTTCACGTAGTACTTTCCATCCTGCCAATATTCCCAAACATTCGGCTTCTTTCGTTGATCTATGCAGATATCAACGAAGCGCAGCAGGTGATCATATTTGGATTACCCACCCTCCGTACACTCGTAGTACGCTCTTGCTGCTTCCATCCGTCGACAAATCCTATGCCACACTCGTATGTGACTGCCCTCAAACTCGCTTATAACGACGTGCGGACAACTCGTTACCTCCTGAGCGTATTTGCTTCTACGGTAGAAGACCTTGAAGTCGATTCTTCCGACAGTACTGTTAGCTGCTTCCTGCTAGGCGGGTTGATTGCACTTCCCAAGGTCTCCACTTTTACCATGACTCCTGGGTCTAAGGCCTGCCGAGCGAGTTTCGGCACACTCAAGCGATACTCCTCGATTACTACTCTTCATATCCTCTTCAATCTCAATCTCTCGGATATGTCTCTTCACCACTTAGACTTACCTGCACTACGTAGCTTGACATGTCACCGCCAGCTGGCCGGGCATTTGATACCCAAACGACCAGTCACAACCTATGTGGAAGTCGGTTACGAGTTGGAGGAAAAGCCCCAGAGGCTTCTCGAGAGTCTCTCAAAGACTCGTGCGAGGATCACAAACCTTAAACTCTTCGTTTCTGATAACTTTTGCCTACTCTCACCGTCCTTTGCTACCTCCCTCCAGCATCTTGAACAATTGACACTTAGGTTGTGTTCCCCCAAAAGGGTATACCTCTTGCCTCATTATTTTCTTCCAGTGACCGGACTGGGGAGGTTGTCAGGGTTCCCTTTCCACAATCACTTTGGAGTAGGGGCTGCGATGCTACCCAAATTGAGATGGGTAACATTTTGCGTGGACGAACACGATTACACAGGTTTCTGCTCTGAGGGGTTCCTAAAAGATTGTCTCATGCCTGTCTGTCCGGTGCTGGAGGAGTTTGAATGCTTGTACTTTTCTGTTCACAGCTATCGCTTTCCGTTGTATCAGTTGCCCGAACCAACGCGAGCATGGAAGGTGCGGAGGCTGCCAGGTGGGAGCTGGGAGCGACAGGGACCTCCACCCATCCCCATTCCCACCCCTGTTAGTACATTGGGTGCAGCACCGTAGTACTTTTCATGGCTGGATGGCAAGCGTTTACCGCGCGGAGTTGAGTTTGTACCATGTCTTTCCGAATTGCACATGTTTTTAGGGTGAGAGCTTAGGTGGATAGGTGTGAGTGAGCATGCAGGAGGCCCCCAATAATGTACTAATAGGGGTAAGCAAAGGAGCGATTATAGGGCTTGTGAGCAATCCACGTCCAGGGGAGATACACGCCAATCTTGCACATCTATGCCCTCTGAGAGGGGCCGATCCGGGAGGCGTGCATTTGGTAAATTTCCGCGCGAAGGTTCTGGCTGACACACCCCCTTCCCCTGACATGTAGGCGCGTGACTGATCATCCGAGCAACCATCATAAGGGGAGACCGGGGATTGAATTATGGAAGAAGTAAATGAGGGTGACAGTCCTCATTTCCCCATTTCTCTATTTCTCTATTTCGAGGGGACAGTTAAACATGCAAAATGCTACTGTGGTGAAACCCATTGTAGGTGGTATTTTCGCTGGTACTGTTAGCCGCGTTTTGCAAGGCGGATGGATTGAACTTCCCAAGCTCGAGTCACCACTCCGATTTACCTGCACTACGGAGCTTGACATGCGACCACTATCCAGCCGTGAGCCTGATACCCGAATGGCCAGTCATAATCTATGTGGATCGGAGGTCTATTCCAATTAAGACGAAGGGCCCTGGGGGATTCCTGATGCACTCTCCAAGATTCGTGTGGGACCACAAGCGTAGAACTCTGATCTGCGTTCCTGATCACGTTGACTCACTCCTGCCGTTTTTGTCTACCTCTTGAACAATTTACACTCAAATACTTCTATATCCGTCTGGATCACCATTCAAGGCAGTCGCTCCACAGATCGTCCTGGAGCAAGGCCTGTGATGTGATGCTCCTCCCGTGGGGTAATCATTTGGGTGGACGAGTGCAAATATAAATCCACAGGGTTTCCCCATTGAGTGGCTCTTGAAGAAGCGTTGTATCCCTGCTTGTCCGGCACGGCACTGGAAGTGTTTGAAGAATGCCTATGGAATTTCTGGTTACAGCCAGCCCTGTGCTTTCTGTTGGTTGCCGGCCCGAACCAAAGCGATCATGGAAGGTGGTAGCGGAGACCGTCGGATGGGAGGGTGCCTGGAGCAACAGTACCCGCACCCCCACGCACCGTAGAAATCTGATGGCTGGAAGGCAAGCGTTTATCACGTGTATTTGAAATTTATACGATGGGATAGGTAGGTATAAATGATGGCGTGTGCGGAACGATATAGAAATTGTTGGCAATAGTAATCCACCGGCAATTATGGGCCAGTTGTTGTATACAATCTGAGTCTGAGAGGGGCCTATCCGAGAAGCGGATCGATATGCCTCTCTGGGAACTTGCGGGCAAAGGTTCTGTTA
>Ga0307515_10016001_pt1 | contig 13770 bp, 1 predicted proteins | sample 17_EM_MG_FD_194513 | JGI IMG/M metagenome (GOLD analysis project Ga0307515, IMG submission 194513) | Populus trichocarpa ectomycorrhiza microbial communities from riparian zone in the Pacific Northwest, United States - 17_EM | ecosystem: Host-associated > Plants > Roots > Unclassified | place... | reverse complement strand
TCGTCTACCAAAAGAGAAAGAAAGGGGTAGTAAAGGTCGGGCTATCTATCGGGCCGTAGGTGGTCAGGTGACCTACGCTACGCCATGCGGCCCCTGCCGCATACGCTCTGCGCGTAATACGATTTACAACCTCTACTTATACAGACAATAATGATGTTGCACGACTGTTTAATTAAAACACAGCACTCTGCGTAAGATGTAAATCAATGTATTGAGTGTTCGTCTGCCCTGGTTCACTCTCTAACCTGAGTCTTTTGACCTAGGTCATTTGTCCAAGGTCTTCACTTTAAGCCTTACAAGAACGTAGAAGGAGGGAATACTCCCTAGGCTACCTATAGTATGTTTTATGATTTTATCCAAAAACCAAACGAGGTCTTCCATCCTCTTAGCAACGAGAAAAACCGTCTGTCAAGCTAGAATAGGAGAGTCTTGAAGCGGAAGGTCCGGTACCGAAGACGTGAAAAGTATACCATATCTACTATGCATAATTGAGAGTTGGTGACATTCCTCCAATATTAATGTACCAGTTCAATGAGACAGGGATACAACAAAGCAATGTGGGGAATTCTTTTGAAGCAAGCAAGATTATTTGACATCTGTTCTCAACAAGAGAGAACATTCCTCGAGCTGATTTACGGTCTAGGACAGACGACATTCATCTCGTAATTCAGAAGTGGCCAACCCCATAAGTGCACATTATCTTGAACACCAGTCGCTCCACGCTAGCCTAGTAGCTCCGACCGAACTGCACCCATTTTTGGGCATCTCGAGCACACGACGGACGGAGGCACTTGGTACCAGGCGGGAGCTCCTTTTGCTCGAAGGGAATGCAAAGAGCTAGAATGTCAATGTTTAGAAAAAGCGCTATTAGCTAAGTGTTGTGATGGACTCACCCTTTGCGCCCATCGAGGGGGCACGAATATCAATCTCGGCCGTCGTCTTGCACATGTCTGCAGTCTCCTTCTTGACCGCATCCGCGCAATCGCCATCAAGGCAATGAGGAATCAAGAGGACGTTCTTTTCATTCAAGCGCGGAACCATGTCGGACCAATCGGTGACTTCGATACGGTGGCTGAGATAGGCCTCCTTTGCCCGGTTGTACATGTCCTTCTGAATGGTTTCAAGCAACGTAAAAACCCCTGTGGCGACCTCCGAGACCTTGATGGTACCCTTCTCGCCATTATCGCGGCGAACAGTCGTGACCACCCCATTGGCGGCATCCTTGGGACCAAATTCGAGACGAAGAGGAACGCCGGTCATTTCGTACTCGTTGAATTTCCAGCCTGGGGAGTAATGTTCGCGAGTATCGGCTTCGACTCGGATGTTTGCATTTCTCAGCTCGTTGGCAATGGACTCGATCTTGTCCATTAATTCTTTCCGCGCTTCCGGGCTGTGTTTGACCGTCAAGCCAACGGGAATCAGCACGGCTTGGATTTCGCAGACCCTTGGAGGAATGACAGCGCCGCGGTCGTCTCCGTGAATCATGATCTGATTGGTAGTTGTCAGTGTCTCTGAAGTAACCCATCTTGAGAATCCATTACCATAGCACCGAGGGACCGGGTCGAAAGACCCCAACTGTTTTGCCAACTGCGAAAATCAGTGTGATTCTTCAGGAGATTGGGCAATCGCATACACATAGAGCCGCTTTGAAGCCTCGCCCTCAGCCTTTGGGGCCGGATCTTCGACAGTGATGTCATACCTGATCGAAATGTTAGTCCCTGAAAAGAATCCAAGGCGGAGAAATCACATCTTCGCAAATCTCTGGCCGAGTAGATGACTAGTTCCTGAAATAGTGATTAGGCCTTAAGCATTCGTGTCTTGATGGGCTTCAAAAAATACCTGCTTGAATGCCGCGTCCATTGGCCGGGACAAATCCCTCAACTGTAGTAGTCACTGCAAAACCGGTCAGCATGTTTCAACCTCGTTCAAGGTGCCGCTGGTTGCCCGAGACTAAGCTGCACTTGGGGGCGTCCAATCATGGCAATATGCTTGAAATGTCTTAAGAGACGTTATGGTGAGTGTTGGCCACACATCCTTCCATATCCCCAAAAACTCTCAAATGCCATTTAACCAGTTAATTTGGAATTGGGGTGTTGGGGTAGAACGTACTGTCTGCGCCCGGGAATTTCTCATTCTCTAGAAGACACTGTTAGACGAATCGTAACAGCAGACAAAGATATCCCACCAGTCTTTTGGCCTTTTATGACGGGGACAGCAAGAAGCTCTTCATAAACAGAGGCATAGAAGTCTAGGATCTGCATTACTTCTAGAAATCGAGTCAGCCGCCGCTGTTGATTAAGTTTGACAGCCTCGTGGAAGATGTGAAAGAGACAATTCGCAACCAGGGAAGAACCTCTTACCGTCGTGTGCGCTCTCTCTTGTTAAAAAGGCGCTGTGGCCTTCCTGCCAGTGGAACTCCCTACTACGCAAGAGCGGTCTGAAGTCAAATTAGAAGTGAGAGGGGAAAGGGGGGGGGGGTATCTTACGTCTAATCTCAAGTTAACGAGCGAAATGAATTTGAGAGGCTAAAACCAGCAGTTGAGGCTACTTACGCAGTGCGAGAATTCCCACCCACAAACTTAGCAACGGTCAAATATTAGACTAGTATTAGATTGTGCTCACCTAACAACGTTGTTCCACTGGTTACGCCGCAGAGGGAGGTCGCGATGGGATTGGATCTTGTAGTGAAAGTCCTAAACTGGCTGTTAGAAACGTTCGAAAGGGAGATATTAGGCGAGCCACCTTGTACCTAATTAATAGAAGGTATATAAATTAATATAGAATATCCTAAAATAAACTCTAAGTATGGAGGACGGAGCAAAAAGATATTTCCACTTCCTTTTTGGGACTAGTGGCTACCCACCATAAGGTCGCCAAAGTTATGGGGGCTCTGTCGCCTGAGTAACGAGATTTCAGGCGGTCTATGCCCCTAGACCCGCCAAAGGCCCCTCCGAAGAGGCCTAAAACCTCAGCAACCTTATGGGGAGAAAACCGCTAGTCCCAAAAAGGAAGGGGAAACCTCTTTTTGCTCCGTCCTCCGTATTACGGAAGTATTTAGGTGAGGACTAACATGGCTGTCTCTGAAGTCGGCCTTATGCCTATTGGTTTCTCCAGTTTGGATTTCCCACCTGGAAAGGTCGTCAGAACGTATGCGCCATGGATGAAGCTGTGAGGAGGAATACCGTGAGTAACCCAAGCCACCTCGGCCGAAAAGCCTTCGATGTGATCCTTTTCCCGCTCGAGATTGTCTTGCGAAATGAAGAGGGGGTAGGAACCTAGGACCAGAAGTGAGCGGTAGTTCGGACAAATGGTGTATCATTCGACGACGGACAGTTGCGGACACCTGGGGAGCAAGATTGGTTAGCACTGGTCCCAGGTGTTAACAGGATTCCGCACCGATGGCTTTGATCTTTTTGTCAAAGTACTCCTTGATCTGCTCCCAGACAAAGTAGATGGGCGGCTCAAGGATATAACATCCTGCAAAAAGACGGTTAACACTGCCCTTCCTGATGCCATCAGCCCAGGTCTTTATACCTTGCACGTCGTAATAAGATACGAATTTCCCCCGGGTCAGAACTTGTGAATACCACTCGGCTAGATCATCGTCCCGCTTAACACCTATCCGTGCTTCAATGGTTAGGTGGTTGGTCTAAGCGAAGGGAACGAGACATATCTTTTGTGTCGGCATTTCCTTGGGCGGTTAACTTGCCACCTTGCTTCGCAACAGGAGGCTTCTTCTGGGTCTTTGAATTGCCTTTTGGGTGTTGGGCGAGCTTGGACACTGCGTCAGCCATTTCGAAGGGTTACGTCAGGCGTCTAAGTGACTGTTAGCTCTTGTGCGACGCAAAGTAGCGTGTGGGATTACCTATCGCCTAGAGAGAAAGGCAGTAGAGCCGGAGAGAGCAGAAGGAGCGGATAGAGGATCCCACGGACGTCAGTGAACTTTTGAAGCTCGCGAAGTTCGTAAGTCATTCCACTGTCACTGTGGTTGTGCGGTTATCTCGTTCCCAGACGATATCATCACGTGCTCATTACATCACGTGGAGATTACATAAGCTTGGATGATGATTGTTAAGGTCACGTACGGGCCATATCTACACGCCCGACGACGGTATAAGGGATAATCCTGCCTAGTAGCATAGATAATAACTACGTAGCTTTATCTCCTCTCTACGGACTAGCCCCCCTAAAGAGGGCCTAATAACTAGGCCTGGGCAGAAAAGATACCTAAAGTATATATATATCCCGCTCGCCTTTTAGTATTAAAATAGTATTAATTTAAATAAATAAATCCCTTTTACGCCTTTAATAAGCTCTAGGGAAGGTTAGGGTATATATAATAGGGGACGGTTAATATATAAGAAACTACTAGTATATAGTAATCAATAGTAGGGCCTAGCTAGGATGTAGTAAACCCTAGCTCTAGCTCTAAGTAAGCTAAGAGAAGGATCTATATAATGGAACCTTGTAGCAAGTACTATAATAGGCTTATTAATGGGCTAGGTGTATAGATATTACAAGTAAGTTAATAATATAATAATAATTGGTGGAGTGGTTGCCTAATAGATTAACTCTAATTATATTTTAAGAATTACTATAAGGAAAGAACTATCTAGAGTAGGGACTGTGGTTCTTTAAATATATAACCGTACTCCTAGGAACCCTCCTTATATGTAAGGTACGCATTATATATAAGGTATATAAGTTCCTCTTATTCCTCTCGTTCCTTATATAGTATATTATATAACTCGCTTACTATTTCTCGTTATATGGTTCTACTGGCTCTATACTAGACCGTACTTATATTAACTAACTAGCTTCTTTTAACTCCCTTCCTAGTAGTTATAATATTGTACTTAAAGCGTCCATAATACTATCTCCCTCCTTCCTATCTTTGTTCTTAAAGATTCTAAGCATCTCTAAGTTGTTTACTAGAGGTATAATATCCGTCTAATTAATCTAGTTAATATTATTACTTATTATACCTAAAGCATCTTCTTCTTTATACGCGTAACGTTGTACACGCACTATAGCTGCTATACTATTACTAGGTGAAATAATACCGTCTCCGTGTTCTTATTGTGCGAAAAAGGGGTTAATTTATATTACGTTAGTAAGTCCTTTATCTTAGCAACCTTTTTTTTACTTAGAGTGTACTAAAGCGAATATTTATTCGTCCTATGATGTTTGCTCTTTTACTAACGCTAAGTGTACGCGTCCTATGACTCTTAATAGTCTTTAAGTTCCCTAAGTAATTTATTATAGGGTCTTGTGTTTAATCCACTGCTGCTTATCTAGATGGTGAGCTGATTTAAGCCCTTACTAAGTTAGAACGTTCTTAGAATATGGAGTAAAAGGCTTTAAAGGCCTATATTACTATATCTACTTATCTCCTCTGTCTTAAGAAAGTTTATAAAAAGGTTTACTTTAAGGAGTAGAAGCTTATAGAATAAGGTTTGCTAAAACTTGGCAATAAAAAAACGGATTCTCTTTAATTAGTAAAGGAAACAACTCTAAGTAGTTCGGCAGTTGCTCTTTCTAGGTCCCCCTTAGGTAACTTATTCTTTAGCAATCTTCCCTTATTAATATTACCTAACCTATTCTCTTCTAATACTCCTATACCTTTCCTATAGCATTCTTTAAATTCTCTAGTAGTTCCTAGGTAGTCTTATTATAGCCTATCTACTTAACCTTATACTATGTTTTATCGTTAATATCCTTATAACTAATAATCCTTAAAACTTACTATTTGTCCTCTTTTTGTCCTCTGTATGTATCTGCTTTATAAACTAATAGCTTAACTTTCCCGTATACTGGCTCTAGTATTGCAATGTACTGTATAGGGTAGATTTTTATCTTAGCTAGTAGGTTTAACTTAAACGTAACTAGTGAAATTCTTTATGTAATTTTAAAAGGTCCTAGTCTAATATGGTCTAACTTCTTACTTAGTTGTCAACTCTTGAAATTTTTATATAGTAGCTATACTTTATCTCCCTCCTTAAGATCTGGTCCCTTAGATCTCTTAGCGTCGTAGTATTTCTTTATTCTTTACTATACTACCTTAGCTGTTTCCGTAAGGTTCTTATAAAGATTCATTAGTGTCTCTATCCTTTACTTAGCTATACTACTTATCTTTTTTACTTATCGTAGCAATAATAATGTTCTTAGCTTATATCTATAATTCGCCTTAAATATTAAAGTACCCATTCCTTCTTATAGTGTTATATTGTATATAAATTATATAACTAGTAATAGTAATACCTAATTATTCTATGCATAATTAATATAGTGCCTTAGATACTGCTCTAATGTCTAATTTAATCTTTCCGTTTAACCGTCTGTCTACAGATAATATGCGGTAGAAGTTGCTACTTAAACTCTTTACTCCGCTAAGAATACCTCCTAGAATACTGCTATAAATCTTAGATCTCTGTCTGATATAATTTTACTTAGTGCTCCATATCTTATAAACACTTCTTTAATATAGATTTTAGTGATATCTTCTACTAATATCTCTTCTGTACACGCTATAAAGTATCCTTACTTTATAAGCTTATCTATTATTACTAAGATTGCGTTATAATCTTATCCAGTAATAGGATCTCTTAATTTTAGCAACTTAATAATAAAGTCCCATAATATAACCTCCTATGGTCTCTCTAGTATTTTAATAGGTTGTAGCCCTCCGTATAGCTTATGCCTTATTAGTTTATTTCTCTAGTAATCTAAATACTCTCTAGTAACCTTTCTAGCTATCCTCCAAATTCCGTTAATAATATACTCCTCTTAAAGTCTTAACACTAAGCCCGTGGCCCTATTATGTCCTTAAGTTAATCCCTTATAGAAATCTTCCATAAAGCGCTCTGCTATACTTTTTAGGATGTACTTTATTTTTTAGTTTTTATATATATCCATCTATAGATCTTCTAGCTATACTTTTAGAATTCTCTATACCTAAAAGCTTTTTAGTAACTTATAAATCCTCTTTAATTCTTCCTAAGTAGCTGTAATTTTTAGATAATTGTACCTAATTAATCTATCTATATCCTTTTGTAGTAAAGCCCCTAATAGCTTTTTATTATTTTATAGTTTAGCTTTTTAACTTAAAGCATCTGCCCTTATATTATCTATACCCTTAGTATACTAAATCTTAAAATAGTATTCCGTAAGTATCTCTACCTATCTAACCTATCTTTAGTTAAGTTCCTTTATTATTAGGAATCCTATTAGGTTCTTATAATCCGTCTTAACTATAAATAGTTTTTCTATGCCTTATAAGAATGCTCTCTATTTCTTTAGTACTGCAACTATGCCTAATAACTCCTTGTTGTAAATGTTATAGTTTAACTCTAGTGGTGTTATCTTCCAACTATAGTATGCTACTAGGTACTATCTATCTAGATGCTTTTATATAAAGTATACCCCTAGTATAAAGTCTAATGTATCTGTTTTTATAACCGTCTCTAGACCTAGTTAATAGATCTTAAGAACTGGCTCCTAGGTAAATAACTCTTTAACTTTTTTAAATAGTTCTTATTATTCCTTTTCCCATACCTATAGTTCTTCTTTCTTTATTAACCATGTAAATGGTTTAATATCTTTTAACTATTATGCTATAAACCTTCTATAGTAATTATAAAACCCTAGGAACGATCTTAACTGCGTAATGTTCTCTAGTTCCTACCAATTTACTATAGCCTTAATCTTCTTTAGATCTATACTAAGTTAGCCTAGTTTAATAATAAATCTAACAAAATCGGTCTTCCTAGTAAAGAACTCGCATTTCTTAATTACTACTAGTATCTGTTCTTCTTATAGTCTCTTTAAAACCCATTTAACATATTCTCCATATTCTTCCTTAGTTATTAAGTAGATGATAATATTGTTAAGATATACTATAACAAATTTATCTAAGTATTCTCCTAATATATTGTTAATTCGCTTTTAAAACGTTACTAGTGCGTTTATAAGCCCGAATTGTATAACTAATAGTTTATATAGTTCTTCCTTTAACCTAAAGGCTGCCTTTTATTTATCGCCTTCCTTAATTCTAATCTAATAGTACGCCTATCTTAGATCTATCTTTATAAAGATTTACGCATTACCTATCCTATCTTAGATTTCGCTAATTAAGGGTAAAGGATACCTATCCTTTTTAGTGATGCTGTTTAACTGTCTATAGTTAATATATAGCCTTAGCTTACCATTTTTCTTTAGTATAAATAGTACTGGATAACCCGCTAATAATTGTAATAGTCTAATATATCCCTTTTGTAAGTTTTCCTAGACAAACTCTTTTAATGCTCTACCTTCTTCTTTAGTAAGCTTATAGATTGAAAAGAACCTTAGACTTATTCCTAGTTCCAATTCTATTTTATAGTCCTATACTATATACTTTAACAGCTTTTTACTTTCTAGTAACTATAGTTTCTTGCCGTACTTATGGTATCTCTTTAGTATATAGCTTAACCCTTTTTTTATTTCCTTATAGGTCGCTCCTACTTAGTACTATACTAACTTAGCTTATTATTATATTTTACGGCGTTAAGTATCTCTAATATTAACTTAACCTATAATCTAATTAATCTTTAGATTATATTCCTGTAACTAAGGTATTCCTAATACTGCCTTATTATTCCCTAATAGTAATATATTAAAAGACATCTTAATCTATCTCCCTTTAATGGTTATCTAAATAGGTTCTATTTTAAGATTAATAATGCCTCCTTTATAGGCTATTAGATCTTCTAAAATTATTACTAATAGGTAAGGATATTCCTTTTTCCTATGTGGTAACCCTATTTTTTTTAACTGCTACTAGCAAGATATAGTTCCTTATTGCCCCACTATCTATTAATACCTTAAACTATTAATCTTGCCACTTAACTTGTAAATTTAGGTATTATCCTTAAATTCCTTTAAGGGTCTAAGGCTCTACTACTAGTTCCCTCTAGTCCTATAGGCCTCTACTTTTCCTAACTATTAGCTGCTTAATCCTATTTATACTTAGTCCAACTTAGGCCAATACTTAGTTCGCTTTTTTTCCTTAATATGCTATAAACAGGTATTCTCTAAATATTCCCACCACTATTATCTATCTAGGTATTCTTCCGTAAGAAATCTTCCTGGTTAAAGCATTAAGTCCCCTTATTCTTAAGCTTCCGTAAAATACTAACTATATATATACTTAGTATTCCTAAACCGTTTCTTATCTAGTGCCTAATATATTCTTATAGGGTATTTCCGGTTCTTTTCTTTTAGGTTTTTGTATATATCACATATATTATCCACGTATGCAATCTATGCCAATATGTAATGCGCTAGGTGTCTTAGGTTAACTCTTAACTTATCTTCGTCCTTAAGTTTAAACCTTTATTGCGTTGATTTAAACGTTACTATCTTATTCGCTAGTACTAATATTCGCATTATCTCTTTCTAGTCTATAGCTTGTTCCTCTAGATCCTTTAATATTATAATTAAGGCTCCTTTAATATAACTTATCTATCTCTTGGATATTGCTTAATTTAGTATAACCTTTTTATCTAACCACATATAAAAGTCTTCCCACTTATTATTATGTCGTTACCTAAACTACTTTTAGTATAGCTTACTAAGTATATACAATCTATCCATAAGGAAGTATCTTTTTATTGCTGCTTTATAACAGCCCTTTATATATTGTTCTTAGAGTCTAGTTAAAATCCCTAGATTCTCTTCCTCTTCTAGTTCTATAAGCTACTTAGCCCTAGGTGTACCTGCCTTTGGCCTATTAGTAACCTTCTATATAGGTGTCTTTTTCCTAAAGCGATCTGGCATTCTTAGCTCTGTAGATTGCTTCTGCTATATAAAGATTTGTTATTTAAATTCTTCCATACTTTCTTATAGTCGTCATCTTTCTAATAAATTCTTAACGTCCTTATACTTTTTAACCTTTATATCGCTTTTTTAATCTTTAGGCTAAACACCGTGTTTACCTAGTAAGTCCTTTAAGTCCATATACCTGTCTCCCAGTCTAACTACTACCTATATCGCAGATTCTCTAATCTATAAAGAAGCTCCTTACTTCTTGCCTATAGGTGTTCTTATTTATACTCCAAATTCTTAGTCCCTTAAATTCTTTAATCCTAAGCTTGCTTCTAACTTAAGCTTAGCTCCCGCCTTAGTCTAACTAGGCGTCCATAGTGTTCTTATCTTATCTTAAGAGTCTTAAATCTTATTTATCTTGTCTTAAGAATATAATGTCTATAGGAAACTCTATCCCGAGCTTATTTATATATCTTTAAACTAAGCTACTGCTCTGCTCTATCGGTTTTCGTCCGTTATAGGTCCTTAAGCTATCCTCATCCTATCTTTAGAATCTTAAATCTCTCTTATCTTATCTTAAGAATCTTAAGCCTTTGGCCTTTTGCCTTTATTAAGTGGTGAGCTAGCACTAGTAGTTATCTACTTACTTAATCTCTTTTAAATACTACTCCTACCGTCTTATAAAGCGATAGATGCTGTATCTAACGGTATCATAATACCCATTACTAAACCTTACTCTATGGCGGTCTTAGTCTCTACTTTTATTACGTTATTAAGGTTTAAATACCCCTAGTTAGTTCCTTTACTATCCTTATCGCTATTAATTAATAAATACTCTAATTCTATTATTATCGTTACTGATTATTATCCGTATATTGCTATAATATTCTAATCTAGCTTATAGAGTTGATCTTATTCTTTATCTAACTCTCTAGTTCCTCTATACTCTATAGATTTTAGCTCTTATAGCTAATAGCTTACGCTATACTTAGCGTCTTTATAAATTTAGTATACGTTGTTATAACAAAACGTAAAACTTCTAATTAAACATTCTTTCGTTCCTCGCAGTATACTATTATCCCTCTATACGTATGTGTCTTCTACTAGTTAGGTTCCCTTTATTATATAGTAACTCTAACCCTCTTTATAATCCCTCGCGAAATAACCCTATTTCCTATAATTTATATAAGCTCTATTTTTAAACTATTAACTTTACTATAGAGTCCACCTAAACGTCTTCTACTAATAAGATCCCTAGTTTGGCCTTTGCTTCTTAATCCTATAATTACTAGATTCTTAACCTCTAGGTTTTTATAGTTTCTTACTCTATCTCTTATAGGCTTTTTTAGTACTACTTAGGTCTATTAGCTCTGCGCCATACTATAGTTTCTAACTTAGCTTTGGTTATTGCGTACTCTACGCCTTATATAACTATAGAACTCTATCTTAACCTCTCTTAGTCTATTCCCTTTAGAAGATCCTATTATTAATCTTTATCGCTTAATTTATTAATTCCCTTAGGGTGTCCGCATCTTCTATTAGAATAATTACGTCCTAAACTTTAGCCTTAAGTCCCTATTTATACTATACTATAAGCGCCCTATTATTCCACTTAACTTATATAGCTAGCGTTTAGAACTATATTATGTACTTAATTGCTAAAGTTTATTACGTAATATCTTAGAGTTTTCTTTCCGCCGTGGTTACCACCTCCAGGTCTCTAAATATTTGCGTAAGTTGCTCTATAAATTCTTCCTAACTTAAAAATATAAACCGCACCTCCTAATTAGTGGTCGTTATTCTATTTACTTATATTTCTATAAGGTAAAGCTTAAACTATTTAAGTGCTCTTCCTAATAAGAATAATCCTACGTAAGCTATTTAATCTATAAATATTACTAGCTTTACTCCTTCCTGCGCTACCTTAAAGTGCATTTATATAAGAAATCCTTTAAGCTTTAATCTTTCTCCTAAGAATCTTTTAATCGATAGTAACTTAACCTTTACTACGCCTATCCTATTAATCCTTTGTTTAAGTATCGCATTATTCTCTATTAACTAGTTAACTATCTCTTATAGTTATTTAACTGTTATAGGTTATTGCGAATTAGTATCTGCTATACTAGTGTCGCCTCCTAACCTTAAAGTAGTTGCTACCGTCAATAGCGTTATAGTGGCTGCTTTTGGTGGCATATTATTTAACTTATTAAAATTATAACCTAGTAGTAATTATGTAACGGAACCTTATAGCAAGTACTACAATAGGCTCGTTAATGGGCTAGGTGTGTAGATATTATAAGTAAGTTAATAACGTAATAATAACTGGTGGAGTAGTTGCCTAATAGATTAACTCTAATTGTATTCTAAGAATTACTATAAGGAAAGAACTATCTAGAGTAGGGACTATGGTTCTTTAAATACATAACCGTACTCCTAGGAACCCTCCTTATACATAAGGTACGCATTATACATAAGGTACATAAGTTCCTCTTATTCCTCTCGTTCCTTACGTAGCATATTATATAACTTACTTACCATTTCTTATTACATAGTTTTACTGGCTCTATACTAGACCGTGCTTGTATTAACCAACTAGCTTCTTCTAACTTCCTTCTTAGTAGTCGTAATATTGTACTTAAAGCGTCTGTAATAATCTAGTAGTAACTACGAAGATTTAAGATTTAGTAGAGGTCTAGACGTAACTACTAAGCTATATATATAAGAGTATATATTAGATTCCGTAATAGTCGCGATAAATTCGCGAGCACAGTCTATTTTTTTGGCCTTATAGCGATGTGGAGTGGGACACCTTACATATATGGAGGCAGGTAAACTGGAGTTTTTTATTCTTCTAAGGTAGCTTATAGGGTTTTCCCCTTAATATACTAGGGGTTTTTTCCTATATAATATATAATTTCCCCCTATATACGGAGTAGTCTACGTAGGCCTAGATAGAATCCATATTAGACGGTAATTAAAAAGTTAATAACAATAATAATTGTACACTAACTCCTTAGCGCTCTATTCCTTAGCCGCAGTTTAAATTAGGTATAGATTTAGAGCTCTAGGAGTTAAATCAACCAAGATCCACTCTAATCCACCAATTAGAAGGCCCAATCCAAATCCATATCGAACTTGAATCCACACCGGAGCTCCAAATAGACCCCAGTCCAATTAGATCACCGATAGCGAGTGACCAGCAAGATGCCCCAGTCCAAGAACATATCGACGTTTCTTTCAGCACCAGCCCTCGGCTCCTCAATCGGCAGTAAGTTGGCCCTAACCCTCTTACGACCCTGCAAGGAAGTCAGCACATCTCGAACTTCAACTTCGCATCGGACTCACTCGACGGCCCTCCTCCAGAGCGTCATTATCCGAAGAGATAGGCGAATATAGCGACCCCGTCGCCGTACCATTCTCCATCTTCCCCTTCCGGCCAGAGTGCAGTCGCCGGCCGCCCTGACTGCTCTTTTTCGCTATCAGGTTCGATGGTTGAGGTGAGATGTCGTGTAGAGGTGGGCCAAGTAGAGACTTGTAGCGAGGTTGTGAGCTGTTCGGTTCGAACAACGGAGTGGGCGAGGAGCTTCGCATAGTCTAGACTATGGAGGATTCCGGAGGAGACTTGGATTTTGAATCCAGAGAAGAAGGTCGAGTGAGAGGTGTGGGAGGGACTCCGGAAAGGTGAGGTGCCCGGATGCTTGGAAAGAGCGAATTTAGCTGACAGTCGAGATTCACACGACTTTATTTTGTAGCAGCGGCGACGAGTAATCGAGAGCGCTTCCCGTGCATTAGTGATTGCTTTGGCTGGTGAAGAATACTTGCCAGTTACTTGCCCTGATGCTGGGGCCAATCTGGGGCCAATAGTCTTCAGGGCGAGTATGTACAGCCATAAGGATAGACGAGTGTTCGTAGGATACACGATAGCAAGATATCATATACAGCGACAGAAAAAGAAATTTTGGTGTC
>Ga0307515_10016000_pt1 | contig 13771 bp, 17 predicted proteins | sample 17_EM_MG_FD_194513 | JGI IMG/M metagenome (GOLD analysis project Ga0307515, IMG submission 194513) | Populus trichocarpa ectomycorrhiza microbial communities from riparian zone in the Pacific Northwest, United States - 17_EM | ecosystem: Host-associated > Plants > Roots > Unclassified | place... | reverse complement strand
CGTACCCGGCGGTCGCCTACCTACGGCAGGTCCTCGAACCCGGCAGCTACGTCGTGATGTCGCATCCCGCCGACGAAGCCTTCGACAACGACAGCGCCGACACCGTCGCGGAGGTCTACCGGCGTACCACCGCGCCCACCGGGGGACTCCGCAGCCGCGCCAAGATCGCCGAATTCCTCCAAGGACTGGACGTGCTCGAACCCGGCCTCGTCTGGGTCTCCCAATGGCGACCCGGACCGATCGCCGACACCGGCGACCACCATCAGATCGGCATGCTCGCCGCAGTCGCACGCAAACCCCACCCCGTGACTCAGGCCTGACAGCGGAAGCCCCGCCCCGGCCGGGACGCGCCCGGCTGGCCCGGTAGTCGTCCTCGATCGGGCAGCCAACGGCGGCGACCGGATAGATCGACGAACGGCTCAGCAGACAGGCCTCCGCTGGCGGGGCCCGTCGACCGGCTGTTGCCAGGTGGGGAGCCCTGACCACCGAGCTGAGCCAGCGGATGCGGCAGGCCCAGGCGTCGGTGGAGTCCCGCGGTGGGGAGGTCGTCGCCACCGTCGATCATGCGGGTGGGTTGGCCGATTTGGTACTGCGCAAGCAGGCTATGCGGCTGCCGGCGGACGAGCTGGCCGCGCTGATCGTGGCGACGAGCCGGCGGGCGCAGGCCACAGTGGCGCGGCAGGTCGGTGACCTGGCGAGGGGCCTGTACGGCTCCGACTCGCCGACGGCCGCGTTCATCGCCAACACCTACACCGAGCAGTTCCCGCAGCCGCTGGATGAGGAGCGCGAGTCACGATGAGCCAGCCTGATGTTCAGCTCGACTCGGCGGCGTTGCGCAGCCACGCGCTGATGGTGGACGAAGCCGCCCGGATGTGTGACGAGGCTGTCGGCGCGGCCAACTACGTCGATATGCACGACGAGGTGTACGGCATGCTGTGCAGCCCAATGGCGTTGAAGTTCATCAACCCGCTGCAGGACTGGGCGTTGCAGGAGTTGCGGTCCGGCGTGGACGCGACCGCGCATCTCGCCGAACTGTTGCGGGCAGTCGCTGACGACGCCGACACCACCGACGCCGCCGCGGCACGGCGGTTGCGAGAGGGCGGCTGATGAGCGACGGGACCTACATCACGCGGCCAGGGCTGGTCGCCGCGGAGAGCGGGACGAAGGCGTACGAGGGTGCCGGGATCTTCGAGTCGGCCTGCGGCGTCGCCGACGGTGTCGCTCACGGGGATTGGCTGGGCGCGGGCGGCAACCTGGTCGCGACGGGCCTGTCACTGTTGGGTGCGGTGATGGATCCGTTGCAGGCGGTGTTCGCCGCCGGGGTCGGCTGGCTGATGGAGCATGTCAGTTTCCTGCGGGAACCGTTGGACAGGCTGGCCGGGGATCCGCACGCTATCGACGGGCACGCACAGACCTGGAAGAACATCGAGCAGCGCATTTACGACGCGACGGATTTCTTCGTCGCCGAGGTCAACAAGAGCACGACGGTGTGGGCGGCGCAGTCGGCGCAGGCGTACCGACGGCGGGCCCGCGCTCATGCGGAGTCGATCCAGGCCATGGGCAAGATCGCCGACGTGTTGAGTAAGGTCACCACGATCACCGGGGCGATGGTCGGGGTCGTGCGGAACACGATCCGCGACATCGTGGCGGACGTGGTCGGTGCGTGCATCTCGAAAGCGATCCAGGCCGTCACCGTGGTGCTGATTCCCAAGGTGGTGGCCGAGGTGGCGATCCTGGTGGGCAAGACGACCAGCAAGATCCTGAACCTGCTCAAAGGGCTGCTGTCGGCGGTCAAGCGGATGGGCGGGCTGGTCAAGCGGTGTGACGCGATCCTGGAGGAGATCGGTCAGGCCAACCGCAACGTGCTGCGGCTGGAGGCGTTCCGGCTGGAGGCCGCGGGCACGTCCCGGCCTGGCGTAGCCGGGTTCAAGCAGGCCTACAAGACGTTGAGCGACGGGCAGGTGTCGGTGTACGGGCCCGCCAATCACGTCGCCGTCGAGACGGCGAAGAGCGCCAGCGCTACCAACAGTTCCCAGAACACCGGCGCCACCGGCTCCACGCTCAGCGGGGACGATCCTGCCCCGAACCCCATCGACCTGCCGCTCTGACGAAGGCCGCCGCCGTGGAATCCCCAGACGATCGGATCGCCGAACGACGCGCGCAGCTGCGGGCGCACGAGCAGCAGCTGGACCGTGAATCCGCCGCGAGAGCCGCGGCGGGTCCGGGGCCGCAGCCGCAAGAGCGCCGCGGCGGCGGGACGGTGCGGTCGGTGCTCGTCTTCACCGGCATCCTGCTGCTGGCCGCCGGACTGTTGGGGGTGGCGGTCACCCTGAACCGGTTCGCCGGTAAGGACATCGGCGACGCGAAACTGCTCGGCCGGGCCGCCGTCACCTCCTGCACCCGGCACGGACCGGTCACCAACAAGGGCTTCGGCTACTGGCAGCGGTGTGCTGCCACCATCACCTGGGATGACGGGAAGGTCAGCAGGCTGAGCGTCGACGCGGTGTTCACCTCCGCCGACATCGGCACCGAGGTGCGTGTCGGGGACCTCGGTGACTACCGCACCAGCAAGCAGCTCGCCCGCGCCGACGTCGAGCGCCGGGGGTGGCTGGCGTGGATCGGCTACGCCGCCGGAGCCCTCGCGTTCATACCCGGCCTCATCCTCGTACTGCTCGCCCGTGAGCTCCTGCGATTTCGCCGACGCTGACACCCCACCGATAGGTCGGGCGCCGTGCAGGGGCACACCGTCACCGCAGAACCCCGACCTCGGCAGACGCCGACAACCGAGCGCGGCGGGCCGGCACGGCCCGGCTCGCGCCAACCGGCTTCCGCTGAGCGACGCCAGGCCTTGACCCGCGTCACCCCGGCAGGCGCCGTGCCTGCCGGGGAGACGGCGAGCCAGGTATGGCGTAACACCGGCTCTGCCGGCCACGGCGTGGCGGCTGATCGCGCAACCGCTGACCACAACGGTGGTTGACCATGCTGACGGCGGCCGTGACAGCCGCAGCCACAATGCGAACGCGGCTGTCGAGCAGACCCAGGCTTGGGTGTCTCGCTCACCCGTGGCCGTGGCCGTGGCCGGTGGCCGACGCGACGCATCGCGGTGGCAGGTCAGGCCGGCGCGTCGCCGGGCCCGGCCAGCAGGCGCCGGCAGAAGTCGCTGGTCGCCGTCGAACGCCGGTCGGCCGCCGGGGTCAGACCGTGTGCGGCGTCGTCGGTGTGGGCGCACCCGGTGGGGTGGGTGAGTTGTGCGTACTCGATGGCGCGTACAGCGCGGGCGCCCAGGACGCGGCGTTCGGCGCTACCGGCCGCAGGGAATGCCGTAAGGCCGTCGAGGAGGCAGATCATGGCTTCCTCGTGGCGGCCGCAGCCGGCGAGCATGCAGACGACCCGCACCGTCAGAGCGGCCAGGGCGGGGTCACGGTCGCCGTAGGTGTTTCGCCAGCCGGCCAGAGCGCTGACGGCCTCGCGAATTCCGTCGCCGCAGTGCCCGCCGGTGTGTAACGCCTCGGCCAGGCACATCCGCAGGTACGCCAGCGGGCCCGGCGCCGCCGACGGGCCGGCCGTGGTGAGGTGTTCGCGGCACAGGCCGATGGCCTGCTCATGTCGGCCGCGCTTGGTGAGCGTGCTGGACAGCACGTGCAGGGCGTATCCGGACGAGTCGTCGCAGGGTTCGCACACTTGTCGGCTGGCTCGGTAGGCGTAGTCGGCCCAGGCAAGCCCGAGGTCGCGGTCGTGGGCGACGACTCCGTAGCGGGCCGCGGCGTCGATCAGCATTGGCACGGCGGGGGCGGTGTCGGGGTCGAGGCCGTCGAGGTAAGACTCGAGCAACGCCGCAGCGCTGTCGAAGGCCTCCTGCTCGCCGCTGCCGATGAGGTGTGTGGCCACTCGGACCGCCGCTTGCAGGGGCAGCGCGCTGGGCGTGGTGTTGTCCGGCGGCCGGATGTCGGCGCGGGTCGCGGCGGCGTAGGTGCGTGCGCCGTCGATCACGTCGCGGACGTCCAAACTGCTCAGGTCCGCGCCACCGAGGTGGCGGGCGAGCAGCGTGCGGGCCCGCCCGTAGCGGTGATCCGCGATGGCCAGCCGGGCGCTGCGGACCGCCGCCTGCAGCGTGCCCGACCACACCGGCGTAGTCCCGCAGTGGTCGCTGTTTGGCCGCGACCGCGCGTCGCCCGGCTGGTGAACCGGTGAACCCGCCCCGTCGTGCCCGCCCGGCGGCGGGATTTTGTCGTCCGGCGGATGTCCGAGCACGACGATGTCCTTCCTATTTCGAGACGATGGGGCCGAACGGCATCGGTGCTGATCACTGTTGAGGGCTGCCGCGTTGCCACTCTGCGGCCAACGCTCGGTAGTTCGCCATGATCTGGTTGATGTGTTGCCGGCGTTGCGCGGGGATCGGCATCCGCGACGTGTCGAGTTCCGGTTCGGGTGGGCGTGGTGTATCGCGTGGGAGGCGGGCGACGGCGTCGGCCTCATCGACGGCGGGTCGGGTCGGCGCGCGGCGGGTCCTCGCCCACCAGGTCTGTCTGCTCATCGGGGGTCGGTCCTGCCTTCCTGGATGCGGTGATGCCGGCGGCATCACCGTGATGCGCATCCGGCAGGGGGATGTGGTGGCACTTGGTTCGTGAGGGGAGGTGAAGCGGGCCCCGGCACTCGGTGGAGGAAATGCGGCCGGGGCCCGCCCCTTTTGTCGGCCTCGCGGTGGCGGCCGCGAGAGCCGAGCTTCATCGCGCCCCGGGGCGCCGCCGATGGGGCGCGGCGGGCCACCGGGGTGTCGTTAGAGCGGCGTGGTGTGACTGCGGCGGGTCGAGGGTGTCGTGGCGGCGTTGCGGTTGTTGGCGCCGCCGCGCGGCCGCATCGGAACCTGCTCCAGGCGCAATACCCTATGCACGGTGCCGTAGGAGCAGCCTAGGTCGGCGGCGATGCGACGTATCGGGTCCTTTTTCACGACGTAGCGGTGTACCACGTCGTCGCGCCACGGCGGGGTTCCCCACGGGGTGGGAGATGGATCGGTTCCTGCGTTGCGGGTGCTGGAAGACATGTCCGACAGCTCCAATCGGAGGACGAGGTTGAGTGATCAGCGCTTGGTGGGCGGGTGATGGCGAGCAGGTACCGGACGGGGCCGCCTGCGAGAAACGGCCGGCGCGCCGGCTGCGACGCTCATGTGTGAGCGGTCCATCGAAGGTTGCGGCGGCCTCGGGTCCTCAGGGCTACCGACGATCGGCGGCCGCCGCTCTGGATGGCGCCGCAACACACCGGTGGGTGCTTGTTGCTCAGCCGTTCCCGTGCGGTCCTACGTCTGACGGGCCGGCCGTGTCGGGGGCACCGTGGGCGATCGGGCAGCTTGTGGTGGCGGCCAGCGCGCGGCGTTGAAGCAGCACGGCGCTGCGCTGGTACTCCAGCGGCTGGTCCTGGTCGAGGTGGAGCTGGGGCAGCCGTAGTGCGAGCGTCCGCACCGTCGTGGTGGTCTCCAGCAGGGCCAGCTGCTCGCCGATGCAGCGCCGGGCGCCCACGCCGAAGGCGAGGTGCCTGCGGTTGTTGGGCCGGTCCGGGTTGAAACAGTCCGGGTCGGCGAATGCCTTCGGGTCGCGGTTCGCCGTCCCGAGTAGCAGCAGGCAGCGGCTTTCGGCCGGGATGGTGACGTCGCCGATGGTCACGGCTCGGGTCGTGTATCGCTGCCAGCCGACGATCGGTGGCCGTAGCCGCAGCGCCTCGGTCACCAGCGCATCGAGGTACAGGTCGTCGACGGCCAGGCGGGCCCACGCGCCGGGAACGGCCAGGGCCTGCTCGATCACATGGCAGATCGCGCTGGCGGTGGTCACCCAGCCGGCCCCGACGAGATTGAGGACCTCACCTACGACTTCGTCCAGAGCCAACGGCTTGCCGCGGCGGTCGCGGTAGCGCAGCAGGTCGGCGACCACGCCCTCGCCGTAGCCGCCTGAGGCGGCTCGTGTGGTGACGGTCTGCTGGCAGTACTGCCACATCGCGGCGGCGTTCTCGAGGGCGGCGTGCCGGCCGCGTTCGTCGAGGTCGGACCAGGCGAACTGGGTGAAGGAGATGGTCCATTGGCGCAGATCGTGCTGGTCGTCGACGGGTAGGCCGAGCACGTCACACAGGACCGGCAGCGTGACCCGGGCCGCGAGGTCCGCCACGTCCACCGTGGCGGCGCCGGCGACCTCGTCGACCAGGTCACTTACCCGGCGCGACACCATGTCGCCCCACCGCTGCCGGACGGTGACGCGTGTGTGGGGGAACACGTCGCTGAGGGCGGCGCGTCTGCGGGTGTGTTCGGGCGGGTCGACGGTGACCACCGAGGTGACGTCCCGCATACCGGCGAGGATCGGGCCGGCCTCGGCCGGCTGGGGGAGGATCGGGGCGAGCACGGTGCTGTTGGAGAACTGCTCGGCGTCGGTCAGGACGGCACGTATCGCCTGGTGGCCGGCGATCAGCCAGAGGCCGGACGGCTCATGGTGCAAGACCGTCTGTCGGCTGGCCGCGGCCGGGTCATTTCTGTCGAACAGGTCGTAGGGCATGAAAGAAGCTCCTTTGCGGGAAAGGGGAGGTCGGCAGTTAAAGCGCGCCTGGTGGAACCCGGGGCACGGCCTGGCGGGCGCGGCGTGGGCCGGGGTTGCCCGGCGCCGTCGGTGGCCGCGCGGGGGAACTAGGCCATCGCTGCCCACGCCGTCGTGAGCAGCAGGCGACGGGGTTCGCTCGGCGACCGGGTCAGGGTGCGGATCCGGAACGTGGTTCACGGGGTTTGGCCGGGTCGCCGCGCCTGGGACCCGTGAGGGCTGTTCGCTGGTACCGGCCGTCCGGGTTCGCCGGGGCGTGCTGCCACGTGGCTGCCTGGCGTCGCGGCGTCGCGGTCACCGCTGGTGGTGTAGGTGAGCCAGCGGCGGCGCCGCGGTGTGAACCAGCCGACGCCGATCCCGATGCGATGGGTACGTGCCGGTGTGTCGGGGTCGTGGTCAGGCATGCGCGTCGACGTCCTCGGGCAGCAGGTCGGCGACGCTGCGCAGCGGCCGGGACCGGATGACGGCGGCGCCGCCTGTGTCGATGCGCCGTACGTGATCGTCGGCGATGACGGTGACGCTGGCCAGGCGTGTGCCGGTGTGCAGGTGGAGCCGGAACCCGGCCGGCAGGTCGAGGGCGCGAACGAGTTCGTCGTCGCTGAGAATGTCGTGTCCGGTGCCGCCGGTGTGTCCGGTGACCGGGGGTAGCGGGGTGAGTTCGCCGGCGCCGGTCTGTGCGGCGAGGTCGATCAGGGCTTGGACCCGGTCGCGGGTGGCGGTGGTTCTGCTGTGCAGATGCACCGGCAGACCGGCGGCGACGGCGTCGCGGATAGCACCGGTCGTGAGGGTGAGGTTCCCGGCGCGGCGGTGCGGGTCGGCGGCGGTGCGCTCGTCGAGGGTGATGCGGACGGCGTCGACGGCGCCGGCGAGTTGTTCGGCGCGGCCGTGCAGATGCCAGCCGGGTGCGGTGACGCTGACGACGGCTCGTCCGCCGGCGATGATCCGCTGCGCGACGGCGGGCAGGCCGTTGAGCAGGATCGGGTCGCCGCCGCGGATCTCCACGCCGAGGACACCGGCGTCGGCGAGGATCCCCGCGGTGCGGTGCCAGTCGTGTTCGCGGCTGGAGATGCTGCTGGTGGGGACGCCGAGGCTCCACCGTACCGACACCGGGATGGGTCGTTCGACGTCGATGGCGCCGGCCGGCAACGTGCGGTCGTCGAGGGTTTGCCGCCCGGCGTGGTGGGCGCCGGGCCGGCGGTCGGGGTGGCGGTGGGTGGCGCCGGTGGCGGGGTCGTGCAGGATTCCGCCCAGCGCGGTGGCGGCGGCGAACACGCGGATCATCGCCGAGCGCCCGTGGTGGTGCGAGCCGGAGGGCGGGTGGCGGGTCGCCACATGCGGTGCAAGGTGGTGCCGTCGGCGAGACTGATGTCGGCGGGGGTCATGTCGTGGAAGCCGAGGCGACGGTAGAGGCGACGGTTGTCGGGGCCGGTGGCTTCCAGGTAGGCGGGGAGCTGGTCACGGTCGAGCCGGTCGAGGGTGTGGCTGATCAGCGCGGCGCCCAGGCCTTGGCGTTGCCGGTGCGGGTCGACGGCGAACAACATGCCGTACCAGTGCGGTTCGTTGGGGTGGTGCGCGTCGAGCAGGTCGTCCAGTTCCCGGAACCGGGGCAGGAACTCGCCGGTCACCGCGGCCAGGCGGCTGTCGTAGTCGACGGGCGTGCCGGGGTGGCCGGTGTGGTCGAACCACACGGTGACGGCGCTGTGGTCGTCGGTCAGCCAGACCTCGCCGGCGCCGTCGGCGGCGTGCTGGGCGAAGAGGTGCAACCAGCCGCGCATCACCGTCTGCCGACGCGTCGGGTCGGGGACCAGGCTGCTGCTGATCTGCAGCGGACGAAAGGAACGTTCGATCAGGTCGGCGGCGGCGGCGACCTCGGCGGAGTCGCGGGCAGCGTGGATGGTGGCGGTCATCGGGTTGCTCCGGCCGCGCGTACGGTGACGCTGTCGGGGCCGAGGCCGATCTTCGCGTACACCTCGGGCTTTCTGGCGCGCAGCACGAGCCCCCAGCACACGCCGGCGGCGAAGACGACGCCCAACGCGGCGGGTACCACCCGGGCGGGTCCGGTCCAGCCGTCGACGCCGAACAACTCGGGCAGGTTGCGGAACGTCGCGTAGGTCAACGCGAGCAGGGCGAGGGTCGCGATGATCGGGGCGATCAGGCGCCGCCACAGGTTTTCGCCGCGCCGGTCGCGGGCGAAGTAGCTGATGACGCTGATGCTGACCACGACCAGCAGCACCAGCACGCCGAGGCCGCCGGCGGTGACACCCCAGTAGAACAGCTGCTCCAACGGTTTCCAGTCGAACCAGATGTAGAGGCCGATCACGGCGAAGCCGACCGCGGACTGGGCGAAGGAGGCGTAGCGGGGGGCCTTGCCTTCAGTTCGGCCGAAGATGCGGGGGGCGACGCCTTCGCGGCCGAGCGCGTACCCGTACCGGGAGATCAGGTTGTGGAACGCGATCATCGCGGCCAGCAGGGAGGTGAGGATCAAAGCTCGGCCGACTTCCACAGCCCACGGGCCGAGCTGGACGGCGGCGAGGTTGAAGAACAGGTCCGTGCCCTCGTCACCCGCCCGCTGGTAGACCTGCTCACCGGCGGCGGAATAGATCACCGTGGCGCCGAACACGTAGATCAACCCGACAACGCCGATGGTGGCGTAGGTGGCGCGGGCCACGTTACGGCGGGCGTCTTTGGCTTCTTCGGCGTAGGCGGCGGCTTGTTCCAGTCCGGCGAACGCGGTGAACCCGATCCCGATGGCCAGCGCCGCGCCCGGCCCCCACAGATTGTCGACCGCCAGGGGATGCAGTGAGAAGTGGAACCCGGGGGTGGTCACGATGGCGATGCTGTAGACCAGCACCAGCAGCGTCTCGGTGATGACGAGCACGGCCAGGACCTTCTCGCTGAACCCGATCTCGAGAGCGCCGAGCACGGCGACGACCAGCCAGCAGGCGAACGCCACGATCCACCACGGCACGCCGATCCCGGTCCAGTCCTGCAGGTACGGGGCGCCGATCGCGCCGACCCCGCCGTAGCAGCCGATCTGAAACCCGGGATAGATCAACAACGCCACCCAGGACACACCGACCCCGACAGGCCGGCCGAGGCCTTTGGCGGCGTAGGCGTAGAACGCGCCGGCGTTGGTGATCCGCCGGGCCATCGCCAGATAGCCCTGAGCGAAGACCAACAGGACAACGCCGACCGCGGCGATACCGATCGCGATGCCGGGCTGACCGGTCAACGCGAGCGCGGTCGTGATCACCATGGCCACGACCGTCAACGGCGCCACCGACGATCCGATGGACAGGCCGATACCGAACGCGCCGACCCGATCAGCGGCCAAAGCGGTGGACAACCTGCTGGGTGCAGGCGGCGTGGATATGACGGTGCCGGACACAATGCTCCTTCACAAGGCAAGGGGAAAGAAAGGGGATTCCGGGAGGTAGCAAAGGGGGATCGGCGCCGGGTCGGGCGATCCCGGCGAGGCGGCTGTCGCGCCGTGCCGGCACGGATGGGGCAGGCGTGTGTCAGCCGGTCATCACGGTGTTGCCGAGGACCGCGTTGGCGTGATCGATCAGCGTGCGGTAATCCGCGGGGATGCTGCTCTGCTGGTCCTTGAGGAACGCGACCTCGTCCGGGTCGAGGGTTTGCAACACGATCCGGTCCAGCTGCGTCAGGGAGTACAACTCCGTGAGCAGCAGGCTCTGCTCGTCGAGGGCTCGGCGCTGTCGGACCGCTGTCGCTATCCCCGCCGACGCCCAACACGCGTCGTTCGCCTGCCGGGGGACGTGCACGGCCGTTCTACCGCTCATCTTCCAGCGGATCACTGGCACCGCCACCGGCGGGACACCACGGGTCAACCGGCCCTTCTCGATGGCACGGTCGCCGACCCGACGCGCCGGCGCGTACCGGCCGTCATCGAACACGCCCTCCATCAAGGCCCGCGCCCGGTCCGGGCCGTCACCGGCCAGGAACGCGATCCACTCGCTGATGCTCTGCCCCAACGGGCCATGCCGTGGCAACCGCTGCACCTCGTCGCACATCATGAAGAGCAGCTCGTACAACGTGTCATCGGCCGGCCACGGCACATCCGTCAGGAACAACTGCCAGTTCTCGAACCCGGTCTCGGACAGGTTGGCCAGCACGATGTGACGGCCCTTCACCAACTCACACAGCAACGCCGTACCCAACCCGACACCGAACGGCCGGTCCTTCAACGCGCACGAACCACCGAGCTGGTCATGTGCCGACAACCAAAACTCATCCGCGAGCCGCAACAGCTTCGCCATCTCCCTACCTCCCTTCCCGGCTTCCGGGGTCGTGAAATATGCGGCTGTCCCGGCTGGAGGGCTCTGCCGGGCGATGAATCTGCGCGGACAAAGGCGAGCGAAGCAGGAACGGATCCGGCAGCTCGACCGACATGCACCGCTGCGGGACACGGGACCCCGGGTGGCGGCGCCGTGGCCGGTAGCCGGTGTCGTCCGATATCGGCGGTGGGTGCGCGGCCATCTTCCATCCTTTGTGGAGTGTCAGGGAGCAATGCGTTGGTGCTTGAACGACAAGTCTTCGAAGGAGCTGCTTGTACGGCGTAGGCGCCGTCGGTACCGGGGTGCTTTGCCTGGCTGTGGGCGGGTTCGGCATGGCGCCCTACGCTGACCAGCCCCGTTCGCTGGTCGGGCATGGCTGTGGAAGTCATTGAGCATTCGAGACCTGGCGGCTGCCTTCGACAACGGCGGCCAGGATGGAACTAGCTCAAGACCACGTATTCAGGACTGTCGTGCGCACGGCTCTCGGCGTCGCAAGGAGCCTGCCGGGCCAGAGGCCGCGTCGGAGCCGGCGGGCTGTCTCTCGGTCGAGCGACCGGTGAACTCCGCACTGCAACAGCGTCATGCGCTACCTGCGGAAGGGGGTCGCCTGTCACCAACGCCGCCAGCGCATTTCGCACAGCGGAGATCCGAGTACCTCGATCGGAGCTGCTTTCCAGACGAACCCACGGAACACCAAGCTTCGATGCCGCATGCCGAAGTCCTGGCCGCCGCAGCCGGTAAGCATGCAACGCGTTCAGGAAAGCGTGAATCTCGGCCGGTCGCCAATCCGCGCAACGTTCACCACAATCAGGGAACAGGCCATCGCTACCGAAGTCGTCGAAGCTTTCACCGTGCCGGACGTGGCCACACGTGGAACACGAGCGGCGGGCGTACATACGACCCGCGAGAACAAGATCGGACGCGTCGAGTTCAATCACGTTCAACGGCATACCGACCGTCTGGGTGATCACGTGCAGCAAACGCAACTGCTCAGCGTTCGCCGGCGAGTGGGGAAGGACAGCGACGGAACCGATGCTGGGATCGGGCTTCACGTGAACCAGCACCATGCGCAGGATCGAGCTGGCAACTTTCGCGCCGCCGAGCAATGAGAGCCCTGGTGCGCTCGCAATCGCCGGCGACGTGCTGCTGGTCCGTCTGTCGCTGGAACGGCTGAACACCGCAGCCGCTGGATGGTCGTAGCAGGCCAGTTCGATGCTGGTCGTCGTCACACCCGAACCGGGCGGTCCGACCAGGCAGGTGAAGCCTGAGGCGACCTCGGGGGCGATGAATTGATGCGCCATCACGGTTTCTCCCTCCTCGCCTGCGGCGACTGGGCGCGTAGTGGATCTGCCACCCGTTCGACAACGCCGGCCACGTGATCGAGTTCTGGCTGTAGCCCGAAGTGCCGGTTCGGCCAGCCGGGCTCGTCGCCGTGCGACGGCAACTGCAGCGAGGCTGCTGCGGCGCCACGGCTCGCGACATATCGACGTGCCGGGACCAGGGCTTCTCCGACACCGTCGAGCCCAACAAGCGCCGACAACGAGTCCCGGTGATAGCGGCCACGGCCCGGATGCTTGCCCGTCATGGCCGCCTCACGTCGTACAGGAAGCGGGCGTAGAGGCCCTCAATGGGAAGTCGATAGGAGGCGAGGCCCATGACAGCCCCCAACAGCAAACCGCGCTGCGCTGTCGACAGGACGCTCAACTGGCCCTTGGCGGCGGGACACGGCCACGGATCGCCGCAGCTGAAGCAGTCGAATGTGGTCAGATTGGGTAGCTCGTCGAGAAACGGGCACGCGCTGAGAAGCCGATCCAGGTACGTGAACCGCTCATCCGCAGCGGACTTGATCCTTCGGATCACGGCGGCATACCGCGCTGTCGAACCCCCACAACGGGCGCGACGCAACCGCCGGCCGCAAAGGTTGGAGAACCCCGCCCGGCGCGGCACTTCAAACGTCTCGCCGCAACGACGATGAAGCGGCCGAGACGGACCGCGACGATCGAAAGACCGATCTTTCGGCCGGAGGGACCCAGGGCGACTCATCTCGAACTCCGCTGAACGCGCCGCGTAGCGCCGATCCTCCGCCCGACGGCGGGCAACTCACGCCATGCCACCGGCAGCCACTCCGATGGCCTCATCGCCGACACCTCCTACACGTCCGGCACATCGCGGATTTCCCCGGATGATCGACACCACTGATCTCCTTGACGTAGGACAGAGGCTCATCAACTGGAACCCGATGAGTACGCGATCTCAGCGCGAGGCCGTTGTGCCGTAGGGCGGAGTCGTCTGCGCAGACGGGCTTCATGGCGCCTCCTAGCACCTTCTTGATTGGGGTGAACGCGCGGGCTTTGTGATCCACTGCATACGGTGGACGATCCCCGGGCTCCTGGGAATACCTGCAGGTGGGGAGGGATGGGGATGGTCGGGGAGGGATCCCTCCTCCGCAGAGGATCCGCGCCGCCGTCGGCTTCCGCTGTAGCTGCGCGGATGTAAACTCAACGTCAGTCGCGTCCGCCCTTTTGCACATTTCAGTTCTGGGCGTTGATCGGAGGGGCTCGCGTGATCAGTACGTATGTCCGGCGACTCCGCCTTGGTGCGGAGCTGGCGACATGTCGGGAACAGGCCAAGTTGTCCTCCGACCAGCTAGCCCGCGCGGTTGGCCTTCCTCGCACAACGATCTCCCGCCTAGAGAACGCCCGTATGCGTCCGGACCCCGACGACGTGATGCGGATCCTCGAGCGGCTGGGAGTGACCGGCGACGACTGGACCCGACTGATGACCATCGCCCGCGAGGCTGGCGAGCGTGGTTGGTGGGAGTCCACTGCTAGCAAGATGGGCGTGAGTCAGGCTCTGTACGCCAACCTGGAAGCCGGTGCGGAGCTAATTGCCGAGTATCAG
>Ga0307515_10015999_pt1 | contig 13771 bp, 13 predicted proteins | sample 17_EM_MG_FD_194513 | JGI IMG/M metagenome (GOLD analysis project Ga0307515, IMG submission 194513) | Populus trichocarpa ectomycorrhiza microbial communities from riparian zone in the Pacific Northwest, United States - 17_EM | ecosystem: Host-associated > Plants > Roots > Unclassified | place... | reverse complement strand
ATGATTCTTTAATTCTACAAAGTCAGGTGGGTGAGCCGTCTCTTCATCGATTATGGGTGCCTTTGTTTTTTACTGCTTTTATATTTATGATGTGAAAAACGCAGCAAGTGTTTTATAACGGTAAAAATTATGTTTTATATCATGCAATCATAAAAAAAAAATTAAGTTTGAAATATAGATTTTATCAAACAATTTTACATGTTTTTTAACCATGTTTTGTAAAACATTGTTTGTTTTTACGTTTTAAAAACACTTCTGAAAAAATTTAATAATCTTTTATTTTTTGAGTATTTTAGATCATTTTGATGCGCTGATATCAAAAATAATTTTTTAAAAATAAAAATATATTATTTTAATGCATTTCCAAATAAAAAACACTTTGAAAAGCAACTACAACCACACAACTACCAAACATTTTATATATGTTTTTTGCTGCACATAAATCTCAACCACAATTTTTATCAAACACGTATTTAAATCCAACTAACTACACCTAATCATATTTTTTTTAAAACTTATTTTTTTAAAACAACAACCCTAAAAAAATAACTCAAAAACAAACACACATGTATTTCGATGAAAATTGAAATTGAAAAAGTAAAGTGGAACATAATTATTAAACTGAAACGTTTTAAACATATCATATTTTCTTTCTACGTAAAAACAAACAAAACTACAAAAGAAAGAAAAACGATGAAAGAAGATGAAATATGGAAGATCAATCATCATGATATATGGACCAATATAGGCTGCTAGAATGATCTGTACTTGCATCTACATTTTCACAGTATGATTAAACATGGCCTGGCCTGCCACCGGACCTTTCCGAGGCCGAGTTTAAAAAAACTAGGTTGAAGTCTAGATAAATATCAAACTCAAGAAACTCCAGTAGACTCCACAAGAACTCAATTTAATTTAAATAAAAAAATCAAAACCAATATTATTTTAACTTTATATATATAATACTAAAATAATATTATTTTAATCAACTCGAATTAATCTAATCAACAATATTTAAACTTAATCAGAATACTAATATTAATTTAATAACTTTGTTTTATTTTTCTCAATTATATATATTCTCATTTCATATAGTTCGGAGGGATCATAAAAATAAACCTAGTTAGTTTTTTTTAATTTAAATTTCATGGTATTATAAGCATCATAAATATCTCTTATATTTTTTTTTTATGAAAATGGTTTTCAAAAAATAAAAATCATTAATATGTTAAATATATATTAGTAAAAAGAACATGGTCTTATGATACCATCAAAATAAAATATTATTTATAATAATAAAAATTGGTAATAATAAATGGTAGAATATAACAACCCATTTCATAATTAAATATCAGTTTAGTTATATAAAAAATATCAAAACTTAATGAACAAGGTCAAATTTATAAAAATTTATTTTTATTTTCTTATAAGTTTAGATTTATTATTATTATTATTATTATTATTATTATTTATAGCTATCCTTAAACTTCATTTAAGAGAAAACATAACATTAATTATTATTCTACGAATTTTTTCATATCTTTTATTTTTATTTGAATAAATCAATATTTCTACTTGATTGTTTTAATTTTAATTAAATTATCTTGATCGAATATGGTCTACAGAAGTAGTAGTGGCGGAGATACCTTAGGGCGAGAGGCGGGAACACGCGCCCCCCCCCCCCTCAAGTTCAGTTCGATTCAATTCAATTCAATTTTTATAGTCTTAGAAATATTTCATATATGTTCTTAACTATTTAAAATTATTAAATAGATCCCCTAAAATTATTCGATAAAACCAGAGTTTATGAATGTAAACTAAGATTTTCTACTCCTATTAAGTTTTTTTTTTTTTGGTAATAATTGAAAGTTTTATTAAGAAAATGGCTATAAAAATAATAGGCTAACTTACATTAGATGAACAAGCAGAGGAAAGGAAACAGAAAACAGGAAAGCACAAAAGCTGCTGCAACTTTGAAACAGGGGAGCACAACAATTAGGGGGAACGAAAAAAACATAAAAAACCAACTCCTCCCTACTGAACATTCTCTATATTAAGCTCCAAAGAGCTGGAATCAAGCCTCAGCCATAAAGTAATACTTTGGCGCACCATAGAGAAACAAATTTGGAGGTTAGGGGAAGCGTAATTAAAAATAACATCATTCCGGTGGAGCCAAAGATTCCATACAACGCATGAGAAAAGAAGTTGTCGTGAGAAATTTTGCTGCTTGCCTTTAACCATGAAAGACCATTGGTAGCACATATCATCAACAGATTTTGAAAAAACACTACAAAAGCCCTGATTAGAAAGCAGTTTCATCTATATATTCCAAGTGAAGTGGCAGTGAATGAAGAGGTGACTTGAAGATTCCAAGCTTTTATTGCAGAAAGCGCATCTTGATTCTTGAAGGGTGAGGTAGTCATGCTGAAATAGAAAATCTCTTGTGGTTACTTTGTCTTGGACAACGAGCCAAAGAAAAAGTTGCACTTTTGATGGGGTTAGTTTTATCCAAACAGAAGATTGGAATGGTTTGGCACCACCATAGAGCAGCTGGTCCAACATTTTGGAGCAAGATTTTACACTGAAAAGACCATTGTTATTGAGAGTCCATATTTTCTTCCTCCAGCTTGTGGTAGGACATAGGCTTGGAATCGAACAAGGATAATATAAGTGATAGTTGTTATTGTTTAAAATGAAATAGAGGTCTGTGCCATTGCAGGGACTAGAGCCAGATTCCATTGCTCCATCTACCCATGTCAGCCACCAAAGCAGATTTAGAGGAAGACAAAATATAGCCTGTGGGAGGCTGTTTTGAGAAGGTAGTCACCAATCCAGTTGTCTAGCCAAAAGGATGTTAAATTGCCATTCCCCACCATGAATATGCAATGATTTGTGAAGACGTGGTGAATGTCGATTTGAATAATGGACATAATATCCTTCTAGATCTTGGAGGGTTGGTTGCAGAAAATCAGGATCCTATTCTCATAAGTTGGATTGTACATCGAAGAGATAATCATTTTTCATAAACCTGTACCTGGGGAAGAGAGTCTCCAAATCCATTTTAGAAGCAGGGCTCTAATTTTATATATAAGGGAGCCTACACCGAGGCCTTCTTGTTTCTTATCGCGCTTCACTAGTCTCCATTGGGTCTTGCAGAAAGATCTCTGCTTGGTACATCCGCACCACAAGAAACGTCTTTGGATGGATGAAAGAAGTCTGCCTACCCCTTTCGGCATCTTGAATACAAACATAAAATATATAGGCAGAGAATTAAGGACATTTTTAATGAGACAAAGATGTTTAGCCATGCTTAATAATCTCCCTTTCCACATATGAAGCCTTTTACAAAACTTCTCTATTATTGACTTCCATGTGGAGATACAGGATGGATTGGCTCATAGTGGCATGCTGAGATATTTGCTTGGAAGAGAGTCTGATTTGCAAAAAATAAACATAGCCAAGGGCAAGTACAAGTGATTGTTGACATTGATGTCAATAATGGAGCTTTTATGAACATTTATGAGAAGGCCTGAACTCAGAGCAAACCATCTCAGAATTCTTTTGACTTGAACTAACTTATCAATATCTATCGGGATGAATATTAGTGTGTCATCTGTATATTGCAGGTGGCTGAGGAAAATTCCTGATGCGAACTGTAACCCTTTGAGAATGTTCCCCCTAGATGCCTTTTGAAAGAGGATCGAGAGGCCCTTAATAACTACGTCAAACAAAAAAGGGGAAATCAGATCTTTTTGACGCAATCCTCACCGAACAAAGAATTCTTTTAAAGGAGATCCATTGATGAGGACCGAGAGTTTTGATGAAGAAAGACATTCATAAATCATGCTTCTCCATTTTCTGCCAAACCCCATATTACCCATGATATTATCTAGGTAATCCCAAGAGACTGAGTTGAAGGCTTTATGGAAATCAATCTTGAAAATTAGACCTGTTGCTTTTTGTTTTTTTTAGATCACTTACTAGCTCATTTGCAATCATGAAGCCATTTATAATGTTGTGGTCTGCTATGAATGCTGGTTAGTTAATGTTAATGATGTCTTGCATAACAGTCTTCAGCCTGGATGCAAGGATTTTAGTAATGATCTCGTAGATACTATGAATCATACTGATAGGCCGAAAATCTTTAAACTTCATGGGGTCTACTGTCTCAGGGAGGAGAGTTACGTAGGTTGTATTGATTCCTTTGGGTAGCCTTCATGTTCTAAATAAGCTTAAAACTATATTGAGGAAGTCTTGAGCAATAAAATCTCATGCTAATCTGTAGAATTTGAAATTGAAACCATCTGGTCCAGGACATTTCATTTCTTCCATTGTGATTTCCTGCTCCAACCATTCAGAGGATTTTTTAGAGAGGCATTTGAAACCCAAAGGATTTAACTGCGGTTTTCTTTTAGAGGGGGAGTCATACAGCACAGAGAAATATTTCACAGCAGCTTGTTTAATACCATGCTGAGAATCAAAAGTGTTGCCATTATAGTGGATTTTTAGGATAGATGATTTAGCCTTCCTGAAATTAGCAATCAAGTGAAAAACTTGTTATTTCTGTCACCCAATTTCCGCCACATCTGTCTTGATTTCTGCCTCCAAATAGATTCAATGTGGTTGTTGTGAACCCAACGGTCTTTCAACAGAAAGTCTAAATGCTCATACTCTTGGTCGGTTATACCTTCTTCTTCACATTTTTCCTCTAGTATGTTGATAGCTGAAAGGGTTCGTTGAAAGGAAACTTCTTCATTTCTAAATTCGAGCTTATTCCATAATTTGACTGCAATATAATTGAGTTTTTTGAGAAATTTGAAGCGGCCAGGGTGAAAGGAGCATGCATCATTCCAGAAGTTTTCAATGATTTGCTTGAAATTTGGGTACCGAATCCAACAGTCAAAGAAACGAAAAGGACACCATCTATGGTCCTGTAAGAAGCTAGGCAAAATTAAAGGGAAATGATCTAAGAACTTTCTTGGAAGTCGATGAAGAGATATATTGGGGAAATGAAGATGGCAAGATGAGTTTGCAAACATACGGTCCAATTTGCTCTTGGACCCTCCTCTGAACCAGGTAAAAAAACCTTCTGCTAAAGGGTATTCAATGAGCTTATATGACTGCAGAAATCTGCTAAAAGAATTTGAGCTTGCAGGATGACAGATTCCACTATTTCTGTTTTTTCTGAAATGGTGTTTAATTAAAATCTCTTACTATTATCCAGGGAACTTCAAAAGCGTGTTTAAGAAGAATGAGATCATCCCAAAGTTGTTGTCTGTCCTAATAGTTATAAGGAGCATAAATGCCAATAACAAAGCAATGAAAATCACTATGAACGTGTTTACTATATAAACCAATCCAACCATGACCATATTCAATATTAGAGACTTCAAAGTTAGTGTTTTTCCACATAGCAACCAAACCTCCTTTTGATCCCTGAGCATCATTACTAAACCAACTCACATGATTTTCATTCCAAATACGAGACACAAACCCAATGAAACAGCTAGCCAGCGTAGTTTCCAACATGAAACATATATCAATCTTATATTATGTTATTAATTTCATGATTCTTCTTTGTTTCCTCATCATGCCCAAGCCACAGGAGTTCCAAGAAAGAATATTCATAACAGAATTAAAAGATCTATCTGCAGAAACTGGGGATGAAAACTTACTATTCATTGTTGTTTTTGCCAATCTTCCCTCTCCTTTTCCAACTGCCTTATGATACGCCTAGAGATTTTTTCTAAGAGAGCTGAATTACCAAGACCCAGAGCTTCTCCCAGATGGATCATTTTGTTGACTTCATTGTAAGACGACTCAACTGCGGATTCCTTCAGGTTATGAGTATTATTCACCCTGATGTAAGAGTCTATAGAAGATATGCTTGCTGAAGAGTGCAAGGAAATGAGGCTCCCAATGGAGGATAATTTCTACTCCTATTAAGTAATTCATCATGTGATTTAACATATATATTTATCTCTTTTTATGAGAGAAAAAAATTATATTTTTCATATAAACAATAATACATACTATCACACTCGAACATCGAGACGACCGATTAAAAATTATCACTTGATTGGAAAAAAGAACAGGTATCTGGCATCTTGTTCTTTTAAGAGGAAATGTTTTGTTCAAGGAGTTGCCACATAGTATTATGGTTTCTAGGAACCTTAACTGGTCAACAAAGATTCTATGGTACGGGACTGGTTACACAAAAGGGAAGATGTTATCACCCCCTAAGCGTCCTACCTGAGGCAAGCTGCATTCCTGGTCTTGCCTAAAATTGCTTAAGATTTTGTTCTCCTTTTCCATTTTTTATTCTTCCTTTCATGTTCCTGACTCTAGCGTCAGTGAACAATTCTTACGAATATTTTCAATTCTAGCGTTGGTAAATATCGCACAAATCCAAAAAATACGATACTCCCGACTCTGGCGTCAATGAATATTTTCGCAAAAAATGAATTTGAAGAAGAAATTTTCTATGTTATTTTTTTCTTGTTTATCCTTTATTATTATTTGCCCTTTTTAGATGGAAATAAAAAAAAAAACATTGCATGACATATTTGTATTTAACAATAATAGGCTACTGATTGATCACATAACTTAAAAAAAAAATACAAAATGCAAAGAAAAAAAATAAATCTAAATCAACAAAGATCCCAAAATATTTTTGGAATTTTCTGATATAAAAAAGGGCTTGTCTGGCCAAATATCAAACTAAAATGGGCATAAAAATTATGGTCAGGGCATAAAACAAACACGCCTTTAATAAACATAATTTGGGTCGGTTGGGCCTAAAGCCCAAATCTGGCCCACTCTCTTTTCTTTTTTTCTTTTTTTTTTGGGGTTGGGCTTGACCCAGCCAGCCCAGCCTGGTCACTAGCCCAAGCCAGTGACCCGGCTGGTAAACAGGCACGCGTGGCTCAACCCATGCGTGCACTGCACAGTGCGAAGGTAATTAACTTACCTTCGCATTGTTTTCTTGCAACAATTATACAGAAACATAGAGAATAAGAAGACTTTACCTGGTGAAGTCGAAGGCGAAGGCAAAGGTAACAATGCAGGCATCGATTGGAGAATGCTCTCCTTCTCCTTCTCTTTTCAGTCTCTCCTCCCTCTGTTCTTGGTTTTTTTTTGTTCTCTCCTCTGTTCTCTCCTTTGTTTTTTTTCTCTGCTTTCTCTGTTTTTCTCCTTTGTTTTTTTTTCTCTGTTTTTTTCTCTATATTGTCTTCCCCTCTTTTTTGCATACATGTAGATCTGTATTTATAGTGCCAGAGTCCCTTCGCGTGTGAGAAACAAAGTTTCAATCAAACTCATTCTCTTTTTTGAAGTTTGAATTTGATTAAGAATCAAATTTAAAAGCGGATAACTATTATTATCTTAAAGATAAGGATTATCTTGAAGATATGGATTATCTTGAAGATAAGGATAGAATGACAAAATCATATTGTAGTCCCTAGTTTTCACGCAAGTTGACAAATCACACTTTTCATCGAAATAAATCTCTGATATTTTAATTTTACATTTTAAACCCTGTAAAATTAAATTAAAAAGCCAATAGGCCAAAATTAGGTTACAACAGTTGCCCCCTCTTTACAATGCTTACGGTGCAAAGGCATTAGAAAATTTATTTTCTTTTGACTTTGTATAGTAAGTTTTGTAAACAAGAATAATTGTGAAAACCCTTCCTCTTTTTCTTTCTTTTTTTCTTTATTGAGTTTTTTTTTGGTTAAATGGTCTCATTGTAATGGGTGACCTACCCGGTGAAAAAAAAATACAAAGAAAGGGTCTGATTGTAATGGGTGACCTACTCAAGTAAAAAAATAAAGAATAGGTCTGATTGTAATGGGTGACCTCCCAAGAAAAAGAAGGGGTTTCATTGTAATAGATGACCTACTAAAAAAAAAAAGAAATGGTCTCATTGTAATGGGTGACCTACCCAAGTGGAAAAAGAAAGTCTTACATGGATGACATGATAGGGCTCAAAGATGCATTGTCCCCAAGATGGGGGCTCGAAGGAGCACTCGAAAAGAAAATGAGGGTTCGAAGGCAAACTCTAAAAGATGTGAGGGCTCGAATGGGCACTTGAAAAGAAGGTGAGGGCTCGAAGGCGCACTCAAAAAAATAGTTGAGGGCTTAAAGGCGCACTCGAAGGAGGTGAGGGCTCGAAGGCGCACTCGAAAGAAAATAAGAACTCGAATGTGCACTCAAGAGAATGGTCAAGGGCTCAAAGGCGTACTCGAAGGAGGTGAGGGCTCGAAGGCCCACTCAAAAGGATGGTCGGGGGCTCAAAGGCGCACTCGAAGGAGGTAAGGGCTCGGAGGCGCACTAAAAAAAGAGGTGAAGGCTCAAAGGCGCACTCGAAAGAAAATGAGAGCTCGAAGGCACACTCGATGGAGGTGAGGGCTCGAAGGCACACTTGAAAAGGAGGTGAGGGCTCGAAAGCTGACTCGAAAGAAAATAAGGGCTCGAAGGCGCATTTTATCAGCATGAATAATAATGAGTAGTTTGTTCTCAATGTCATGACTCCTATGAAAAAGTACTCTTTGCATTTTGAGAGCATTGTTTATTGTTCCAGGTTGCTTACTTGCTTGATTAGAAAGGACTTCTATAGGCACGTAATGTAGGCTGAGGTTTTTGGTTATGAAAGAAAAGATCATAAGGCTCAAAGAGTGTTTCAGGGTTTCAAAGACTGAGGATCACTATCAGCAGTTCGACTCTTTGTGTCATTCCTCTCTCTTTTTTTTACCGCTTTTCTTTGATTCACCCTTTTTCTTTTTTCATTGCTTTTTTAGGGTATACTCACTCTATCTTGGTTATCACTCTTTCTTGTGATTTTGGCATGCCTCCTAGTCATTGAGTTTCTTAGGCTCTTTTGTCATTTCAGCTTTCTCACGGTTTTTTCATCTTTTTTCATTCAAATTTTCACTTACCCCTAGTGTGGGGTGTGATCCTAGTCGGGATTTTTCATGAAAGAAACATTATTTAGGCTCAAAATAGGACCACAAGGGATATAATCTTTTAGAATATGAAAGGAATAACAAAAATAGCATTTCCTCATTTCAAGCACAAACATTTAAAATCAAATAAACTTTGACCTCGTCTAGTGTGATGATTTGGAATTTTGCAAAGTTATACATTTCATGAGTCTATGAACAACAAGTCCACTACATACCATTATGCATACATTTAAAACACAGGGCTCAAGGGTCAATGTGTGAGGGTGCAAGTTTATTTTTTATTCGTGCACTTTGGTTCAAAGTTTAGGCACCTCAATGAAAGAGTTGCTTGATTCATGTTTCATTCTACAAGTAGAATGTGAAAAATGTTATTTTAAATAAACATCAAATTATTTTTGAAATCAAATAAACATCAAATTATTTTTGAAATCAAAATGCAAGTTCAATTTTTAAAATTCCAATGGGGAAACTGATTTTGGTAAAAGAGATGAATTGAGTCTATGAGATCACGCGAGGTTTCAAAAGTGTATTTGTGAGTGCTTAGAGGGAATCTCTTTCAGGATATTTTGGTTGTAAATCAAAGGAAGAGACACAATTGAAGGACAAACTCATTATTTCATTGAAATCCTAAAAAATCAACAAAGATCTTATACTAGCAATGTGACACATAAAAAGGGCTAAACACTTAGCGATCATCGATTGAAATTTCTGAAATCTTCCAACCGTCTCTCTTCTATGAATTCCTCGACAAGGGCACCTTTCTAATAGTCAATTGAGGTCACACATAGACCAGTATTGACCTAATGACACTGTAGCTTCGTATTTAGGACGAGTGATCTCTAGATGTCTTTGTTTTGACAGCTCTTTCTATCGTTTTTGTAACGACCTTTGACATTGTGAACTTCGTTTTCTTTCTTTTCTCTAGTAAAATGTTTCTCCTCAGTCGAGTCAGCAATCCTTCCTAAATGGATAGCTTGTTCATTCCTCTCAGCTATAGCAACCAGGTCAGAAAATTGTTGTACAGAGCTTCCAACTAGGTATTCAAGTACGGGGCCTTGAAAGTGTTGATAAACAAATTGATCATCTCCTTTTCCAACAAAAGAGGATCAACCCGTGTGGCTGTCTCACGCCACCTTTGAGTGTATTCTTTTATGGACTCCTTGTTTTCTTTTTTCATAGCTTGCAAGCTTGACCTATCAGGGCCCACATCCATATTGAACTTATATTGCTTAATGAAGGCATCAACTAAGTCCTTCAACTTTTTTACCTTGGTATTATCCAACCGCATATAGGAAGTAAAGGCAACGTCTCTCAAACTGTCTTAAAAGAAGTGAATAAACAGTTTCTCGTCATAAACTACCTCAACCATTTTGTTGCAGTATGCCTTGAGATGAGTTACAGGGCATTGAGTTCCTATATATTTGACAAATTATGGCACCCTAAACTTCTTAGGAATGACTACGTTAGGTACCAAACACATCTTGACGGCTTTCACCGGGTCATACAAATGGTTTCCCTCAACTGCCATCACCATATCTTCTAAGGCAGTTCATTTTTCTAGACCCTTATCTCCTACCATTTTGTCCTTGTGAGACTCCTCCAAGGTCTGCTCAACAGTATGAGGGATCCTCGTTGGGTATACAGGCTGAGTTAGGAAATGTGCAGCGTATTGGGGCTCTGGCGAGGTTCTACTTGCCCCTAAGTTTGGTGGATTGAAAAGAGTTACAAGCATCGGTGGAATCTGGGTTGTAAATGCTGGTTGGGAGGATGTCCCTTCTCCTTACTTAGATCTTAGAGCATGTTCGAGTAGGCTAGTAAGCCTTACGACTTCTTCTCTAAGACTTTCAATCTTTTTTCAGTGTTGGGCGTCTAACTGGGCTTTTTCTTCATTTTCCATTTGTCTTTTTCGCAGTGGAGTGTTATAGGTGTGTTTCAATGAAGTGCAGTATTATGACAGTTTATAAGTGTATGTTCAAACATGTATGAAGATGAATGCAATATATTGGGTATGGATTTGCCTTTTAGGGGATTACATAACGATCGCTATTCTTTGGATGTGTGGTTAGATCCAAATCCGATATTCATTGCAATGCCGAGAGGAGATTTGTTTAGCCTTTTGTCATCTGAACTTTCAACCATATTTTTTGTGTCTTTTATTATGCATCTAATGTCTTTGAGTAGCGATACCCAGTCTAGGGCAATCTCTCTCGGTCATTTGCAAGAATTCAGACTCGAGTCCATACTCAACATTTGTTATCTTAGGAATAACGACCATTATGTCACCCGAAAGCCCTTTAATAAGGATGCTTACATGTTTATGCTTATCTCAGTGAAATTACGCAGGGAACAACCTAAAGGGAAGGCTCTATTAATTAAATGCATTGGGGTAATTTTGTTATCTAGTCTCAACGGTCTTTTGCATGCTTAGTGATCATCCTTGAAAGGTTAATATGAGGTTTACAAGCAGCGTGAAGATAGAGACCCTGAGTAATATCTATTCGGCATATCAACCACTGTCGAGCAAACAATCATGCGAGAGTTGGATAGTTTCGCGAGCCTTACCAGGCTAAAGCCATTGGGGTGCCGTTACTCCTCCACTTATCTTAAAGTTGATATCATGCATATTTTAAAAATGAGATGAGTGATGTGTGAAGGCCTTAGATCCATATCCAATATATATATATATATGTGCATGATAAACATGAATAACTATGCATGCTAAAACAGTAAAAAGAGCAAAAAAATAAAAATAAAACTTGATAAACTCAACATGGCCACAATAAGGAAAACAGTACGACAAATATTGTTTAGCAATAAAAAACAAATAGCAAAGCTTACTCCTAAAAGTCCCAGTGGAGTCGTCATTCTGTCACACCCGGACATCGCGGCGACCGATTAAAAAAATATCACTCGATTGGAAAGAAGAACAGATATCTTGCATCTTGTTCTTTTAGGGGAAAATGTCTTGTTCAAGGAGTCGCCACCTAGTATTATGGTCACTAGGAACCCTAACTGGTCAACAGAGATTCTATGGTACGGGACTGGTTACGCAAAAGGAAAGATGTTATTACCTCCTAAGCGTCCTACCTGAGACAGGCTGCATTTCTGGTCTTGTCTAAAATTGCTTAAGAATTTGTTCTCCTTTTCCCTTTTTTTATTCTTCCTTTCATGTTCCTGACTCTGGCGTCAGTGAACAATTTCTATGAATATTTCCAACTCTAGCGTTGGTAAATATCGCACAAATTCAAAAAATACGATACTCCTGACTCTGGCGTCAGTGAATATTTTCGTAAAAAATGAATTTGAAGAAGAAATGTTTTGTCATTTTTTTCTTGTTTATCCTTTATTATTATTTGCCCTTTTTAGATGGAAATAAAAAAAAAAACATTGCACGACATATTTGCATTTAACAATAATAGGCCACAAATTGAGCACATAACTAAAAAAAAAATACAAAACGCAAAGAAAAAAAATAAATCAAAGTGCGAGGGGCCCACAAATAAATCAACAAAGATTCCAAAATATTTTTGGAATTTTCTGATATCGAAAAGAGGCTTGTTTGGCTAAATATCAAACTAAAATGGACATAAAAATTATGGCCAAGGCCAAACACACCCTTAATAAACATAATTTGGGTCGGCTGGGCCTAAAGCCCATATCCAGCCCACTCTTTTTTTGGGTTGGGTCTAGCCCAACCAACATGGGCCGGGCTGGGCTGGGCCGGGCTAGGTCACTGGCCCAAGCCAGTGACCCGGCTGGGCAGTAGGCACGCGTGGCTCAACCCACGCGTGCACTGTACAGTGCGAAGGTAATTAAATTACCTTCGCATTGTTTTCTGGCAACAATTACACAGAAACAGAGAGAAGAAGAAGACTTTACCTGGTGAAGCTGAACGTGAAGGCGAAGGTAACAATGCAGGCACCGGTTGGAGAATGCTCTCCTTCTCCTCCTCTTTTCAGTCTCTCATCCCTCTGTTCTTGGTTTTTTTTTTTTTTGGGTTCTCTCCTTTGTTTTTTTTCTCTATATCATCTTCCTCCTTTTTTTGCATATACTGAGATCTGTATTTATAGTGCCAGAGTCCCTTCGCATGTGAGAAACAAAGTTTCAATCAAATTCATTCTTTTTTTTGAAGTTTGAATTTGATTAAGAATCAAATTTGAAAGCGGATAACTATCATTATCTTGAAGATAGGGATTATCTTGAAGATAAGGATAGAATGACAAAAGCACATTGTAGTCCCTAATTTTCATGCAAGTTGACAAATCACACTTTTCATCGAAATAAATCTCTGATATTTTAATTTTACATTTTAAACCCTGTAAAATTAAATTAAAAAGCCAACTGGCCAAAATTGAGTTACAACACATACCAAATTGAAAAATATGAAAAGGTTATATTTTTACTTTTCAGTCAATTATATTTTTATTAGTTATTAGAAAATTATCATTTAGTAATAGTAATTGTAATTCATTTAGTAATAGTATCAATTATATTTACATGTTTTTGGTATTAAGATATTGTAATAAAATATGTTTTTAGTAATAGTAATTGTAATTATTGGTACATATATTTTTATATATATAAAAAAAAGTTCATGATTATATGTTTTCTCATCATATTTTCAAATAATAAATAAATAATTTTTCTAAAAAAAATGAATTTGAATATGTGAGTTGATAAATGCTTTACTTTCTAAAAAAAGAAAGTTCATGATTCTATGCTTTACAATACCTTTTTCACTTACTTTTTCCCATTAAATAGTGATCCCTTATCCTACTAATGGTTTCATTCTTTATATATATATATAT
>Ga0307515_10015998_pt1 | contig 13772 bp, 14 predicted proteins | sample 17_EM_MG_FD_194513 | JGI IMG/M metagenome (GOLD analysis project Ga0307515, IMG submission 194513) | Populus trichocarpa ectomycorrhiza microbial communities from riparian zone in the Pacific Northwest, United States - 17_EM | ecosystem: Host-associated > Plants > Roots > Unclassified | place... | reverse complement strand
GCTGAGTCTCACGAACAGTTGGTCGGGAAGGCTGTCTTCCATGCTTTGCAGGGTGCTGCGCGCGGTGTAGCTCAAACTGTTCGCTTGCAGCGTGACATAGTTGCCGTCGGACTCGATCAGCTCGATATCGTTTGCATCGATAACATGCATGGCGCCGTCGCGCTCCGCGATGATGCGTGGAGTGGCTTGCGCCGCCTGGCCTTTGAGAAACAGCTCTTGCAGAGGCCGTAGCGCGGCTTGCAGCTCCGCCCGCATCTCCGTGGTCAGGCCGACCTGCAAGCGACGCCGCGCACGATCCAACGCGATCGCGAAGCGCTCTTCGCGCACCGGCTTCAGCAAATAGTCGACGGCATGTTTTTCGAATGCGTTGACGGCGTAACGATCGTAAGCGGTGACGACTATGACCAGCGGCACCGAGCCGGGCGCAACACCGTCCAGCACCCGAAACCCATGATGCGGACCGAGATGAATATCGAGCAGCAACAGATCGACATCGGTGGCTCGAAGGCGCTGCGTCGTGTCGCTGACACTCGCGCACTCACCGATGATCTGCAGGTCCCGATGTTTCGCGCACAAAGCCCGTAGCCACTGGCGCGCCGGCGCTTCGTCTTCCGCGATGAGCGTTCGAATGATTCTCATGCCGCCTGCTCGGTGGAGATCCGCGGCGAATGCTCTTTGAACGGGAACCGCATGAGCGTCTCGTATTCGCCGGGCGAAGTATTTCGGAAGAGAAATTCGCTGCTGTCCAGGAAAGCGGCTTCCAGGCGCTCGCGCACATTCTTGAGACCGATGCCATGCCGCGTCTGCGTGGATTGAAAGCCCAGCACCGGGCCCTCGCTCTTATTCGCGACGGTCACTTCCACGCGGTCGCCTATGGCGCGGCACACTAGCGCCACGCGTACCGCGCCTTCCGTTTCATGCAAGCCATGTTCGACGGCATTCTCGAGCAGAGGCTGCAGAAGCAACGGCGGAATGGCGACGCTCTTGAGCGAATCGTCCGTTCGGATTGTGTACGTGAGACGATCCGCGAATCTCACGCGCTGTATCTCGAGGTAGCTCTCGGCATATTCCAGCTCTTGTTGGAGCGTCACCAGCTCGGAGTCGCGTTCCGCGAGCGCGCGGCGGAACAAATCGCCGAGACGCGTGACCATGCCTTCCGCCGCTTGAGGATTCGAGCGCACCAGGCCTGCGATGGCGGACAGCGTGTTGTATAGAAAATGCGGGTTGATCTGCATGCGCAACGCGCTCAGCCGGGCACGCTCGTATTGAACGGTGAGCGTTTCGCGCAGGGCATGCTCTTTCAGGAAGCGCCGATAGAACGTGGCGCCCGCGATGAAACCCTGCAGCACCAGATACTGCATGGCATCGAACAAAGCGCTGGACGCATACAGGGCAAACGTCCTGGAGAACGGTCGGTCCGCGGGCGGAGTGAAGATCTGAATGAGCGGCACCTGTTCGATGATCGAGCGAGCGATCAAGAGACAAGGGCGTGAGCACACACCGAAAACACAAGCGAGCAGAATGTGCGCGGGCAACTGCCAGCGTAAGTCCCGTCGCTCGTATCCCAAGCGATAAGAGATGAGCGTGAGGCCGATGAGGATGGGCAAGAGCAGCGTGCACTGCAATGCCTGAGTCTGTGCGTTGACGATGCGCATCTCGGGTATGGCGTCTTTCATGAGCTGCCACTGCATCACCGTCAGAAACGAAACATAGGTCCAGAAGCCGACGATCAGCAGCAGCAGGGCCGGAATGCCGAGTTTCTGTTGCGTCGATGCGATCGCGCTGTTCTCTTCCGGTCTCATGGACACGATTCTAACCTCGTCGTGAGTGGCCGAGCGACAGCGGGGATGAATGGCCGCCGGCGGTGATAAAGCGCAGATTCAAGCGGAAAATCGCACCCGCCCTCGCAGGCGCCGCACGCAGTGGCCTATAACGCTATCGCTTCGAAGCAACAGGGGTTGTCGATGAACGGCTTTAGGCCAGGCGCCGGTGCACTGAACACTATTCTGCTCGCCGCCTTAGTGGCGGGCGCTTTGGATCTCACAGACGCATGCGTTTATGTGTGGATCAAAATAGGGATGTATCCACCGAGACTTTTCCAGAGTGTCGCGACAGGGCTCCTGGGTCCTGCCTCCTATGAAGGCGGAGCGGCTACCGCGGCCCTGGGTGTGGTGCTGCACTTTTTCATGTCGGGGCTGGCTGCCGCGTTCTTTTATTTCGCCGCCAAAGCAATTCCGGTGCTCGTGCGCTATCCCATACCGATCGGCATCGCGTACGGCTTCGCTTTCTATCTGCTGATGACTTTCGTTGTCGTGCCGCTTTCCGCGGCGCCGATGCGCGGCCCGCCGGCGTTAGCCTGGAATGGGCTCTTCACGCATACCCTTTTGTTCGGGCTTCCCATCGCACTCATCGTGCGACGGGGCCTGGGGCCGAACACCGGCCGCGCGACCGTGCCCGCTTGAGGGCGCGGCCATTCCGCCCGGCCGTCCTTCTTTGTATCAGGAAACTTGTTTCAGAAAAGTCTCAAGGGCGTCGGATCCACCGATGAGCTTGCCATCGATGAACACTTGCGGGACTTTGGCGGCCCCAGTGGCGGCGCGCACGGATTCCATCGTGATGCCTTCGCCCAGATAAATCGCTTCGTACGGAATCTTGCGCTCATCGAGCATCGCTTTCGCGCGCGCGCAGAACGGGCAGCCGTGGCGAGCGAACAGAGTGACCGCACCGAGCTTTCGGGACGGGTCCAGGAATTTCAGCATCGTGTCCGCATCGGAGACTTCGAACGGATCGCCGGGCTTGTCGGGTTCCACGAACATCTTCTCGATCTTGCCGTCCTTGATGATCATCGAGTAGCGCCAGGAGCGCTTACCGAGACCCGCCGCTTCCTTATCTACGAGCATGCCCATCTCCTGCGTGAACTTGCCGTCGCAGTCGGGCAGGAAAGTGAGGGACTCCGCATGCTGGTCGCGTTGCCAGGCGTCCATGACGAAAGGGTCGTTGACGGAGAGGCAATAAATTTCGGCCACGCCGTGATCGCGTAGTTTGGCCGCAAGCTCGACGAAACGCGGCACATGCCCCGTCGAGCAAGTGGGCGTGTAGGCGCCAGGCAGCGCGAATAAAGCGACGCGACGGCCGGAGAACAGCTCTTTAGAGCTGACCTTCTGCACCTCGCCATTGCGCAGAAGCTTGAATTCGACCTGTGGAACCTGAGAGCCCTCACGACTCGCGGGCATAGATCACTCCTGTTAGCTGACGAAATCGGGGGGACAGCTCTATTGTGTCTTGAACGGGGAAATTAAAGCTTCTATTTTTGGCCCACGCAAACAGCGCTCCCGCCAGGGCTATGATGGAACAAAAGCGTCGACTTCCTCCACCCGTGTATTTGGCCCTCACGCTGGTCTTGATGACCGCGATGAACGCTTATTTACCGCTCGCTCGCGTGATCTTCCCGCCCGTTTCCTATGTCGGTGCGGCGCTGGTGGCCGTTGGCACGCTGATGACCGGCTATTCGGCGCGCCTGTTTGCATTGGCCGGTACGCCGCTCATTCCATTCGAGCGCACGACCACGCTGATCACCTACGGGCTTTACCGCTTTACGCGCAATCCGATGTATCTCGGTCTGGTGCTCATTGTGCTGGGCGCGGCCGTCTTGCAAGGCTCGGTCGGGGGGTTTGTGCCGATTCCGCCGTTTGCCTGGATTCTGCAAACGACCTTCGTCAAAGGCGAGGAACGCTTTCTCGAGCAGCTGTTCGGCGCTCGATATCTCGACTACAAGCGCACTGTTCGCCGCTGGTTATGAAGATCGCGGGTTAATGATCCGTGGGCTCGCGGTGCGAGGCGAAAGACATCTTGTCGAGCACGCCGAGCAACACTGCTGAGACAACGAACGTGAGGTGCAGAATCACGTACCACATGATCTTTTCATTCTCGGTGTCCTCGGCGTTCATGAACACTCGCAGTAGATGAATCGACGAAATCGCAACGATGGACGCGGCGACTTTGAGTTTGAGCGTTCCGGCGTCGAGCTTGCCGAGCCATGCCGGCGTATCGGATGAAACCCCGGCGTCCAGGCGGCTGACGAAATTCTCATAGCCGGAGAACATCACCATGACGATCAAACTGCCGACGAGCGAGATATCGATGAGCGCGAGAACGACGAGCACCAGCTCCGCTTCTTCGAGCGTGAAGACATGAACGATGGCGTGGAAGGCCTGCTCGAAAAATTTGATGCCCAGTGCGATTAAACCGAGCGCAAGGCCGAGGTATAGCGGCGCCAGCAGCCAGCGGCTTGCGAACAGCGTTCGTTCTATCAATCTCTCCAGCATGAGCTCGGTTCCGTGATGGGTCGGGCCGGGTGAGTTTAGCGGCTTTGTCCGCCCGCGCGCACGGCCGTTTCAACCGCGATGCGGTCCAGGACGACGCCGGCATCGATCATATACACCTTCAGTTTGTGCGCACCCGCGGTTTTCAGCGATTGCGTTGAAAGGTGTCGTGCCATGATGCATGGCAGGCCACAGCGTGTTGGCTTTGAGACGTAACAGCAGCTCGAATATTTTTTCGTAAGTCTTCGGGCCTATGTTGCCGGTTGCGGTGTCGAAAGTCTTCGCGGCCCATGGGCGCAGGCCCCAGTCTTCGTCGTTGAGGAAGATGCCGCGATACTTCACCGACGGCGGGCCCATGCGCCGCGCGGCGCTCGATACGAACAATTCCTTGGACTTCTGCCGCGCCGGTCACTGCCGATGACGACCAGCGCTCGATCGATGCCCGGCAGAGGTTTGTCGACCGTGGTGATCAGAAAGCTTTCCCACCGGCCTTGTAACTCGCTCAGGGAGAGCTTGCCGCGCTTCGCCAGCGCGTCGATGAGCGAGCTTGCGCCCGCCGTACCGATCAGCACGGCATTAGAAATCGGCGCGCGGTTCTCGCAAGAAACCGCCTTCGAAACCGTGCAGAGTGCGGGTTGCTGGCCGTGACGCTTGCGATGTCCCGCGCGAGATCTCGCGCGGCGATGGAAACGACTTTCGCGTCTCGCTCGTCGTACAGAATCGCAGCGGTGCGACCGGATTGCACCAAAGGAAAGTCGCCGTCTTGCGGCTCCTGGTGTACCCATGAATCGTTCGCCCCGGCGACTTCGCAGACGAGCGCTGCGATTAGCGCGGCGGCAATGCGGCCTGATCTCGCAACCACTTCACCACCAGTGTGATCAAGGCCTCATCGAACGTTCCGCCTTCCTCATTGAATGCGGCTTGTCGCGATTCGTACTGAAGCATTTCGTGTGATGCGCGCGGCCACCGCACGAGCGTCGCGGCGCCTTCGGTGTTGTGATTCACGAGGGCGGCCATGCGATCGTAATCATCCGCGCTCATGATCCAATCATAGTCGCCGGCTACGATCAAAGTCGGCACCTTGACGTTCTGCCACGCGCTTTCCAGGTTGAGCGTCTGCAGTTGGGTGTAATACGAGGCTGGTCGTCCATATTGAGTGCCGGGCTCGTCCGACCAAAGTGGCTTCAATTCGGGGCGCTCCTCGATCACTTCGCCCGGTGTCCGGCCGCGGATCAAATACTCTGTATACAACTGCGCGTAGCCGCTCATCGCATCGTTGACTTCCGTCGGCGTTTTTCCGGAGAGCGTCAGACGGCGGCGCTCGATCTCCATCATATGCTCGAACCAGGTCTTTACCACGCCTGCGACCGATACGAAGCCGCGCACTTTTTCCTCTTGCGCGACCAACGGCGCCAGCCCGCCGCCGAGACTCATGCCCAGCACGAAGAGCCGCTCCGGGTCGAAGTCCGGCTGCGACTTCAGTTGTTCGAGCGCGAGCAACTCGCCGGCGATCTCCGTCTTCAGATCCGTTTGCGAGCAAGGTGGGCCTTCGCTGTCGCCGACGCCGGGTCTCTCGACTCGCATCGTCAGAAAGCCGCTGTCACGCAGAATGCCGGCCAGCAACTGATCCATGCCGGTCGCGGACTTGTTGAGCACCTCGACCGATGCGCACGAGAGCCAGGGAATCAAGATTAGCGAGGGAAGCTTATTCGGTGCGGCCGTATCGGTATGGGCGCTCGCGCCTGCGTGCGATTTCGGCCGTGTGAGAAGGGTCCTGAGGCGGCTTCCGCCGGCTATGGCGATGCTGCTGTACGCAATGTCCAGAGCCGGATCGACCTCGAGCGGCAACGGACGGGGCGTGAAGCGGACCTCGCGCGCCTTGCCGCCCCGATCGATCGTGAGGACGACCGGTACAGCGCCGCGCGTGGCACGGCGCGCATCGTAGTAATGACTCTCCGTGTCGGCCGGCGCTCCATTCACTTGCGTGATCCGGTCGCCCACTTTCAATTTCGCGCGCGCCGCGGGCGAGCGGGGCTCGATCGAGGTGATTTCCGCAAAAGGATTCGACCCGGGCGAATTAATCTGCATCTGCCAATCTGCTCGACGACTGAGATCCGCGCCCATGGCCGGCGTGATCGACAGCAGCATTGCGGCGCAAAGTGAAGCAAGCGCGAAATTTCGGATGGGCATATCCCCTCCATATGGAAGAGCGCGCATCGTAAAGCTTTGCGCAAAGCCGTGCCCACGCTGAGCGACTCAGCCGTCACTCGCTTGACCGCGACCCGCGACCCGCGACCCGCGAACTGCGAACTGCGAACCGCAACCCCGCAACCCGCAAACCGCAAACCGCAAACCGCGAACCGCGAACCGCGGCCCCGGCTTTGCGCCCACCGATCACGCGGACGTGATGCATGGAGTACTTGTCGCTAAAGTGCGCACATGGAAACGGGATCCTCAAGTCTTCCCGCAAACCGGCCGTTCAAATCCACAATCGATTGGCCCGGCATGCGCTCTGAGTACGCATGGTTGCCGCCGCACGAAGGCTTTACGGTGACCGGGCCCAATCAAATCGGCATCTCGTTCTCGGAGCATCGTGCGGTCGTCTGCACGATCGCAGGTCGTGAGCGCGAGATCGCCGTTCCCGGCGGCCGTGCTTTTATCACCGGTCGTGAGGCCATCGTGTGGACGCGCGTGCGCGAGTTGACCGAAGCTCTGGAAATTTATCCGGATCTGGATTTCGTCGGCCGTTTCGCTGCCCGCGCCGGCGCATCGAAGTTTGAGATCGAGCCGGCCGCCGTCGCGACGGACACGGTAGTGTTTGCCGTGGCATCGCTTCTAAAGCGGGCTCATGCGGTTAACGCCTACATCAGCGATGCCGCAGCGAATACGCTCGCGCACCGCATCGCCGGACATTTGCTCGAAACGTATTGCGGTGTGAAATTGCCGCCTCTAGCGCACTTGCGTCGGCTGAGTCGCGCGCGAGTGGAGCGCGTTCGTGAGCATGTCGATGCGTATCTTGCCGAGACCCTTACCCTGGACCGGCTCGCTGCACTCGTCGACCTGAGCCCTTTCCATTTCGCTCGCGCATTCAAGCAGGCGACTGGCGTCGCGCCCCATCAATTCGTGACGTTGAGGCGCATCGAGCGAGCCAAGCGCCATCTGCTGTACACGCGGCAGACCGTGCAAAGTGTTGCCTACGCTGTCGGCTTCGCGAACCTAAGTCATTTCCGGCGCGTGTTTCGCGCTCACACCGGGCGTTTGCCGTCCGAGTTGCGCGAGCACTGAGCAAGATCGGACCCTCTCAAGCGGAGCGAGTTCTGTAATCATTTCGCCCGGATTCAGTCGCAGGTTCGGGCAGGTGTGAAACTTGCGAAGTTCGCTGCTCAATATCTTGTCCCCTCGTCAAGCTCGAAGGAGCGCTCTCGCATGACCGCCGAACCCATCAAGTTGCACGTCAAGATCAATGGCAGCGACCAGGCTGCTACACTCGATCCGCGCACAACTTTGCTCGACTTTCTGCGCGAGCACCTGCATTTCAGCGGCGCTAAGAAAGGCTGCAACTACGGTGAATGCGGTGCTTGCACCGTGCATGTAGACGGCCTTCGCGTGAATGCTTGCATGATCCTCGCGGCCCAAGTGGATGGCCGGCAGGTCACGACCATCGAAGGCTTGGCGACGAAAGATGGGCTTCATCCCGTGCAGCAGGCGTTCATCGATTGCGACGGATTTCAATGCGGTTTTTGCACGCCCGGGCAGATCATGTCCGCCGTCGCCTGTATCGCTGAAGGTCACACTGGCAGCGATGCGGAGATTCGTGAGTGGATGAGCGGCAATCTGTGCCGCTGTTCCGCGTATCCGCAGATCGTCGATGCCGTCAAAGCCGCCGCCGCGAAAATGAAACTGGCGGCGGCATGAATCCCTTCAGCTATTCCCGCGCCGAACGAGCTGATGAGGCCTTGCAGGCCGGCGCCGATGCGGCCGTCATGTATCTCGCCGGCGGAACGGAGCTGCTGAATTGGATGCGGCTCGGCATCGCCGCACCGGATCGCGTGGTGGACATCTCGCGCTTGAGCGAGCTGAATCGCATCGAGACGCTCGATCAGGGTGCGATGAGAATCGGCGCGCTCGCAAAGTTGAACGACATCGCCCTGCATCCGGATGTGGCTCGAAACTATCCCGTGCTGTCGCAGGCGATTCTCAAAGCGGCCTCCGCGCAACTGCGAAATCTTGCGACGATCGGCGGAAACCTGCTGCAGCGAACCCGCTGCGCCTATTTCCGAGCGGAAGACACCTTGTCCTGTAACAAACGAACGCCGGGGTCCGGGTGCGCGGCTCGGCAGGGCCTCAACGACAAGCACGCGATCTTCGGATGGACAGATAATTGTGTGGCCGTGCAGCCATCGGATCCCGCAGTCGCGCTGGCGGCGCTCGACGCGGCGGTGGTGGTGCGTGGCCAGAGCGGGGAACGAAGCATACCCGCTAGAGAATTTCATACCTTGCCGGTGCAAGGGCCGGAGCGACACAACGTGCTCCAACACGGCGAGCTCATCACGGCTATTGAGTTAGCCGCGCCCGCGAAGCGCTCGGCGTACTTGAAGGTGCGTGAGCGCGAATCTTATGAATACGCAATCGTCTCCGCCGCGGTAACCGTCGAGCTGAATGGCGATCGGATCAAGACCGCGCGTATTGCACTGGGCTCGGTTGCGCATCGGCCTTGGCGCTTGGATGAAGCGGAACGCCGTTTGGTCGGAGCGCAAGTCGGTTCGGCCGACGTGGCCGCCGCAATCGATGTGGACATCGGTAAGGCGCGAGCGCTGACCCACAATGCACACAAGATCGTATTGGCGCGCAACGCGGCGCTGCGCGCGTTGGAGGAATGTTTCAATGCGCAGGCGCAACGTTCATGAAAATCGGTGACGGCATCGCGAGGCTGGATGGTCCCGACAAAGTGCGCGGCATTGCGCGCTATACCGCGGATATATCCATCGAAGGCTTGCTTCACGCTGTGATTGTCGGTGCGCCGGCGCCGTCCGGCACCATTGAGTCGATCGATGCCGCCGCTGCTATTGCAGCGCCCGGCGTCGTTCGCGTGCTCACCGCCGCCGACATGCCGCAGTTCGCGAAATCACCCGTGCCACCGACAGCAATGTCCAAGCAACCGATGCAGGACAAAATCATCCGGCACGATGGGTGGCCTGTGGCCATCGTAGTCGCTGAAACCTTGGAGCAAGCGGAGTACGCGGCGAAACGGGTGAAAGTGTCCATCGTGCGAGCTCCGTTCGCCGCGCAGGGTGCGGGCGAAGTCGCCGCACCGTCTAAGGAAAGTGGCTATGCCCCGCCGGAAACCACTTTCAAAAAAGGCGATGCCGATCGCGCATTGCAGAGCGCAAGCCATCTACACGCTGCGGCTTATACCCAGCCATCGCGACATCACAACCCGATGGAACCTTCCGCGACCATCGCCCTTTGGGAAGGCGACCAGCTCACGATGTACGACTCGGTTCAGCATGGCTACGGCGTGCAGGGCATGGTTGCGGCGGCTTTAGGTCTAAAGCCGGAGCAAGTTCGAGTGATCGGTCACCACACAGGCGGTGCGTTCGGCTGCAAAGGCTACATCTGGCCGCACGAGATTCTCACGGCCGCGGCGGCGCGCATTGTCGGCAGGCCGATCAAATTGGTTCTGACTCGATCTCAGATGTACAGCATCGTGGGCTATCAACCCTTCATGCGACATGACATGACGCTCGGCGCCGGAGACGACGGGCGCTTGAAAGCCATCAAGCATCAAGCGACGAATGTCACCGCGTTGACGGACGATTTCGTCGAGATGGCGACCGAGGCTTCCAAGGGATTGTATGCAACCGAAACACTGCATCTCGTACAAAAGGTGGAACGCGCCAATGTCAACATGCCCACCGCCATGCGCGCGCCTTGGGACGGGCCGGGCTTGTGGGGCCTGGAATGCGCGATGGATGAGCTGGCGCATGCGGTAGGACAAGATCCTTTGGATTTCCGCCTGACGAATTACGCCGAGGTGGATCCGGCCGATGGACGGCCCTGGTCTTCCAAAAAATTGCGCGAAGCGTACGAAGAGGGCGCGCGACTTTTCGGCTGGCGCGAGCGGCCGCGCAAGCCGCAGCGCGAGGGTCACTGGATCGTGGGCCACGGCATGGCGAGCTGCACGATGGGTTCGTTCCGCATGCCTTCGAAGGCTCGCGTGAGATTGCGTCAGGACGGCACAGCGGTCGTCGAATCCGGTTGTCACGATATCGGCAGCGGCACGCTGACGATCTTTCCGCAGATCGCGGCCGAAGTGTTGGGCCTACCGGTGGAAAAGGTTTCCTTTCTGATGGGCGACACGAGCTTGCCGCAGGCCGGCCCGACTTACGGGTCCTCGTCGACCGTCGGTGTCGGTGCTGCAGTGGCGCAGGCAGCTGAAAATGCGAAGCGCAAACGCGCTGAGCTCGACAAAGGCGAGCAAGAGGTCATTGGCGAAGGGAGCTTCTCGCTGCCTAACAACGCGCCTTTCAGCGGTAATGGTTCCGGTACGCCGTATGCCATGCGAACGTTCGGCGCCGTGTTTGTCGAAGTGGGCGTCGATCCGGAGTTAGGTTTGTTGAGATTGCGCCGAGTGGTCGGCAGCTACAGTGCTGGCCGAATTATCAATGCACGTACGGCCCACGCGCAGATGACCGGCGGCATCATTTGGGGCTGGGGTATGGCTGCAATGGAAGGCACTGCTTACGAGCCGCGACTGGGGCGGTGGCTGTCCAAGAACTTGGCGGGGGTTGCGATTCCAGTCAACGCCGATATTCCCAGCGATATCAAAATCCACTTCGTCGATGAGTTCGACCCGCATGCCGGACCGCTGGGCGCCAAGGGCATCGGTGAGCTTGGAGCCACGGGCGTGGCGGCCGCGGTGGCGAATGCTGTATTCGCCGCCACGGGAAAGCGTATTCGCGATCTGCCGATTACGCCGGATAAGCTGGTTTAGCGGCGCTACTTTTCCATCTCTTTCAACAATTCGTCGCCGAAGTAGCTCACGGCAATCGTGCCTTGCTTCATGAACTCGACGTGGAACCGCTTGGCGGCGAATCGCTCGCCGAGCTTTTCTTGCGCGCGTGCCCGCAGCGCAAAGATTTGATCTTTGCCCAGCCGATAAGTAATCGCCTGCGTTGGCCAGCGTGAATAGCGCGTGATGGCGCTGCGCGCTGCCGTGCAACTCGCGCGCTTCGCATCGAGCTTCAACGCTTTGCCGTCGCTGCAAGAGCCGGGTAAAAAGTCTACGACTTCGGAGAACAATGTGACCGCATCGTCGAAGGACATGCGGCCGATGTGAATACCAGTGTCGATACGCACGCGGAGATCGCGATAGAGCTTGCCGCGGAGCTGATACAAATGCTCCTCGGGAGTGTAGAAGCCGTTCGGCGCGCCGTTTTGTGGCTCGCCCAACAACGATTCGGAGTACAGCGCCCAGCCCTCGGCGGCCATGGAGTCTTGCCACATGGAAGACGAGTCTTCGACTGCGCCCGGTGTGAGCCAGCGCACCGGCGAGATGAGCTCTCGATACTGCGCCATGACTTTGTAATGCCAGTCATGTCCCGGAAAGCCTTCGTGGGCTGCTAGATCCGCCAGCGCGGCGCTATTGTGTTGTTGACGCAAAGCGGCCACATCGTTGCCTGTAGGCGTGACATAGAAGCGGCCGACGCCCGAGCGCTTGAACGGTGGAGCGGGGTAATAGGCCGCGCCGTCGATCGAGGAGCGCAGCGGCGGCGGCGTGATCGTGACTTCCAACCGATAGTCGGACGGCACATCGAACAGGCCCGTGCGCCGCGCATAGTCCACCAGGCGCTCGCCGGTTTTTCGATAGTTCACGACCATTTCATCGTCGGTCTTCGGTGCATCGCGACTCACCCGGTCGAACACCGCTCTCACGGTCGCCTCACCGTCTTTGGACGCTTTGAGCTTGCGAGTCTTGGCGATGTCTTGCGCGAGCGCGATCATTTCCGCGCGCGTTTTCTCGACGATGGGCTGTGCTTCATCGAAGAGCTGGCTTGAAGTGGCCTGCAACCGCAGATTGTTCTTGAGCGCCCAGTCGTATTCTTCAGTGCCGGCCGCATAGCGGTCTGCTCGGAAGTCCGGTTTCACCCCATCCACGCCTTCCTTCGTAACGTCGTCATAAAATGTGGCGGTCACAAAATCGCGCAAATGAATATAGGCGCCGGCCGCAGCATTACCGGCATCCTGCAATTGCTTCAGCAATTCGTCGTGATCGCTCGGCGCGAGATTCTTGTCCGCGATGGCGGGCAAGGTCTTGGAGAAATATTCCGCATCGGCGACCGTGCTGTGCAAGCCGTACTGCGCCAGCACTCGCCAGTCTGGCGTGTTCTTGGCGTTGACGCCGGCGACGATTTGATTCTCAGCCGTGGCGAGATACGCGGGAATGGCACGAGTGCGCGCGATGACTTGCTGCCATTCGACGTTCGTGCCGTAAGTCTCCGCGCTCGTGGGCGTCATGCCTTGGATCTGCCAATCCACGCCGCGGAACGGCTCGTCCACATAACTATCGATGGCGCGCTCTTGATGGCGACGCACCTGATGCTGATGCAAAAGAAATTCGATTTGCGCGATCGCGACGGTGCGGTCGATCTGCCGCCGCGGCGATAGCGATTTATAGTCGAATGCGGTGAAGCGCTCCTTGAACTCAGCCCAGCGCTTGTCTTCACCTGCCAACGCATCGGTGGAGTTGTCGCGCAACTTTCCGTCGATGTCCGCGAGCGCAGGGTCGAACTCGGCGCCGCCAAGATAAGTGGCCACAACCGGAAAACGGCTCATGAAGTACGTGACGTACTCGTGTTCCGCTTGTGCAAAGCGCTCGTCGGGAGTCAAGGGCTTCTCTTCGACCGGCGGGCTTTTGGAGCCGCAGCCAGCGAGCACCAACGCCACCGTTGCAACAATCACCGACGCACTTCGCACCACGACGCACTCCTGGCCAGACCGACTCGAGGGGCGCAATGGTAGCGCGAAGCACGCCTGCGTTTCGAACCGCGACGGGATCTGTCGCGCTAAAACCGATAAACAGCACCGATGGTGACCGGAAAGTTCCACTGATGCCCCGCGTGCGGATTGTGCAACCCGAGCGCCAACAGATCGGCATCGCCCGCTTCATGCGCTGCGCTCACGTGATCGGCCTCGACAGCCCGCCGTAAGCCGAGGAGGTTCGGATTGGAGTGCAGATCGATGTCAGCCTTCACGCTTTGGCCGAATCGATTCTCGCTGCGGGTAAAGCCCACATTCGGCAACGACACCGCCTCGTTCGGAATTTCGAACGAGGCTGAGATGGAATGCGCGCGCGTTATGTCGAGAGCCGAGAGTGCAAGTGTTCGAGCGTCGAGCAAAGTGAGATTGGACGGTGAGATCAGTGGTCCACTGGTGCGCAGCGAGTCGCCG
>Ga0307515_10015997_pt1 | contig 13772 bp, 13 predicted proteins | sample 17_EM_MG_FD_194513 | JGI IMG/M metagenome (GOLD analysis project Ga0307515, IMG submission 194513) | Populus trichocarpa ectomycorrhiza microbial communities from riparian zone in the Pacific Northwest, United States - 17_EM | ecosystem: Host-associated > Plants > Roots > Unclassified | place... | reverse complement strand
CATCAAGCTGCGCGCCGTGGTAATCAACGTGGCCGGCCGGGAGCTCACCCGGCTGGCCGTCGGCGGCACGTCCCGGCTGGTCAAGCGGCCGGGCGTGACGCTTTCCCAGGCCGCGGTCGAGGCCCGGCTGCGGGACCGGCTGGCCCAGCTCGGCGGGGCTGTCGAATGGGGACAGCGGGTCACCGGCACCGACGGAGCGGACTGGGTGGTGGGCTGCGACGGCGCACATAGCCAGATCCGCAAGGCGGCCGGCATCGGCTTCCCGGGTGTGCCGCTGATCGAGCGCTTCCTGCTGGCCGACCTGCACGCCGATCTGCCGCTTGCGCGGGACGCTGCGTACACCTGGCTGGACGGCGACGAGATGTTCGCGCTCTTCCCGCTGCCCGGCACGGACCTGTGGCGGGTGCTCGTGCCGCAGCCCGCCGACCAGCCCGAGGATCTCGACCCGGACCAGCACCTGGCGCTGATCGTGCGGCTGCTGGCCGAGCGGACCGGCTTGCCGGCCGGGGCGGTGACCGGCTGCGAGTGGACGTCCAGCTTCCGGATCCACCGGCGCCTCGCGGACACCTACCGGCGCGCTCGGGTGCTGCTGGCCGGCGACGCCGCGCACATCCACAGCCCGCTGGGCGGCCAGGGCATGAACACCGGACTCGGCGACGCGGAGAACCTCGCCTGGAAGCTCGCGCTGGTCGCGACGGGGCGCGCCGACGAGCGGCTGCTGGACACGTACGAGGCCGAGCGGCGGCCGATCGCGGCCGAAGTGCTCGACAACACCAGCGCGATGACCCGGCTGATGCTGGGCGACGGGGCGGCCCGGCGGTTCATGCGGGATCATGTGCTGGTGCCGCTGATGAACCGACCCTTCGTGCAGCGCCGGATCTGGGAGGCGTCCTCGCAGCTCCGGATCACCTATCGGCGCGGCCCGCTCGGCAGCGCCGGCCCAAAGATTGGTTTTGGGCCGGTGGCCGGCGACCGGATCGCCGACCTCGACTGCACCCGGTCCGACGGCACCCCGACGCGGCTGCACGCGGAGCTGGGCGGCCGGTGGGCGGTGCTGGCCGAGGACGACACCGCTGCGCGTGCGGCCGAGGCCCGGCTGGGTGCGGGGTCCGTGGTGGCGCTGCGGCATCGCGGCCCGGCCCTGCTGATCCGTCCCGACGGGCACCTCGCCTGCCGGGGAGACGCCGCGGGCTGGCTGGAGAAGGCCCTGGGCGCGCGGCCCCGGCAGCCGGCGGCCAGATGACCGGACTGCGCGAACGGAAGAAGGCGGAGACCCGGCGCGCCATTCAGGGGCACGCGCTGCGATTGTTCCTGGACCGGGGATACGACGCCACCACCGTGGAGGAGATCGCGGCGGCGGCGGGCGTCTCGCACATGACCTTCTTCCGGTATTTCCCCAGCAAGCGGGCCGTTGTCGAGAACGACGACTACGACCCGGTGCTGGCCGCGGCGATCCGCGCCCGGCCGGCCGGCGAGGATCCGCTGACCGCGATCCGCCGCGCGCTCGTCGGTGCGCTGGGCGCGATGCCGGCGGCCGAGCGGGAGACCACCCGGATCCGGGCCCGGCTCATCCTCAGCGTGCCCGAGTTGCGGGCCGGACAGATCGAGTCGCAGCGCACGACCCGCGCGCTGCTCGCCGAGGCGATCGCGGATCGCGGTACCGGAGCGGAATCGGCGTTGCAACGCGGCGTGCTGGCGGCCGTCGCGCTGGCGGTGCTCTCGGTGGCGCTGGAGGAGTGGGCGGCCGGCACCGCGGACGACCTCGCCGAACTCGTCGATTGCGCATTCGAGGCGCTGGAGAGCTAGCCGCGCGCAGCTTCGCGCAGGCGGGTCGCCGCATTCCTGATCGGTCCCGCCGGGCCGTTGACAGTAGGTGATCTCGTCGGTACAACAAACGCACTGCATCTCCCGGCGGCTGCTCCCACCCCCCCCAGCCATCCCGGACCGGCCGCCGTGGCATGCCCTCCAAAAGGCTCAATGAGGAGCTTCCCGTGGCAGAGCTGTACGCCCCCGCGCCCGCTACGGAGGACGCCGGGGTCAAGGCGCGCGTGCAACGCTTCGGCGGTTATCTGGCCGGCATGGTCATGCCCAACATCGCCGCATTCATCGCGTGGGGCCTGATCACCGCGCTGTTCATCCCCACCGGCTGGCTGCCGAACGAGAAGCTCGCCGTCCTGGTCGACCCCATGATCAAAGTGCTGCTGCCGGTCCTGATCGGATACACCGGCGGCCGGATGGTGCACGGCCAGCGCGGCGCTGTCGTCGGCGCGGTGGCCACGGTCGGGCTCGTGGTCGGCTCCGACGTGCCGATGTTCTTCGGCGCGATGATCGTCGGCCCGCTGACCGCGTATCTCCTCCAGCGCATCGACCGGCTGACCAGCGACCGGACCCGGCCCGGCTTCGAGATGCTGGTCGACAACTACAGCGCCGGCATCGTCGGCTGCCTGGCCGCGCTGGCCGGGGTGGTCGCGATCGGACCGATCATGCGGACGTTCACCACGGCTGCCGGCAACGGCGTCGAGTTCCTGATCAACCATCACCTGCTGCCCGCCGCCGCGGTCCTGATCGAGCCGGCCAAGGTGCTGTTCCTCAACAACGCGATCAACCACGGCGTGCTCGGTCCGCTGGGCGTCGCCGAGTCCGCCGACACCGGCAAGTCGATCCTGTTCATGTTGGAGACCAACCCGGGTCCCGGCTTCGGCATCCTGCTCGCCTACCTGCTCTTCGGCCCGCGGTCGCTGCGGCCGAGCGTGCCGGCCGCGATGGCGATCCAGTTCCTGGGCGGCATCCACGAGATCTATTTCCCGTACGTGCTGATGAAGCCGAGCATGGTGCTGGCCGCGATCGCCGGGGGCGGCGCCGGGATCGTGACCTTCATGGCGACCGGGGCCGGCCTGGTCGCCACCCCCTCGCCGGGCAGCATTTTCGCGTACCTGGCCGAGACGCCCCGCGGTGGCTTCGTCGGAGTGCTGGCCGGGGTCGTGATCGCGGCGGGGGTGTCGTTCACCGTCGGCTCGCTGCTGCTCGGCTTCGGCCGGCTCGCCCGCGACGAGGAAGGCCTCTGATGGCCCGCGACCAGGGGGCGAGTATTGCCGGTGGCAGCGTGCGGAAGCTGGTCGTGGCGTGCGATGCCGGGATGGGCAGCAGCGTGATGTTGGCCAGTCAGCTCCGGCGCGAGTTGCGCACGTTGCCGGTGACCGTCGAGCACCACGCGGTCGCCGCGATCCCCGCCGACGCCGACGTCGTGCTCTGCCACGCCGGCCTGGCCGAACGCGTCCGGCGCAGCGCGCCCGGCTCGATAGTGATCGGCTTCCGGGTGTTCCTCGGCGACCCGAGCGTGGCCAAAGTGGTCGCCGCGATAAAGCAGGACCAACCCGTCGACAGTGGTCCGTAGCGTGCTCGGTCGGATGCCGACGGACCACGTCGTCGCCATGCTCAGCGCGTCGCCGCCGCAACGGGCGGCCGGCGTGTTGCTCGCCATGCCCAAGGACCGGATCGACCGGCTGCTCGCGGCGATGGACGGCCGGCTGATCGCCCGGATGCTGATCGCGGCCGAGCCGGCCAAGCGGGCCGCGCTGCTGACTCACCTCGACGACACCCGGCTGGCCGCCGAGTTGGCCCTGCTCCCGCTGGTCGAGGCGGCCGCCGTGCTGGCCGGGCTGCCGAGCGAGCGGACGAACGCGCAGCTGGACCGGTTCTCCTCGGAGCACCTTGCGATGCTGCTGGCCGCCCTGCCCACCCCGCAGCGGCGCCGGCTGGTCGAGGTGATCGATCCGCGGCGCCTCGCCGACCTGCGCCGGGTCGGCTACGAGAAGGCGGTGGTCGAGGCGCTACGGCGTACCGCGGCGAACCTGCAGTGGGTCCCCGACGACACGGGCACCAACCTGTTCGCCTGGGTCTTCCACCGGGTCTTCGGGATCTCGCTGTGCTATGTGGACAGTGGCGGGTTGGAGTCCGGCGCGGTGTTCGCCGCCCACCGGGTCTTCGACGTCGAGCAGGTGCAGGGCGTGCTGCTGGTCTCGAACGCGCCGCCCAGCGCCGCGGCCTGCGCCCTGGTCGCCGATCCGCGGTACGCGCGGACACCAGCCCTCGTGGTCACCTGGGCCGCCGACGACAATGACGGGGCGCTGGGACGCGCCCTGGTGAGGCTGGCCGGATGAACATTCACCCCGCCGGTGCGGCTTCGACGCGGTCGTTCGCCCGGCCCGTGCTGGAGTCGCGCGCGATCCGGGTGGCCGAGTCGGCCCCCGACCGCGAGTCGGCGATCCACCGCTGCGCGGACGTGCTCGAGGAGATCGGCGCCGTGCACCCGGCGTATCGGGAGGCCATGCTCGACCGGGAGTGGGCCATGTCCACGCACCTGGGCGAGGGCATCGCGATCCCGCACGGCCTCGACGCGTCCCGGTTGCTGGTCCGCCGGGACTCGCTGGCCGTGCTGCGGTTCCCGGACGGCGTCGGCTGGGACGGCGGCCGGGTGTTCGTCTGCGTCGCCATCGCGGCCCGCGGCGACGGGCACCTCGCGCTGCTCGCCGCGCTCGCCGCGATCCTGCTCGACCCCGACCGGGCCCGCGCGCTGCGCGAGGCTACCGACCCGGCCGAGATCGTCCGGATGCTGAACTCGGTCGAGGACGAGCCATGATCCGGACCGTCCGGCTCGGGTCCGCCGCCGGTCTGCACATGCGGGCGGCGGCCCAGGTCGCGGCCGCCGCGGCCGAGCAGCGCGTGCCGGTGACGGTGCGCTGCGGCGAGCATGCCCCGGTGCCGGCCGACAGTGTGCTCGGATTGCTGACGCTGGGTGTGGCGTACGGCTGTGAGTTGACCCTCGAGGCGAGCGGCGCGGGTGCGGTCGACGCGCTGGCGCGGCTGGCCGACCTGCTGTCCCGGGAGCTGGATGTCGCTCGTGCTTGAGATGCTCCGAGGACTCGGCGCGAGCGCCGGCACGGCCACCGGCCCGGCCTACCGGCTCGCGGATCCGCCCCGGCTGCCGGCGCCGCGCCCGGTGTCCGACCCGGGCGCCGAGCTGGACCGGGCGGTCGGGGCCATCGACGCGGTCTGCGCCGACATCGGCCGGCGTGCGGCGGCCGCCGACGATCCGACCACGACCGAGATCCTGCGGGTGCAGGCCGCGCTGGCCGCCGACCGGACGCTGCGCGACGGGGTCGCCCTGGCCATCCGGGCCGGGCACGAGGCGCCGCACGCCGTCGCCGCGGTGCTCGCCGAGCACCGGTCCGCGCTGCTGGCCCCGGGCGGGCTGCTCGCCGCCCGCGCAGCCGACCTGGACGACCTGCGGGACCGGGTCGTCGCCCGCTGCCTGGGCCTGCCGATGCCGGCGCTGCCCGAGCCGGGCTGCCCGTACGTGCTGGTCGCCGTCGACCTGGCCCCGGCCGACGCGGCCCTGCTCGACCCGGCCCGGGTGCTGGCCGTCGTGACGTCGGCGGGCAGCTTCCTGAGCCACACGGCGATCCTGGCCCGGGCCCGCGGACTGCCGACGGTGGTCGCGTGCGGGGGAGCGCTCGACATCGCCGACGGCACGGTGCTCACCGTCGACGGCACGGCCGGCCGGGTCACGGTCGGCGCCGTGCGGGAGCGTTCCGCCGCGGAGCCAGCGGCCGCCTGCCCGCAGCCGGCCGAGCTGCCCGGGCGGACGGCCGACGGGCATCCGGTCGCGCTGCTCGCCAACATCGGCTGCGCGGCGGAGCTGGCCGGCATCTCCGTCGAGGGCGTCGGGCTATTCCGCACCGAGTTGCTGTTCCAGCACCACATCGACCCGCCGACGATGTCCGAGCAGGTCGAGGCGTACGCCGATGTCTTCGCCGCGATGCCGGAGCGGCAGGTGGTGGTCCGTACGCTGGACGCCGGCTCGGACAAGCCACTGCCGTTCCTGCGGGAAAGCGACGAGCCCAACCCGGCCCTCGGCATCCGCGGGCTGCGGGTCGCCCGGCGCCGGCAGGACATCCTGCAGACCCAGATCGCCGCGATCGCGGCCGCCGCGCACGGCTCGACGGCCCGGGTCGCGGTGATGGCGCCGATGGTCACCACGGTCGCCGAGGCCGCGCAGTTCACCGCGCTCTGCCGGGACGCGGGCCTGCCCACGGTGGGCGTGATGATCGAGGTGCCGGCGGCGGCCATGCGCTCGGTCGAGATCCTGCAGGTCGTCGACTTCCTCAGCGTCGGCACCAACGACCTGAGCCAGTACGCGTTCGCGGCCGACCGGCGCAGCGGCGAGCTGGCCGATCTGCTCGACCCGTGGCAGCCCGCGCTGCTCTCGCTGATCGCGCTGTCCGCGGCGGCCGGTGCGGCGGTCGGCCGTCCGGTCGGGGTGTGCGGCGAGGCGGCGGCGGATCCGGCGTTCGCGGTGGTGCTGGTCGGCATGGGCGTGACCAGCCTGTCGATGTCCCCGCCGGCGATCCCGGCGGTGCGGGCCGCGCTGGCCGCCCGCACGCTGGAGGAATGCCGGGCGATCGCGCAGAAGGCCCTGGCGGCGGGCGATCCGGCCACCGCCCGCGCCGCCGCGGTGGTGTGACCTCATCGTGGCGTTTCGGTAGCGTGACTGGGGCACCCCGATCGGAACGACCGCGCCCGACGGAAGGACCCGCCATGGCTCGTCCCCGGATCGTCATCATCGGTGCCGGCTTCGCCGGATTCACGGCCGCCCGTCAGCTCGTCAAGCTCTCCCGCGGCGCCGCCGACATCGTGCTGCTCAACCCGACCGACTACTTCCTCTACCTGCCGTTGTTGCCCGAGGTGTCGGCCGCCATCCTCGAGCCGCGCCGGGTGTCGGTCTCCCTGGCCGAGGAGCTGCCGCAGGTTCAGGTGATCCTCGGCGAGGCCGACCAATTCGATCTTGACGGGCGTACGGTCGGCTACACCGACCCCGAGGGGGAGAAGAAGACGCTCGGCTACCACCGCCTGGTGATCGCGGTCGGCAGCGTCAACAAGCTGCTGCCCATCCCGGGCGTGACCGAGCACGCGCACGGATACCGGGGCATCCCCGAGGCGCTCTATCTGCGCGACCACATGACCCGGCAGATCGAGATGGCCGACACCGCCGACGATCCGGCCGAGCGCCGGGCTCGGTGCACGTTCGTCGTGGTCGGGGCCGGATACACGGGCACCGAGGTGGCCGCGCAGGGCGTGCTCTACACTGCGGCGCTGACCCGGCACCGCAGCAAGCTCAAGGGCGAGCCGCGCTGGCTGCTGATCGACACGGCCGACCGGGTGCTGCCGCAGTTGGACGTGCGGCTGTCCAAGGCGGCAGACCAGACCTTGCGCGAACGAGGCGTCGAGATCCTGCTGAAGAGCAGCGTCAAGCAGGCCACCGCCGAGGGCGTGCAGTTGAACGACGGCCAGTTCGTCGCGACCAAGTCGCTGATCTGGTGTGTCGGCGTACGCCCCGACCCGCTGGTCGCCGGGCTTGGGCTGGAGACCCAGCAGGGCCGGCTGGTGGTGGACGAGTTCCTGGCCGTGCCGGGCTATCCCGACGTGTACGCGTGCGGCGACGCGGCCGCCGTTCCCGACCTGACCCGGCCGGGCGAGATCACCGGGATGACCGCGCAGCACGCGACCCGGCAGGGCAGCATGGTCGCCAAGAACATAGCGGCGTCGTACGGGCGGGGCCGGCGCCGCGCGTACAAGCATCATGATCTTGGTTTTGTGGTGGATCTCGGCGGGCTGGACTCGGCGGCGAACCCGCTGGGGATCCCGATCTCGGGGCTGCTCGCCAAGGCGGTCACCCGCGGCTATCACCTGCTGTCGATGCCCGGCAACCGGGTGCGGGTGTCGGCCGACTGGCTGCTCGACGCGGTGCTGCCGCGCCAGGGGGTCCAACTCGGACTGGTCCCGGCCAACGCGGTGCCGCTGGACAGCGCCTATCCCGCCGCGCCCCCGGATACCGGTGAGGCCGTGGCGCACGCCGGCTGACCGCTAGCCGGCGGCCTCACCCCGAGGTGGGATTAGTCCGAACGGTTGCCATGATCGTCCGTTGTGGTCCCGCGTTCGACCACCCCCGAAACGGTCTACAAGCAATAATTCGGACATGCTTTCCCGTTTTTATCCCTGGGCAGCCGCCCTTGCCGCCGTCGTCCTTTTTGCGGCCAGCGCACAAGGAGCGTCGACGCCGACGACCGGAAAGATCGTCGCCCGGTACGACTTCGACGGCACCCGGCTCGCCTCGGTGCTCGACGAATCGGGCCTGGGCCACAACCTGACCGTCGTCTCCAGCCAGGCCGGCGCGCTGAAGCTGATCACGCACGGGACGGGCCAGGCGTTCGCGTTCCCGGCCCCGTGTACTGGCAAGACCTGTGCCCGGGTCGCCCTGCGCAGCCCGAGTTCGGCCGATCTCAACCCGGGCACGGCGAACATCGCGTACGGGGCGGCCGTGGAACTCGGCGCGACCCAGACCAGCAAGGGCCAGAACGTCGTGCAGAAGGGCTACTCGGCGACAAGCAGCCAGTACAAGCTGCAGGTCGACGGCAAGGCCGGCCTGCCCAGCTGCGTGCTGGTGGACAACCGGAAGCCGGCCATCCAACTCGTCCGCAGCAGCATCACGGTCGCCGACGGCAACTGGCACACAGTCGAGTGCCGGCGCGTGGCTGGCTCGCTGAGCATCCTGGTCGACGGGACGCTGCGCGGCACACGGGCCATCCCGGTCGCTCTGTCGATCCGGAACGACCAGCCTCTGGCCATCGGCGGCAAGGGCGCCTACCGGGACAACGACCAGTTCCGCGGAGCCCTTGACGACGTCTGGGTCAGGATCGGGTGAGCCCGGCAGTTGCACTGCGGGTTGTGCCGGGCGGCGGTGGCGCTGTTTCGCCGCCCGGGCGCGTGCGTGGCGTTAGCGGCTGCGTCGGGAGCTGATGCCGGCCGCGATGGCGACGCCGCCCGCGGCCAGCGCGACCTGCAGGATCAGCTCGATCCAGTCGATGCCGCCGGTGTCGGAGACGCCGATCGCGCTGGCCAGCACGGTGCCGATCAGCGCGGCGACGATGCCGATCAGCAGGGTGAGCAAGATCCCGATGCTCTGCTTGCCGGGCAGGACCAGGCGGCCGAGCGCGCCGATGATCAGGCCGACGATGATCGCGGTGATGATGCCGGAGATGTGCATGGCGGGCTCCTTCTAAGGGGTGGCGGCCCCGTATTCCCGGATCACCGGGCTGGTGAAACCTCCCGGATCGCCGGGAGGGTTTCAGGCTTGCTGCAGCACCGGCGATCGGTCGAGGTCGACGATCTGCCGGCCGAGGGGCCAGAACGCGGCCGGCACGAGCTTGAAGTTGGCGATCCCGAACGGGATGCCGATGATCGTGACGCACTGGGCGGCACCCGTGGCGATGTGCGCGAGCGCCAGCCACCAGCCGGCCACCACCACCCAGACCACATTGGCCAGGCCCGACGCGAGGCCCGCGCTCGGCTTGCTGACCAGCGTCCGGCCGAACGGCCAGAGCGAATACGACGCCAGGCGCAGCGACGCGACGCCGAACGGGATGGTGACGACGAGGGCGAAGCAGATGAGCGCCGCGAGCCCGTAGCCGAGGGCCAGGACGAAACCGCTGCCGAAGATGAACCACAGGACGTTCAAGATGAACCGCACTCACCTAGCGTGCCGCATCGGCGCAATGACAGGTGGCGTTGCCGACGTCACGCGCAGCTCACCAGCGACCTGTGCGAACCTTTGCGGGTGGCAGTCAGCGCTCCCGAGGCTCGAAACTGGTTCGGCGAGCTGCGCGCGCTCTTCACCTGGCGGCGAATCCTCAACCGGATGCGCCGGGTCGTGCGCAGCGCCGCGACCACCTTCGTCGTGCTCACCCTCACGCTGTGGCTGATGCCCGGCGTGGCCAGCGCCGACGTCGTCGACACCCTCGGCCTGGTCCTGCTGGTGGCGGCGGTGGGTGCCGTACTGCGGCCGTTGTTGCTCGTCGGGGTTGTCGCGCTGGGCGGCTGGGGCGCGATGCTGCTCGGCGTCGTGGCCCAGGTGGTCGTGATCACTGTCGCGCTGGAGCTGGATCCCGCCAAGCGGCTCAGCGGCTGGCCGAACGTGGTGATCGCCGCCATCCTGGCCGTGATCTTCGCCGCGATCCTGGACTGGATGGCCGACAGCGGCGCCGACGACACGTTCGTCAAGGAGGCCCGGCGGCTGATGCGGGGCGTCCGGCGCCGGCAGGCCCGGCAGGCGGGCGGCCGCTTCCTGACCCTGCACCGGCCCCGCCCGGGCACCGAGCCGGGCATCCTGATCGTGCAGCTCGACGGGGTGGCCGAGCCCGTGCTGCGCTGGGCCGTCCGGGCCGGCAACCTGCCGACCCTGGGGCAGTGGCTGCGGTCGGGCAGCCACACCTTGTGTGGCTGGCACACCGGCCTGCCCTCGACCACGCCCGCGGCGCAGGCCGGCATCCTGCACGGCGCGTCCCGGCAGATCCCGGGCTTCCGCTGGTATGAGAAGGAACACGGCCGGCTGATGGTCTCGAACCGCCCGCGCGACGCGGCGATGATCGAGCCGCGGTTGAGCGACGGCCGGGGCCTGCTGCGCGACGGCGGGGTGAGCATCGGAAACGTGTTCGCCGGCGACGCGGCGATCAACCTGCTCACGGTCAGCCACGCCGCGCTGCCCGGCCGGTCGGCGCGCGGCTGGGCGGCGTTCATGGCCAGCCCGTACGGCTTCACCCGAGCGATCGTGCTGGGCGTCGGCGAGGTGTTCACCGAGCTGCACCAGGCCCGGCTGCAGCGCCGGCGCAACCTGGTGCCCCGGGTCAGCCGGTCCGGAGCGTTCCTGGCGCTGCGCCCGGCGTCGATGCTGCTGCGCGATGTCAACGTGTCGCTGATGGCCGAGCAGATGGCCCGCGGCGCCCCGGCGATCTACTGCGACCTGGTCGACTACGACGAGGTCGCGCACCACGCCGGCCCGGCCCGGCCGGAGTCGATGCGGCAGCTGGAGAGCCTGGACCGGATGCTCGGGGTGCTCGAGCGGCTGGCGCCCGAGGCGGCCCGGCGCTATCACCTGGTGGTGCTCTCCGACCACGGGCAGAGCCAGGGCGCAACCTTCCGGCAGCGTTACGGCGAACGGCTGGACGAGGTGGTCGACAAGTTCTCGGCGCCCGACCTGGCCGACGCGCCGCACGCGCCCGCCGAGTCCGAGGCGACCAGGGAGCCCAACTTCCCGGTTCCGCCGGTGGCCCCGCTGCTCGTCGTCTCGTCCGGCAACCTGGCCCTGCTCTATCTGACCCGCTATCCGCAGAGGCTGGGCCGGGCGCAGATCGAGAGCGTCTATCCGCAGCTGATCACGGGACTGGCCGCGCATCCCGGCATCGGGCTGGTCGTCGTGGACGACGAGGACGGGCCGGTCGCGGTGGGCCAAGACGGAGTGCATCACCTGCGGGACGGGCGGATCGAGGGGATAGACCCACTGATTCCGTACGGCGAGCACGCGGCCGCCGACCTGCTGCGCCACCAGGAGGCGGCGCACATCGGCGACCTGGTGTTGATCAGCACGGTCGACCCGGTGACCCACGAGGTGGCCGCGTTCGAGGAGCTAGTCGGCTCGCACGGCGGGCTGGGTGGCTGGCAGACCGACGCGATGCTGGTATATCCGTCGGACTGGCCGGTGACCCAGGGCGAGCTGATCGGGCCGGACGCCGTGCACCGCCAGTTGGTGGAGTGGCTGGCCATGCTGGGTCTGCGCACCCAGACCGCGGCCGCCGACGAGTTGACGCACACGGCCGTGACCGGATCGATTCCGGACGCCGTGGGCAGCGACCCGGCCGAGATCGAGCCCGGCGAGCCGGTCCGGGCGGACTTCGCGCCGGCCGGGCGGGAGTCCGAGGCCGCGCCGACGCGACTTTCCCGCAGTCGCGACGGTTAATGAAATGTGCGATTAACCCATTTTGCGGGCAAGGTCCTGGCCATCCTCGGCCTCGGCGCGGCCGTCGTCGCCTCGACCGTCACGCCGGCGCTCGGGCTGAGCGTCAGGCCGCAGGTCACCCCGCAGTTCAACGGCTCCGTGTACGCGATCGCCTACCGCGGGAGCACGGTCTATGTCGGCGGCTCGTTCACCAGCGCGATCTCGGGCGGGCGCAGCTACGACCGGCAGCGGCTGGCCGCGTTCGACGCCCGGACCGGGGCGCTGCTGAACTGGACACCGACCGCCAACGCGACCGTACGCAGCCTGGCGGTGGCCGGCGACTCCGTCTACGCGGCCGGCGACTTCAGGACGATCTCGGGCTGGCAGCGCGACTCGCTCGCCCGGATCGACGCGATCGACGGCCGGCTGGGCACCTTCGCACACACCCTTTCCGGTACGGCATACCGGCTAGCCGTCGGAAACGGCCGGCTGTACCTGGGCGGCAGCTTCGCCGCGGTCGACGGCTACGAGCGCGCCAACCTGGCCGCCTTCTCGCTGTACACCGGCGCGCTGGACGAAGCTTGGCGACCGCACACCGACGACGCCGTACACGCGATCGCGGTGTTCGGCCCCCGGGTCTACGTCGGCGGCGCATTCCACAAGGTCGACGACACGTCCGGCACATTCCGCATCGCGGCGCTCACCGGCCCGAACGCAACAGTAGACCGAGGCTTCCTACCAAGACCGCAAGCAGAGGTCACCGCAATCACCACCGACGGCACCGGCGTCTACGTGGCCACGGGCGGCCGAGGCGGCCGAGCGATCGCGTACACAACGGCCGGAGCAATACGCTGGCAACGAGTCTTCGACGGCGACGCCTCCTCAATCGCCACCCTGAACGGCGTCACCTACGTGGGCGGCCACTTCGACGCGGCCTGCCTAACCCTCAACAACGGCGCACACGGAGCCTGCACAGACGGCTCGGTCCCCCGCATCAAGCTGGCCGCAATCAACACCGCAACGGGCACCCTGACAAACTGGTCCCCCCAGGCAAACGGCGTAATAGGCGTACGAACCCTAACCGCCAACCCGGCAACGGCCTCAATAAACGCAGGCGGCGACTTCACCCAAATAGACAACCACCCCCACCTCCGCTACGCCGCCTTCCACTAACCACCACCCCGACCCACCAACCACCTTCGCCAACGCATCACCAGGCCCAGCATCCCCGCTCACCTAGCCGCCGCAACCGCAACATGCCACACCCCACCGCCCAACCTTTCGGCGGTTTGTAGCACCGGTGGAGATGCCGCACTTTCACGGAGGTGCCGACGGGCGGAGAGGCCGCCGGGCAATTCGTCCAGCGACCTGTCGCCAGGTCCCCATCCCGGAACCTAGCAGAACCCTATCCCTCGATTGCGTGCCCGAAATGTGCATCTCGACGAGTCGAGGGATGCGCGGACCGTGGTCGACGACATCGAGGCCAAAGCCGGCCGGGTCGGCATGAACAGCGTAGTGACGCCAAGTGTCTCGTTCATGGCCGCAAGCTGATACTCATACAGCAGATCCGCCGTGTTCCGAACCCCGCGAACGATGACGCCAATCCCATGCCGCTGGCAATAGGCAACAGTCAGTCCTGTCCAAGTGGCAACCGAAACGTTGTCCCACCCCACAGGAAGCTCAGCCCGAACATCCAACGCCCTAGCCGAAGCCGCCTTACCCGGCCGCTTCTCACCATTAACAGCGATAAGAACGGTGAGATGGTCAAACAATTTCCGAGCCCGCTCAACAACGTCAAGGTGCCCAGGTGTAAAGGGATCAAAGGTCCCAGGATAAACGGCTCGCACCACTTTCCGCCCCGCCCTGCAGAAACCGGAACAACAACGGGCTTGGGGGGCGGTGGTGGCCCCCGAAGATATCAAGCCTGACGAGCTTCGGGGGCCAC
>Ga0307515_10015996_pt1 | contig 13772 bp, 9 predicted proteins | sample 17_EM_MG_FD_194513 | JGI IMG/M metagenome (GOLD analysis project Ga0307515, IMG submission 194513) | Populus trichocarpa ectomycorrhiza microbial communities from riparian zone in the Pacific Northwest, United States - 17_EM | ecosystem: Host-associated > Plants > Roots > Unclassified | place... | reverse complement strand
GGTGTCTCGAGCGCAGATATTCGACTGGTCGGTCGTCACACAGGTCAGTAGCGCTTGTCCTTCCAATGCCGTTACCATACCCGGCCTAGCTTTCAGGTGGGCGTCCGCCGATCATGCTCACGATGCGATAATCAAACGTTGAAGGTCCCCAGTGGTTACCGCCTTGCGCGTTGCCGAGAAGTTCGAACAATCCTAACCACCCCTCTCGTCAACGCCGCCAAGATCCCCCACGTCGAGGGTCACTTCTTGACCCACGACACTTGCTGTCTTGGAACTCAGCAAGAAGGCTTCGGTACCCAGCTCCAAGGGACCCACCTGTATTGGTTACCTCGCCGGTAACGGTGATTCTGCTAGCGCCAACGGTCTTCCTGACTCCAAGCATCCCGCCGCCCCCAGGGGTCTCGCCCAACGACCAAAATCCAGCCCCACCCGCGATTATGTTGACAGTTGTACCTTATCGAGTTACTACGCAAGGCTGACCTTCCTCCTGACGGTTCCTTGCCTACACTGGGATCGACGGTGAGATCCTTTCTTCCATCCCGTATGATGACTATTTATTAACACTGCGTTCATAGGCAACTTGGATAACCCCGCCAGACCATGAATACCTTCAAGGTCTATTACTGGAGGCCGCCGGATCGGAGGACGCTTGGCCTGGCCTCAGATATCGCCTGCGGTGGTCGCGCCGGATGCCGGCTAGAATCCTCTTGGCCTCAATGAGTCAGCGCGACGCCCAGGTCGTCATCCTCGAAACATCCCGCGGCACCATCCGCGTGAAGATTGGTCCAAAATCATCGCCGAGCAGGGTGGTCTCGGTCCTTCTACTGTAAAGGTCTCCAATGGTATTGTTCGACCACAATTAGACGGGGCCCTCGCAGCTGGGCGAGGCTCGATCATATCCTTACCCTTTGTTGGAGCTCAGATCTCGGATTTGGTACAAGCGGAGGCGGTATGGCGAGTCCCTTTTCTTTTCGCGCATCCGCCCGTTTTCTTACGCGTTCTTCAACCAGGAAACGCACCCTTTTTGTTGGGCCCACTCCAGTTGGCACCTGGTGGAGCTGGGGATGGGGGTGTCGCCGACATTGCATCTATTACCCTTGTCAGCAAAGAGCGCGCAGTGAACATCAGAAAACGCCCGAACCAAGAGACCTCTGCGGCGGATCAAGCCAAGCTGAAGCAAATTGAGGCTCTCGATTTCGTTACGCTCGAGTTTAACGGCAAGGGGGTGACGGTTGGAAAGGAACGAGACAGGTTCTGCAGCCCGATGTTCGACCCTATGGCGCTAAGCCGTGTCTCAGGGTTGGAGGCGACATTTTCCGGATGCGGCGAAGAAGAGAAGGGAAGAGACCCGGTGCTGAGCGTCTCTGAGGCAGCTTGGCGTGTCTTCAGCGGGGTCGAGGTCGATCAGCCTAGGTAACCCGACCGTGGCTGGGGGTTTGTTGGCTACCGGTGATGTGGCAAGTTCTTTGCTGTATTACTCGGACGATATGTCGCCCAGAATCCGGAACAACGCACAAGTGAGGTCCAGCCGAAGTCTTTCCGCAACCTCAAGATCCCAGGCTTCTATTCCGAATACGGGGAGAAAGGCGAGGGATATGCCGCGCTTTTGGGAAGTAGCATCATCACCGAGGTGGGTCCATCCACAAATCACTTGAGCCGATCTTTTTCTGATGATGGTTGTGCTTCGTGTTTTTTTTTTTTTCGAAGGTGACCCCCCGTGAATCCCGGAACAAAAGCTCCGTGAAAAGGCCAGGGTACTGGGAGAGCGGTCCGTCGGCGACCACTGGAATGTCTCCGGTATCACTATAATATTTAGTAGACGCGATTTGCGTTCGCCGAACTTCTCCAGAAATGGGATGGAGATCTTCGCCTAATACTGCGTCTCCGTGACTGAATCGTCTGGGAACACGTTCAGTTCGCGTGACCCACCTGGTCGATCCCCAGCTAGGAGGGACTGCCTATCACTGCGGTCGCTCGGTAAAGCCCCCAGAACACAAGGATATACCCCGACCTGATCTCACAAACCACAGCGATGTGCCGTGCCCTGGCGCCCTGCTGCCAACATCACCCTCGCTCAGTGGTCGGGGCAGTGAGATTTTTGACAGTCGTTGCTACCGCTACGTGTATACAAGGTGTTCGAACGTTGGTACTCGTCACTGTCGATTGACCGTACGTGACCACCTGATTTTCGCACACGGAGGATCTGCTGACGTCGTGAAGCAACTTGTAAGTAGGATCGTTGGCGCGTTGGACAACAAGTACCGTGCCACGGTCATTGTAAAAATCGGCAAAGTGAAGGACGTGGTGAAAGAACGCGACATATAATTAGCATCCAACCCTTCGTCGAGGATCCCCCCCCCGCTACATTACGGGTAATGGTCCTATGCGCCTCCTTGTTATCCTAATTTATCCAGACAACTGTCGATAGCATTTGATAGTTAGGTCACTATATATCAGATGAGACAATTTTCCAACGGCAGGACAACAAATGTGATCCAGTGTGTGAGAGGAGGAGGCAAGTAGAAGGGAGAAAGCAGCGATATTGATGTGTAGAACGGAGGCGGGGCAGAGGGACAAAATGTTGACTGCTGCCTGCGGGAAAATGAATTTGGGGAACTTGACGCAGCCGTTGATACCCTGATTTGGTTCCTTGAGTTTAGAACGGAGAGTTAACACGCGCAGGAAGATGCAGCGTTTTCAGGAACTCACAATCAAAATCTGATTGACCAGAGGCAACCGGGGTCTCCAATTCCTTCTCAATATCCTGGAGGAGCTGTCCACAGCGCTCTACGTGTTTCGCAGCCCCGAGCTTCTCGTAAATATCTGCCGCGCGCAGAGCCTCAGACTTCGCCTCTCCAAGTCTGTGCTGATTATACCAAGCCAAAGCCTGCAGCTCCGTCGCGTAACCCAGGAATAAGGTGCTACTGGCCGTGTGTGACTTTGCGCGTTCGATGTGAGTGTGTGCGTCGTCGAACCTGTCTTCCTCACGAAACAGCCCCGCCAGTTCGTAATGAAGCCAAAACAGGGTGTCGTGCCAATCGAGAGGGGATGCAATTCCGATGGCCACCTCGAAATGGTGAATCCCTTTCTCGGTATCGCCCTTGGAATAATATATGTTGCCGAGAGCACGGTGAGATTCGCCGACCAGAAATTCTTCGCCTTTCTCTGGGAGGAGATCGATTGCGCGAAGTGCGGCTTCTTCTGCGGCGTCGAGCTGGTTGTCTGGACGCAGCGAGTGAGCAAGCCAGATCAAACACTGTGCTTGTCCTATTGTGTCACCAAGTCGTTCATAGATCTCCAATCCTTCTTTTGCCTGTTCCATCCCCTCCCTGTGGAAGCCAAGAAGCCGATTTGTATCAGATAGCTCCATCAATGTTGTAGCCACCCAATCGTCATCTCCTTGTTCTCTCCAGAGACTTACGGCATGAATGAGGAGTTGTTTGCGCTCCACAGTATTTCCGACTGAGCCAAACAACCGTGAGAGGCGAAAAAAGCACTCCGGCTTGGAGCGATGATCATCCGGGAGACCTTCGATCTTTGGTTTCAGAATCGTGAGCCGCTTCTTGTGCCAATAGAGGTGCGCCATGAAATTGATGCAGGCAACCCAGACACTGTCTGAGTTGGCGTCGATCGTCGTGAAGACATCGAGCAGGTGCTCGACATTTACGTCTTCTGACGTGATCCACCGAGTTTCTCCAAAGTTGGGCTCGCTCGGATCAACCACGACCGACATCCGGGTGAAGTACTGTGTTTTTATCGTGCAGAGTAGGGGAGATGTCTTGGGATCGTTGGGAGAAAAATGGTCTCGGAGTGGTGCGAGCATCATGATGAACCCACAGCTCCGATATGTCAGGGAAAGAATACAGAACCTGTCGAAGATCCCGGTTCTGTTCGAGATGGTGGGAAACAACCACTCGAGGTTGTTTTCGTCGATGCCCTGTGGGAAAAATGCGACGATTCCAAGGAGCGCTCGGGCATCGGGGCCAAGTTCTTGGAACAGTGGGGAGGCGAGCGATAGCTCGATTGTTGTGGCAAGGCTCTCGTTATGCTGGGTATGCAGCACGCCCGTTCGCCGTTGCTCCCATTCCCGGGTCAGCCGATTCGTGTCCCATTTGTTCTGATGTGCCACTGTGGCGAGCAGAGTGATCGAAAGTGGGTGGAAGTCAAGCTGTTCGAGGATGCGGTTGACCACGTCGGACCGATCAATGTCGCCGTCGTAGATGCGATCGAAGGTATCGCGAGCAGCGTTCACTGATAGTGTCGGCACATCAAGATGCTTGCAGCCTGGGGGAGTAGTGGAGATGCGGGAGGTGATGCAAATACAGATGTTGTTGAACCGGCTCAGTTCCTCCATTGCGGCGTAGATCTCCCGTGCATTTGTTCCCTGCGGGTCGAGAATAGATTCCGCGTTATCGAAGACAATCAACATCTCTTTCGAGGACAGGAACCTCCGTAGGGGAGTGAGATTCTCGGGGTTCTCAATGCCCGCACCAATGACGTCGGAGAGTCGCCGGAGGAGATGTGCACATGACGCGGGGAACTGATCACAACGAATAAATCGACAGTGATGACCAAACCGCTGCTTGATCCGGTCGTGGTGAAGAACGGCCAGGGAGACGGAGGTCTTCCCGATTCCGCCAGCACCGATGAGAGCGATTGGAGTAAATTTCTCGGCGAGATCGACTATCTTCTCGATCAGCTCGTCGCGTCCGAAGAAGGCCCTCGGTGGCAGAGGTGGAGATTCTCCGGACATACTAGATTCAGGTGTAAGACGGTTGGTCCATCAGTAGCTTTAGATTGCTGACCTGGTTTGAGTCTAGGCCGCGATGAGCGGTTATTCGATGGTGGACAGAGTACGGGTGTCGCTTACCGATAGATCCCTACTATCATTTAATTCTTGACCTCTCACGACAGTGCGACAGATTTCGGAGGCCGTGGTGTGAGTGTTCATAGTATTATGCTCGAGCTGGGAAGCGATGGCACGGATGTCCCGACGAATGTCGGAAACGGTTCTACGCCTGTTCCTCGGCAGGGGAGACGGCGATTCCCCGGGTGCACTGGATGCAAAGGTTAGATATCAACTTCATTTCCAGCCGAGATCGCTGACCTGGCGTGAGGCTAGGCAGGGATGAATGGTTACTCGATAATAGGTGTATTTAGTACTTACCATCCGACTCTGACCGTGCGCATTCTCAGACCTGTTCAGCGCATTGTGGTGGCTGTCGGAAATAATGGTGGGGGTGTTCACAACGTCACTCTGGACGCCGGGAACGGTGGTTTGGGCGCTCGTAACATCACAACGAACGGCTGGAGCGGCAGCATCTGTGTTTGTTGGAAGCGCCTTCTGGGAGCGGGAAGTTAGCAACGGTCATCACTCGAGCGACAGGACGCACGTTAAAGACCCGAAGAATATTTTCGAGGCTCAACCTCCAGGCGGCGATGGCCTCTTTATTTTTCTTCGCGCGAAAATGCCGAGAGACCACGTTCCGTTCACCCCACTTGACGAACTCTCTCTGAATATCTGCTACGGCCCTGTGATCGAGAGCGTTATCATGGACGGTTCGAGATACATGTCACTGGCTCAACTCACACCGACAATTGATTTATCGCACTGTACACGGACTGACTGAGCTCATCCGGTTTCCTTCCATTTGTCCCTCGGTCAAGCGCTCGGCAGACATCGGCGCAGAATAATCCAAGCTTGATATAGTCCAGTTCATCCACCGTTGAGTTCTGGCTATGTGTGAACCTGGAGCAAATCTTGGCAGAAGAACGGGAAACATACCCTGATTAGCGTAAGAAGAATGACAACAGAGCCAAAGGCGATCTTGGCTGGTGGGATAGACGAGACCTTCTCTGCAAGAGTCGTGGTCTCGATGGTTGCGTTCAATTCCTCGATAACATCCTCCCGCCCCTTGGGTTTTTGGGACTCCACTTTCATGTTCGAGACTCGAGGTGGCCGCAAAAGAACCGTGCGGCGTGAATGTTGTGGCGGGGACTCTTAAAAGGATGAGGCGCCTCGCACAAACAGGCTCATGTGGTGAAGAGAATTATATTCACGGTCGTAGCGCTGAAAGGAGACGCGTGTGATCGGTCCGTCACCCGCAATGTTTACTTACTCCCCACCTCTCGTCCAAGATACTCTCAGTTTTGGAAGAATGAACCATTCGCTGACAACTGGTACGGCGCTGTGCATGTATTTTGGACCGGGTCTTCCTGGTTACCCTGTCCGAGGCACATCCTCGAAGCATATTTGTCACGTATCCTCCGTCGATCCTCCGTGTCCGTCACTCAAGTCCCAAATCTCTACGGACGGTGACAATCTACTCAATGCTCCTTCTCGTCCATTTACTCATAGGTTACCGGGCCTCCAGCATCGGCTCCGTTCTCCCACGTCGCGGACCCCGCCGGGCACCACCCCGAAGGGTAGATCGATGGTAATGTGGAATCCGAGCACCACATATCGCCAGCCATGGACAGCAAAGAAGCGAAGTCAAAGGGGATGCTATGGGTCTTGAGGTTTGAGGTTACATCATCTCCTCGGTTCGATCTCCCCGTCTGCCGAAGGCACAGTACATACCAAGTCGCGAGAGAATTGGAGTCTTGAGCGCAGGAATACGACTGGTCGGCCATCACACAGGTTAGCGAGGCCCATCCTTTCAATCCCATTACCATACTCTGCCTGGCTTTCTGGTGGGTGTCCGTCAATGATGCTCACGGTGCGCTAATCAAACATTAAAGGTCCCTGGCTGCCACCCTGCGTGCTGCAGAGAGGTTCGAACAACTGCATCCTTCGTTACAAGCTATCGTCCCTCTCGTCAGTGATGCTGAGGTTTTTTACTTCGAGGGTTACTTCTTGACCCACGGTACCGACGACCAAAATTCAACCCCACCCGCCACCGCGCTGCCAGCTGTACCTCGCCGAGTTGCTACGCAAAGTCGACCTTCCATGAAGATGGCCTTCAATACCAAGGATACATATTCGGGGATTCCAAAAAGAGAGGGAGTGTCGATCTCCTCCCGAGAGCCCCCTCAGCCTACGTCTGGGACCGACGGTGAGATACTTCTTTCCACGACTATTGACAATGCTTTCGTAAGCGATTTGGATAACCCGCCAGATTATAAAGGCAGGGTACTGGGAGAGCGGTCCGTCGGCGACCATTGGAATGACTCCGGTATTACTATGATACTTAGTAGACGCGATTTGCGATCGCCGAACTTCGCCAGAAATGGGATGGAGATCTTCGCCTGATCCTACGTCTCCGTGACCGAATCGTCTAGGAACACGTTCAGTTCGCGTGATCCACCTGGTCAATGCCCAGCTAGGAGGGACTGTGTCCATCTGCGCGGCTCTGACACCATCACCGCAGTCGCACGGTAAAAACCCCAGAACACGAGGATATGTTCCGACCTAGCCTCACGAACCGCAGCGATGTGCCCTGCCCTGGTGTCCTGCTGTCAATGTCACCCTCGCACAGTGGTCAGGGCAGTGAGATGTTTGATGGTTGCTGCTACCGCTACGTGTATACAAGGTGTCCGAACGTTGGCACTCGCCACTGTCAATTGACCGTACGTGACCACCTGATTTTTGCACACGGAGGATATGCTGACGTCGTGAAGCAACTTGTAGGTAGATTCGTTGGCGCGTTGGGCAACAAGTACCGTGCCACGGTCATTGTAAAAATCGGCAAAGTGAAGGACGTGGTGAATGAACGCGACATATCATTAGCATCCAGACAATTGTCGATAGCATTCGATAGCTAGGCCACTATATAACAGATGAGGCAAATTGCCAACGGCGAGCGGCAGGAAAACAAATGTGATCCAGTATGTGAGTGGAGAAGGCAAGTAGGAGGGAGGAAATGGTTAAAGAGGGAGAAAGCAGCGATATTGGCGTGTAGAACAGAAGGCGGGGCAAAGGGACAAGATGTTGACTACTACCCTGTGGGAAAATTAATCTGGGGAACTCAACGCAACCATCGATACCATCATCTGGTTCCTTGAGTTTAGAACGGAGAGTTAACACGCGCAGGAAGATGCAGTGTTTTCAGGAACTCACAATCAAAATCCGATTGACCAGAGGCAACCGGGGTCTTCAGTTCCTTCTCAATATCCCGGGGGAGCTGTCCACATTACTCTACACCCTCCGCAGCCCCAAGCTTCTCGTAAATATCTGCCGCGCGCAGAGCCTCAGACCTTGCCTCTTCAAGTCTGTGTTGGCCGTACCAAACCAAAGCCTGCAACTCCACCACAAGACCTAAGTGGTAAGCGCTACTGGCTGTGTGTAACTTGGCGTTTTCGATGTGAGCGTGTACATCGTTGAACCTGCCTTCGCCGCGAAGCAGCCGCGCCAGTTCGTAATGAAGCCAAAACAGGGCGTCGTGCCAAGCAAAAGGGGATGCAATTCCGATGGCTACCTCGTAATGATGAATCGCTTTCTCGGTATCACCTTTGGATTGGTATATGTTACCTAGAGCGCGGTGGGATTCGCAGACCCGAAATCGATGACCTTCCTCTGGGAGGAGATCGAGCGCGCGAAGTACGGCTTCTTCTGCGGCGTCGAGCTGTTTGTCTAAACGCAGCGGCAAAGCAAGTTTGATCAAACACCCTGCCTGTGCAACCGTGTCACCAAGCCGTTCGAAGATCTCCGATGCCTCCCTCGCCTGTTGTGTCCCTTCCTTGTAGAGGCCGATTGCTTGATTAACACTGGATAGCTCCGCCAATGTGAAAGAAACCAAACTGTCATCCCCCTGCTCTCTCAGGAGATTTAAGGCGTGAATAAGGAGCCGCTTGCACTCCACATAATCTCCGACCGAGCGAAACAACTGTGAGAGTTGAACCAAACATCCTGGTTTGTAGCGATGGTTATCTGGGAGTCCTTCGATCTTTGGCTTCAGAATTGTGAGCCGCTTCTTGTGCCAAGAGAGGTGCGCCATGAAATTGATGCAGGCAACCCAGACACTGTCTGAGTTGGCGTCGATCGTCGTCAAGACATCGAGCAGGTGCTCGACATTCAAATCTTCTGATGTGATCCACTGTGTTTCTCCAAAGTCGGGCTTGCTCGGATCAATCTTGACCGACATCCGGGTAAAGTAACATTCTTTCGTTGTGCAGAGCAGTGGGGATGTCTTGGGATTGTTGGGAGCTACATATTCTCGGAGTGGTGCAAGCATTGTAACAAAGCCACTGCTTCGATGCGTCAAGGAAAGAACGCAAAACCTGTCAAAGATGGCGGTTCTGTTCGAGATGGTTGGAAACAACCACTCGAGGTTGTTCTCGTCGATGCCCTGCGGGAAAAATGCGACGACTCCAAGGAGAGCTCGGGCATCGGGGCCAAGTTCCTGGAACAGTGGGGAGGTGAGTGATAGTTCGATTGTGGAGGAAAGGCTCTCGTTATGCTGGGTATGCAGTACACCAGTTCGCCGTTGCTCCCATTCCCGGGTCAGCCGACTCGTGTCCCATTTGTTCTGATGTGCCACTGTGGCGAGCAGAGTGATCGAAAGTGGGTGGAAGTCAAGCTGTTCGAGGATGCGGTTGACCACGTCAGACCGATCAACGTCGCCGTCGTAGATGCGATCGAACGTATCGCGAGCAGCGTCCATTGACAGTGTTGGCACGTCAAGATGCTTGCAGCCTGGGGGAGTGGTGGAGATGCGGGAGGTGATGCAAATACAGATGTTGTTGAACCGGCTCAGTTCCTCCATCGCGGCGTAGATCTCCCGTGCATTTGTTCCCTGCGGGTCGAGAATAGATTCCGCGTTATCGAAGACAATCAACATCTCCTTCGAAGACAGGAATGTCCGTAGGGGAGTGAGATTCTCGGGGTTCTCAATGCCCGCACCAATGACGTCGGAGAGCCGCCGAAGGAGATGTGCGTACGAGGCGGGGAATTGGTCACAGCGAATAAATCGACGGTGATGACCAAACCGCTGCTTGATCCGATCGTGGTGGAGAAGGGCCAGAGCGATGGAGGTCTTCCCGATTCCGCCAGCACCGATGAGAGCGACTGGAGTAAAGTTCTCGGCGAGATTGACTATTTTCTCGATCAGCTCGTCCCGTCCGAAGAAGGTCCTCGATGGCAGAGGTGGAGATTCCCCGGGGATGCTAGATTCAGGTGTAAGACGATTGGTCCATCGGTAGCTTAGGTTACAGACCTGGTTTGAGGTTAGGCCGCGGTGAGCGGTTATTCGATGGTGGATAGAGTACGGATATCGCTTACCAACACATTTCTACTATCATTTACTTCTTGGCCTTTCACAACAGTATGAAGGACTTCAGAGACAATAGTCCGGGTGTTCGTAGCATTGCGCTCGAATTCGGAAGTGATGATGGCGCGGACGTCCCGACGGATGTCGGAAACGGTCCCATGCGTTCTCCCAGGCAAGGGAGCCGATGATTCTCCAGGTGCACTGGACACAGAGGTTAGATGTCGGTTTCATTTCCAGCCGAGATCGCTGATCTGGCGTGAGGCTATGCAGGGATCAGTGGTTACTCAGCGACAGATAGAATAAATCGTACTTACCGTCGGATTCTGACCGCGCGGATTCTCGCGCCTTTTCGGCGCACTACGGTGACTGCCAGAAACAGTGGCCGGGATGTTCGTGGCATCATGGCGAACGACTGGATCGGCTGGATCTGTAGTTATTGGGAGTGCCTTCTTGGAGCGGGAAGTTAGCAACGCTCATCACTCAAGCGATAGAACGCACATTAAAGACCCGAAGAATATTCTCGAGGTCTGACCTCCAGACGGTGATCGTCTCTTTATCTTTCTTCGCCTGGAAATACCGAGAGACCGCATTCCGTTTAATCCACTTGGCGAATTTCCTCTGAATATCCGCTACGATCCTGCAATAGAAAATAATATAATGGATGGTTGAGATGCGTTTCGCTGGTTCGACTCACACCGACAGTTGACTGATCGCACCGTACACGGGCTGACTGAGCTCGTCCGGTTTCTTTCTATTTGTCCCTCGGTCAAGCGCTCGGCAGACATCGGCGCAGAGTAACCCAAGCTCGACGTAATCCGGTCCATCCACCGTTGAGTCCTGGCTATGTGTGAACCCGGAGCAGACCGTGGCAGAGGAGCAGGAAACACACCTTGACTTGCGTAAGAAGAACGTTGACGGAGCCAAAGACGGCCTTGGCTGGTGCGATAGACGAGACCTTCTCTGCAAGATCCGTGGCTTCGATGGCTGTATTCAACTGCTCGGCGGTACCCTCCCGCCCCTTGGGTCGCTGGGACTCGGTTTTCATGGTCGAGACTCGAGGTGGCTGCGAGAGAACCGTGCGGCGTGGAGGCTGTGAGGGAGACTCTTAAAAGGGTGAGGCGCCTCGCACAAACAGGCTCATGCGGTGAAGAGAGTTATATTCACGGTCGTAGCGCTGACAAGGGACGCATGTGATCGGGTTTGTCACCGGTCACCGACTCGGGCTCACAACGTGAATGATTCCGCGTCCATACTCCAACCTTACCCTCGAACTACGCCCGGCGTAGTTCTCGTTCCCTGTTCAGCGGTGAGATGTGATTCCGAGTGTCTCGCTGGTTATTAGGATAAGATCAGGGATGTCTGTCTGTTTCGTAACTATATGTCCTATTACACAAGTTTCGTATCCACCATCTGTCTGACGAACGTCGTTGTCACCTTTCCGCGATGCTCAATACGGCAGGTAAGGACATGACAACTGGTCAAGACAGCGATGAGTGCAACGATAACCTTTCTGTACTGTGTCGGAAGCGTCGCAATAGTGATACACCGCCGTGATTTTCACATACCTGGTCGCTGAGAAAAGTTCTCACGACTGCTTTCAGGACCCCGACCATTGCGTCGGTATGGATATTGTCTCCAAACCGCGCATCTGGAATCCGGCGCCTCGGCCGTTTCGATCGAAACCCGGCCAACCCCCCAAACTACGGGGGAGCAGGAAGGATGGTAAATCTACCTACCTCAACCCCACTATATGCTGGTGTCATCTCGACGCCAGATTCCCCAGTTTCGTTGGTCCACACGATGGAGAAGTCCCATTATTGGAGCGCTGATTGATGTAGTTATGAGTCGACGGAGCTATACCTGGCCCAAATGAATGACCGGCATCTCGCGGCTGCTCGGCCAGTGGAATCTCAGCTGAGAATATATATATATTCAGGCAACTCGTTGCTACCACCACTCACGAGTGGTTGCGAACATGAGGTCCGTTCGTCTGCATCTGCCGTCGAGATCTGGGACCAGGACTGATCCTCGAGACCCAGCACGCCGTATCTCGTACGCACCTCTGATCCCGGACACAGGGGGCAAGCCAGCACGCACCCGTTGGACCCTGGTGTCTTCAAGTACAGGGAGAACCTCGGTGACCAGTGTGGTCTGACCCAGGCGGGCGTCCACCTTATCACTCTACCTCCCGACAACACCAGCACCGTCCCGCACTGGCATAGCAACGAGGACGAGTGGTTCTACGTTATCAGAGCGGGAGAAGGTGCTCGTATCGTCCTATATGAGGACGGTGAGGCCGAGCCTAAGGAGGAGGAAGTCAAAACGGGCGACTTCTTTGGGTTCCCGGCTGCCACGAGGACCGGACACGCGTTCAAATCCGGGCCGGATGAGATGGTCTACCTCGTTGGAGGGAGTCGGAAGGATGTGGATGTCGTCTATTACCCGACGATGAAGACGAGGGGCGTCATCGATAGGACCGGACCGGGTGTCATGTGGGGGGTCAAGGAAGAGCACGTGCGGACCCCCCATTACCAGCCGCCCGGGAAGGAGTCGAAATGATGGAAATTGGCCCAGTGCGCACCCTTCGTTGGGTATGTCTGGTCTGGGTCCTTTCATATGGGTTCATCTTCTGACTCCTGGGTCTACAATAGGGAGGGTGGTCAGCCTTAAATTTCGTTCTGTGAATCACTTCACCAGATCTGTACAACCTGCCAGTGTATAATCAAACTTGAGCTTGCGATCGGTGGAAACCATATTGTCGCGCTCAATTATGCCTTTTCCGTGTCTGTAACATCTAAGCACCAGGATTGGAGACGCGTTTCATTCGCTATTTGGGCGCACAGATGACCCATACCAACGGAAACTTTTCGAGAGTCTTTGTGGAAGCGGGGGCGGCGGTCAGTGGTCCCTGATTATCTCAGCAATAAAAAGGCAAGTCCGGCCCAGGCTCCCGCTCCGACCGAGAGTGATCCTTCGGGAGGTGCTGGGATCCAAGTAAACACAGGTCCATTCGCCGATTCCTGCGCTTGTTTTAGGCGGACTTGAAGACGTTCACTGCGTTGAGCTGCTATGGGACAAGTGTCATCACAACACCCACCGCGCAGAACACCACTGGTGTCCACGCTTGTCCCCCTGAATTTGTCAAAGATCATGCGAGTCCTTGATTTTCAACGCAGCTCATCCGACGACATTCTATGAGAGGTTTCATTAGCTAGACGATAACAATGTCCCCGCGATGAAGTCAGGACTGTTGTTCTCGACGAAGCGACGATCTGGATGACCGCTTCTACCTTGGAGAAGCATTACGCGGAGAAACCTCTTCGACTCGCGTCCGACCCCGTTTGCGTGTCTACGTCCGGGCATACCTTACTCGTGGATAATGCAAGAGAAGTTGTAAGTGACGAGATATTGCCCTTGGCTACTCCGATCGCATCGGACTACAGCTATTTGCGTTTCGATAGACCGTTTCCTATAGGATACAGCCCAAATTCGTTGTTTACCTTTTGATGGTATTGGGGTCCGGCACCCCGGCATCGGGGCATTGGCCGACTCGTCCGTTGGCCT
>Ga0307515_10015995_pt1 | contig 13772 bp, 23 predicted proteins | sample 17_EM_MG_FD_194513 | JGI IMG/M metagenome (GOLD analysis project Ga0307515, IMG submission 194513) | Populus trichocarpa ectomycorrhiza microbial communities from riparian zone in the Pacific Northwest, United States - 17_EM | ecosystem: Host-associated > Plants > Roots > Unclassified | place... | reverse complement strand
TGCAAGAACCCTCAACTCCTCCCTTTGGGCCTCGGGATACCCTCGCGTTGCAAGAGCGAGACATGGGTGTATAAGCTGCGCAGTAGACCCCTTGGGGGATGCCTTCTTGTTTACCTCCCTAAGATTACGCGGTGGCCCTCAAAGCAACCGACCTTAACCCGCTTGATTTCCGTGACGCTCAGAAACTCGATTCTGAGTCTGCTGTGTTGTGTTCTACAAACCCCAATCCCCTTCAAAGCAACTCCATCCCACCTTTTATCCACCCACTACCTACTACCTACGCGTTTCATCGCTACCACTTCCCACGTCTCCTTTTCAACCACCCGCCTCCAATACCTCATGGTCTTAGTAGAAGAAAAGGTAAATACTGCAATGTTCTGAGACATTACCCTGACTCTTGTCTGGCTTAGCAACAGCTTCAACTTCCCGACGCCTCGGTGCAAGAATCAAGTGCAGACCTAGCACTAGCACCCCCACCGTATACTAGGGATGAGAGAGACCAGCGGCCGGAGTCCTCATTAGGAAGTACCTTGGGCGAGCAGCAATTCTCCCAACAATACGATCCCAACCAGCCGGGTACTAGTACCCCTCGTATCCCTCGTGCGAATTTCGTGCATGTAATCACTCCACAGCAACCCATCAAAGGCGTATGGTACATCGAGACGACCTTGCCACCAATGACCCGTGGAGTCAACCAGTCTCGGGGCCCTCCAGATGGGTCAAAACCGAATCTCTTTCTCTCTTCAGAACACCAAAGCATCAGTGCAGTCGTCCATTTAGCAGCTACTCCGCAACCCAACCAGCCTCCCCCTCCACGAGCGTTAGTCATTGCTGAGACCCTCCACCGAAATATCACCCTCACCATCGCATCTCGTACCCCCTCATCTACCAAGTTTCTCCTACGCGCGGCCTCTACGCATGGCAACATCGTCATTCGTCTCCCTCGTGACTTCGTGGGTCCAGTGCGATACCGTTCGGAGACGATGCGCTCCAATTCTGCCGCAGTGCGGTTTACGCCTGGAGTACGGCAGAACCATATCACATTCGCACAAGAGGAGACGGAAGGGTATGCGTTCATCGGGGATCTGGCCGAGTCTGGGTACCTCACCTCGGCCGCCAACGATGAAGGACCGTCGTCGAGCACGGCGAGCACGACGAGTCCCTCTATTATCGGTGACGTGCATGACTTGGGGGAGAGGGATCGATCAAACGTGGGAGAAGGGAGTAGTCGATGGGGGGGCACGAGCCAGTATGGAGGAACGAGTTCTGCAAACGAGTACCCGTCGGAGAAGGCACCGCTAGAGCCAAGTTCCCCCGCGAGACAACAACAGCCTTGGAAGGGAGACGAATTGGAAGTGGTTTCGCTCTACGGGCGAATCAAGATTTGCTACGAAGGGGAGGTGAGCGAAGAGTCGGAACTGGAGAGGTTTTCACGACACTTGAAGGAGAGTGGGGCCATCGTTTCCGTCGTCAAGTTTGCTTCTCGCAAGATTCGTATAAAGTAGCAAACCAACTTCGCTGAATCTGACACGTTGGTTTCGTGGACCGCGTTTCAATCTGGACATATCTTCTGCATTTCTATGGCAATGAACTCTTCAAAAAAAAAACGTACTAGTATGTTCTCTTCTGAAATCTCGCTGGCTGTTGCTTCTCTTTTATTCATCATTCCTCAATTCTACTATTCACAAAGGCTTCGGACCAGAAATTACATTCAATGTAAGTAAATGAAGTGAAGAAAGGCATGAAGCGCGTCGCGCTATCCAGGCTCAACAGGATTCCGCGCTCTCTGTATTCTTTATATTTAAGTTACTCCTCAGCATTACGTGCTTGTCTGTGGACGTGGCACGCCTTCACAATTCTAGTTAAGTGTAGCACCTTGGGCAGCAAACGTGGTCGACACGTTTGGACAACCTTTACCAGGACCATCCAGGTTTTGCAGCGCAATAGTGCCCGCGGTGAGGCGCGCCTTCTTGTCCTGAACAGAGTCACCAGTAGGGAACGAAACCTTGACGGTTGGGTTGTTCGCGGCATGGCCGAGAGAGGCGTCACGGAACAGCGCCTGCGGTTTTGTTATGAATAACTATACAGACGCACGACAGACAAAGATTACGCACATCGATGAACTTCTCCCTGGTCGGTGGGCAAGCGCAGGGGATACGCTTCTTTTGGCCGTCTGGCTGTACGGGACCGAGGCACTCGGCGCCGATGGGCTCCTGATTAGGCACTGCACCGAGTTCAGGAGCGAGCTTGGCAACCAAGTCGCGAGTCAATTTCCCGTTGTCGTTGTTCACAAGGGCAGGTGCTGGTGCCGGAGAGGTTGATGGAGAGGTTGATGGAGAGGTTGTTGAAGAGAGTGTTGAAGAGAGTGTTGAAGAAGGCGCCGGGGAGGATGCCGGGGAGGATGCCGGTGCTGGTACATCTTTTCCTTGATCAAGAGCGGCGGATTGGAGAGAGAGTGTGGTGGAGACACCGGGGCAGCCTTTACCAGGACCGTCCAAGTTTTGGAGCGCGATAATGGAGGCCGTGATGCGGGCCTTCTTGTCCTGAATAGAGTCTCCAAGTGGGAAATTGACTTTTACAGTAGGATTGTTGAACGCATGACCGAGCTGGGCATCGCGGGTCAAGGCCTAGATGTATGAGAATGTAGTTAGCCCGTGTCCTTGTTCAGATAGCTACCAACTCACAGTGATGAATGCATCCCTCAGTGGGGGGCAGGGGCAAGGAACGTGTGCAATCTTGCCGTTGAGGTTCGGCCCATCGCAGTCACCAAATTCTGTTGGAATCATAGGTCAGAAATGGTACCAGTGGAGATTGAGCTGAACGTACTGTTTGGGTTATTGTTCGGTTGCGAGCCGAGCTCGGGAGCAAGCTTAGCCACGATTTCGCGGGTAATGCCATTGACGGCAGAGTTGTCATTGTTGTTCGCCGGTGGGGTAGATGGAGTCGATGGAGTAGGTTGAGCTGGTGGAGCGGAAGAAGTTGCGGACTGAGATGCAGTAGGTGCAGTAGGTGCAGCAGGCGGAGCGGATGAAGAAGCGGATGGAGATGGTGCTGGAGATGCGGCCACAGGAGCAGGAAGAGCATCGGTGCCCGCATCAATAGCCTTTGATTGCGCCTATGAGAAACTCTTATTAGGGCATGGACCGAGGTTTGTCTAGGTGACAGAAAGACTGACGGAGAACGTCGTTGAGACGTTGGGGCATCCGACACCGGGGCCTTTGAGGTTTTGGAGGGTAATCGTCCCTACGAGGAAAATTGAGCCGACGGTCACTAATGTAAGAAAGGCAGCGTACCGGCAGTGATACGCGCTTTCTTGTCCTCCTTAGAGTCTCCAGTGGGGAAGGAAACCCTGACGGAAGGGTTGCGGATAGCACGGCCGGCCTGTACATTGGCGACCAGTTGCTATATTGGTGTACATGTTACAGTTCGTTCTGTGCATATTGTTACTGGACCTTTGTATGGGCTTACCTTCAAGAACTCTTCACGCTCCGGGGGGCACTCGCAAGGGATCCTCTTCTTCTGCCCATCAGGCTGAACAGGACCAAGACACTCTGTACCAATAGGCTCTTGATTGGGGACCGCCCCAAGCTCGGGCGCGAGACGGCGGATGTCTGCCTCTGAGGGGATGTTTTGCCTCTGAACCACGGGTAAAGCACGCACAAATGTCGCTGCGGCTGCGAGGAAGAAGACAGTCGACTTCATGATCATAGGCGTTGCGTATGATTTAGGAATGTTAGGAACTGAATTGAAAGAGGCCTGCTTGCGGGAGCTTGCTCGCGGAGTTGTTGAGAAAAAAGAGTGCGTATATGGAGGATGCCTTCAAGGCAGAACGACGCCGATGCCGAGGAAGTGGGAGAGAGGGAGAGGGAGAGGAAGAGGAAGAGTGACGTGAGGAACATCGAGCGGAGACAGCTAGGCAGGTCTTATCAGGGGAAGCGAGCAGGGGGCCTTCTTCTCGAAGTGTTGATTGATTTGATCCGTCCGGAAATAGACATTTAGCCGGTTACCATGCTAACTTTCTTGGGCGGCGAAATAATATTCCTTTCTGGCGAGAAGGCGTGGCCACAATAGGCTGGACGGTGGGAACAACCCCAATCTAGTAATCATCACACTCACGACGCAACGTCTGCAATGATATGATGATGATGCTATGGGCTGCCACAGCCGGCTTTACATCGCCGCGCGACTCGGTGCTGCTACAAGCGTGGTGGTGGCAAACCAGTAAGTCTCTTGCAAGTGGACATAAGAGTCTCGATTATAGTCCAACATTGGTAAACTACTTTCCCGGATCAGGTGCGGCGGTTGTTTTCAACGGCTGGTGGCGTTGGCTTTGTTCCTTATTACGAGTAATTGATCTGATGACAACAGTCCTTGGTGGGAAAAATCTCAGGGGATATCCAAGTTGACACAGGTCATATTACACACTAATTAAGGTCCCTGATCAATCGGCGCTACCATCGACGTAAAAAAAGAAAGAGAAAAACACCAAAATTCCCATTTCCCCGTGTCCTGGTAGATACCAATGCGGTGAATTCACGCCAACCCAGGGTTTACCTCTGTGCCGAGGCGATCGCATCAGGAGGCGGAGGAAGCAACTGTGCAGCCTTTCACCATACAGGGATTCCTGACGAATTTGGCTTCGAGCATCGGCGGCTCGGTGGCTCAGTCCGCAACTGATTTCATGCTGGTGCATCATATGGTCGATTGGTGCGGTGTACGGACATGTCGAGTGAGGGCGATGGTAACCGGCGTGCGGTTAGTTGCCCGCATCACTGGAATTTAGGTGAGGCAACCTGTGCATGGTCCGTTATGTTGGAACCGGGATAATAGGATATCCCGTCTCAACGCGGGTCATTTCCTTCCCCCGGGGACGTCTGGGTCGTTAGGTGGTCATGATGTCGTCCTTACGAGTAGTCTACCTGCCACTAGAAGCAGTAGAAAGGTGACGAACACAGACTAACTCCTGGTTGAGCCCTACAAGAAAAGAGAGCTTTTTGTCAGAAGAAGCCTAAGGAGCACAACGAAATGAAGAAGAGCTCAGAAGTCGGGTATGTCACTGATAAAGTCCAACATGGGACTAAATCTCTGCTCAGAGGTGCCAGTTTGTGGTCAAGCTTGACACTCGTCATTGATCGGGAAAATCGTTCCAGTCGACGTGTTCGAAGGAAACTAGAATCCAGAGCGAGTTCAAAAACGTTGCATCTCACCTAATTTCACGTTATTCTTTGCTTCTAGCGCCATCTCTCATATAATGCGCCAGAAGCCAAGGTCGAGAGGTGTTTGGCCAAACAGGACCAAAGGTTCACCGTCGTCCTTGTCCTACCCTACCAAAACAAATCAGGCTTCGTCAACAAACAGATAGAAGGGTGTAAAAATATAACATAAAATGGCCGCCACAATCAGCAAGAAGCGAAAGTTTGTCGCCGATGGTGTCTTCCGCGCAGAACTCGGCGAGTTTTTCACTCGCGAACTCGCAGAGGAGGGCTATTCAGGTTGTGAAGTCCGCGTAACACACGCTCGTACCGAGGTGCGTTGTCATTACCCACATCGACTCGTTCGACCGTCGATCGACCTAACACTCAATTGGTGATAAAATAGATTATTATCCGCGCGACGCACACGCAGGAAGTGCTGGGAGAGAAGGGAAGGCGTATTCGTGAGCTCACGTCGCTCGTTCAGAAGAGGTTCAAGTTCCCCGATGGCTCGCTCGAGCTCTACGCCGAAAAGGTCCAACACCGCGGTCTCTCCGCCGTCGCACAATGTGAATCGCTGCGTTACAAGCTGCTCGGTGGACTTGCCGTTCGTCGGTGCGTTCCCCCGTCCCGTCCCCCGTTCCCTTCCCCCAGTCCCTCGGTGCCACGGGCTGACTCGATCCCTCTAACAGTGCGGCGTACGGTGTCCTCCGTTTCGTCATGGAGTCAGGAGCAAAGGGCTGCGAGGTCGTCATCTCTGGCAAACTGCGCGCTGCCCGTGCCAAGTCGATGAAATTTACTGATGGGTTCATGATCCACTCTGGTCAACCTGCCCGTGACTTTGTCGACGAAGCCGTCCGACATGTCATGCTTCGACAGGGTGTGTTGGGTATCAAGGTTAAAATGTGCGTCCTCCCTCGCGCTCTCTCCTGTTGTTGAAGGGGCTGTTCCATTGTGCTGATACCGTACTATAGTATGAAGGGGTGGGACCCAGAGGGCCAAACTGGCCCGAAGAAGCCTCTCCCAGATGTGGTTACCATCGCAGAGCCACCCGTTGACAAGGTGTTCGCGGAGCCTACGTCGGAGCAACGCGGACCGGTCGACGCCCCTCCTCCTGTCGTGCCAGAGGACGCTGGTGCGTACGGGGCGCCTGCGGAGGGTGGGTATGGTGGTGGTGGTGGTGGTGGTGACGCATACCAGGACGCCCAGGAGACAACTGGCTTTTAGTTCTGGAAATTTCCTTTTGCTTTCTCGCTCTTCTTATGTCTTATGTCTTGCGTTTGTCTGTGACATAATGCGAGTCGTGTTCGCGATGGATTCCGCAGGACCTCGAACATCGTCAGATGCGATTTCTGCATGTGAACCTGAAGGACAGATTCTTTGTGATGAGATGAGGTGAAGTAGAATGGGGTGGGATGTCCGGTGACAGCTGTCGTCAGCGACCCTGCCGCCCGAAAGTCTCTTAAAGGCCAAGCCATGGCAATCGTTCGATTTGGCCAAACGCACCTTGTCCTCTACCTCAGCCTCTGCTACGACCTTTCACTTGCACATTGTACGTCCTCTCTCCCTTCACAACTCCTCTCTTCGCTCTCCTCACCGCGTCACAGGAGTTATCCTGTTATTTGTTCACGACCGCCATGTTCACCACCCGTATCCTCACCGCCGCTCCGCGCATCGTCGTCGTCAAACGCACACTCGCAACACTCCCGTCCGCCTCGAGCTCCGCCTCGAGCACGGGTGTCCGCCTCTCAACTACGAACCCCTCCTCGGTCGTCACAGGCCACCATGACTCTCCGTCCTCCTCTGCATCCACATTCCACCACGCGTCGTATTCCAACACGCCGAGCGAGCAGGCTAGCAAGAAGCCCTATATGGTCGATGGAAGCGTTGGTGGTGGATTTGGGGGGATCCCCATGGGCGCATTCGCCGTTTCTACGCCGTTTGAGCAGCACTAGATTTGTTTAGAAGGTCAGGAGTGTGCGCGCTGATGTCCGTCGGTAGCTTCTTGATCGGGGGGTAATGTTTTTTGGGAGAAGTCGCGTAAGATTATGCGGTTTTCAGTATGGTTTCAATTTCCGAGTATGTAGCAAAGCACCACAGAACCAAATCATAGAACACGAACACAGAATAATTTCGATCGAGTGCGTGGACGTACGGCAGAGTGTACGGCTCAGGGGTACAATGTGCGGCTGGTCAAGGGTGGGGTATGAATGGTGCACCTGAAAGGGGAGGGGTGCGGGCGAGCAGCGGAGATCGACGGGTACGACTCCGCATTCCAGGATTTTGCTGGCCTCGGAAAATTCCCACTGAATCCCAAGAAGTACAACTCGTGTGTGATAGAAACCATGACATAATCCCGAGTCGAAGGCGGCAGACCAATCCTCCTTGACTAGATTCCCTATGAAAGCTCCCATAATCGTCGCCTCTGAGTGGTAAATGATCCGCCCTGTGGCGAGGGTCGAAATAATATGGGAGTATCATGCCAATGGTACTGAGGCTCTACCTGGGAATTCTTGGGGGTACTATGTTACCAGAGATCTCAAAATGCGAGCTTTGCATACGGAGATTGTGGCGTAGATACACGGTTGTGGCAATCATGAGTATCTATCTATTGTTATTTAGACCCATGCAATCCCCGTCGCTCTGGTCTATGGGACACACTCCTTGAGGCATAATTGTCACACACACACACCCTTTCATTGATGGATGGTGAGTATTTACTATGTATTTGGGATTGGTGCGTCCCGATGCTCGTAAGAGTTGCACCTGCCAAACGGTCGTGGTACCAACGTGTGTGCTTGAAGAATCAGAGATAGAGAGTGTAGCACGGCTATGTATCTACCGACATATTGCGCGATAGAGGGTTCTGGCATCCCTATTTATGTATGACAGACGAAGTGAACGAATCTGTATCAGAAGTGGTTGGAGAATAGTACTGAGGTGGCGAGTGTTGACAAGGACCCTGTTCTTTCATGGAGACGCATTCCACTGCAGTCACTGTCTTTGCATTCCGCCAGGGCTGTTGCCAGCTGATGGGTGCGACAAACTAACGCCGCGGACCGGTACGAGAATGTCCGCAGACAACACAGGGCAGGGACACAGGGCGACTATACACCCATCGTCGATGGACAGTGTGGTGGTTGGGAGGAGGGGAGATATGGGCAAGGCTATGGCTATAGCTATCAGCTATAGTAAAGGTAGTAAAGGTAGTAAAGGTAACTCGAGATGGGAAACCGCCCGCCACATCTGCCGACCGCTGGACGGGGACGAACAGCCGGATTGATAGGTGCAATTGTAGTGCTGAATGCGGACAGAAATGCAGGAGGAGGAATGGTGACGTACATGAGTTTGTGCGAGCGAGAGAGAGAGACAAGACTGGATGTGGATGGAGAGCATACGGCCTGTACTTGACCACCACGCCTGAGCCTCGCAGCGGTGAGCGGTGGATCTGCATACTGGACGGTTATTATTTTTCGGTATAAGCCCTATACTTGATAATAGCTCACCCGGTAGTCACTCGACCAGTCCACCACGAAAACCCCAGTCCCAGCCCACTCTCCCATGTCCAAACGTATTTCCATAGCCGCCCTTTGCGACGACCAGCCCCGCCGCCGTCTGTCCTCTGCGGGCGACTCTGCCGGCTCTGGAAGCCATGGCCCAGCGAGGAGGCCCTCTGAATCTTCCTCGTCGGATGCCAGCGGCAGCAGCTCCTCCGTGGCCCACCTCTTCCACGGCTCGTCGCCGACCAGGGCGTCCTCAGCCGCATCCGCACCCGCATACGATCCGATTCGAGATGCTGACAACCGTCACGATGATCACGATCCCCAGTCCACACGACCGATTTCCTCGCTCTCCCCCGCCACTTTGCCGCTGCCGCCACCGCCACTGTCAGCCCACATTCGGAAGCCACCTCTTGCTCCCGCTCAGACTCAACAAACATCGGGCCTCCATTTCACGCCGATAGCGCCTCGTCCACCGCCAGACCCAGCCTCAGTACTTGTATCAGTAAGGGCATCGACGAAGCCTCCATCGCTGCCCAACCCCAACGCGCCCGCAGCCCGCCCCGCCCAACAACATACCCGGCAGCTCGTCGTCCCATCCACTACCAGATACACTCCGTATCCACCACAGCCCTCCAAACAGACTCTTGCTTATTCTACGCAGTTTTCTCCCTCGAGCAGGACGGATTTGAAGTCCAACAACGGTCCCATCGCATTCGAGATTTGGGACCCGAACAACGCTGCTGGTTCCTCCAATTCTAGGCGGTCCTCAAAGTCGAAAGCTAGGCGTACCTCTTCCTCCTCGTCGTCCGTTGGCAAGCAAGGTTCAACAACAAATATGAGTTCAAACCCAAAAAGGTCAAAGGCCAAGTCCAAGTCAAAGCCTGCCGTTGTCGGACAAGAAGACTCCTCAAACACGTCTCCTTGTCCTCTTCTTGGTTCGAATACGCGTGGAGAGCCCATAACCAACACAGCAGCAAGCAGCACAAGCCCTTCCACCGGTGGTCGACCGCCTACGCCCGGTACGGCTTCCAACGCAAACTCTGAAACGATGGACGACGCGCTCGACATTGAGGACGAGCTCCTCAACGCGCTCGGCGGGGACGAAGAGACCCGTGTGGAGCCCGCCTCGTTGGGTGCACGAGGTCCGCCCGTGAAACAGCACCCGCAGCCTACGACGGGCGAGGACGACTTGCTGGAAGAGGTCAAAGCTATGGAACGTGCAACCGGGCACAAACCTGCTAGACAGACGCCGTTCATGTCCTCGCCAATGAAACATGAGCCCGAAGAGGGGGATGCGATGGAGATTGACTTGAAGGTACGCACCACACTGGTCTATCATATCGCTTCTGCTCATTACAAACCCGTTCTTTGCCGCTCTGTAGCGGTCCACGCTCTCCGCCTCGCCCGCCACCTTCCAGCCCCTGCAACTCCCCTCGCGTACCTCGCCAAACATAGCCTCAACTCCAATCCCCATCTCTGCACCCCAGTCTCAACCCACCTCCGCCTCACAGTCACTTCGCCCCACACCTTCCCCCGCACGTACGCCAACACCGGCAGCTGCAAATCTCCCCGCCCCGCTCCCACACGCCCCGTCCGCTACCAACGTTAAGAAAGGCCCCTCGAAGAGCACAGGTTGGGCCGCCAGGGCGAGTGCCGCGACCTCCAAGAGTCGCACCGCAAAGGCAACCGCAGCGAAGAAGAAGCAGGGTCACCCCAGTGCCAATGAGCTGCTGAAAGTGAGCAGCACGAAATTCAAGGGCAGTGGTGGCCCGTCATCTTCCTCCGGCCCCCCCGGTGCCGGTAGCGCGGGTTCATTTGCCTTCCACGGTACGTCAAGCGGGCGGGCCGCTGCCGCGGCTGCCAGCGCGTCATTTGGTGCTGCGCTGGGTGCGGATGATGGGTATGAAGACCAGCGAGATGGCGCCGAGTACCGACCTGACGCCTCTGCGACCGCGAAAGGACAGGGCGGCGGGGAGGACGAGTCGGAGTCGGAGGTCGATATGCGTTTGTATTGCCTCTGCAGGCAGCTTTATGACGATCGGTTTATGCTTGGGTGCGAAAAGTGCGTTTGGTGTTTGCTCTTGACTGTCCTTTTAGGATTTTACATGCTGACAGGGAATTCTAGCTGCGACGATTGGTTCCACCCCCATTGTATAGGACTGGAAGAGTACCAGTGCGATCTACTCGAACACTTTTATTGTGGACGGTGTCAAGGAGGTGAGGCATTTACTTGAGCTCCCTCCACTTCCCTTGCCACCTATCATACGAGCAGCACCACAATGACAAGACAATACTGACGTACTCTTCTCTTTGTGCCTCTTACCAGCCGACCCAAGCCTCAAGGTAGTCTGGCGCCACCGCTGCGCAAACGGAGCGCGCCATCCTGTCCCCAACTCGTCGGACGCATGCTGGCGTGCCGCTCACCCGCCCATGTCAAAGTACTGCTCAAAAGAATGCGGCATCGAGGCGATGGAGCGACGGCTGCTTCCGTACGCCAAGCGAAAGGTGGGGCTGAGCGTCGAGGCGGACGAGAGGGACGATGGTGTGAAGCGAGAGATGAAGAGGCTATTCGCAGGCGTGCAGGGGAGGAAGAGGCGCGAAGCGGTCGTTCTGCGGGTCGACGATGGCCCACGCGCGGACGCGGGCGTAGACGTAGAGGTGAAGCGCGAGCCTGGAGCGACCGGTGGTATTGTGGGTGCCAGCAACGGGGGGAAGGGACTGGTCATTCCACCCGGGATGGTCGTCCAGTCCCCCGGGTCGCGGCTCACGTCCGACCTCGAGACGCTGCAGCATGACCTCGCGGAGACTGTCTGCGAGCTCCAGATGCGCACCCGGGAACTCTCTTTCATCCTCGCGCGCGCGGGGCTCGTCAAACTCGCGGTGAGCTGGAGCGACAAACCCGAAAACGTGCAGAAGTGTTGTTTCGACTCGCGGATGCTGATGGACGGCGAAGACTGGGAGGAGTGGGTCGAAGGCGAGGGACGGGTCGTGCTGGAGGGCGTTACAGTGGACGGGCACGGTGGTTCTGCCCCCCTACACGCGTTGGCCAGCACCCAACCGCGCCAGACGACGACGAACGGACGTGAGGCGCGTCTTGAGCAGGAGTCGCAGACGACTCCGCCTGAGGGGGGCGAGGAGAGTGGGTTGGAGGACGAGATGGGTGTTGAGGACGAAGATTCGCCCTGGTGTGATGGACGGAGGAAGTGTGAGCGTCATTCAGGGTGGCAGAAGCTACAGGTTGCAGAGTGTGACCTTAATAGGGGGATTAAGGCACGTACTTTCATTATCCATTCTCACTGTCCCTTCGATGTCGGGTCATTAATACGGAGTGTTTTTCTTCTGTAGGAACTTATCATTTCCCGGCTCAAGGACCGTATGAAACATCTTCGAATACGCATCGACTGTGTTCACGCTGCTCTCGACAGTGGTCAGCAAGAACGCAAGAAGGATCTGGATTCTGTCATGCTTGATGTAGTATAGGTTTACTACTAATTGAGGATGACAGTGGGAAATACCCTTTCGATATTTGACGAAGAGTGCGAAAGAAGCCGGCGACCTACCTCAATCCACCTCAGCTGGTACTCCCACAGGGTACCTCTATGCCCATACCCATTACAAACCGCCAATTCGAAATGCCCTACTGATCAATTGCATAACTGTCCGGCGTGCCTTGTCTCTAGATCTATCGGTACTCTTCACAACCAAGGTGCTACTTAATGACGGCGAGGGACGTGAAGCTGGAACATGTACAGCGGGTTACTTTCCAACTGTATCATTGGCTAACCCGAATTTATGCAAATTATTAATACGAAAGCTGCGTTTTCTAGCTAGACTCATATGCTGTGCAAGAGGTCTCCCTTTGAGCCGATTAATTTGTATTGCATCGTGTAAAGTTCGAGTACGAAAATATATTTACCAGAATCTCGTCTCGTCCTCTGTTTGCTAAACCCGGCCTCGTCTCGAAGATGCATTGATACTGATTGCACCCGTTTGCTTTAGATCACTGCAGTCTGTATATGTGCATTTCCGAAAAGGTAGCTATCAAATCATTATTGTCAGATATCCGAAGAAGCTAGACTCCGAACGCGCACCTAGCGCTTTGTCCCTGCTAGGATTCACCACCAACACTTGACCCTATGAAGCAAAGAAGCTCAACTCACAGTGCATATTGATCCACCTTCGGATCCTCCTACGAGTGCGGTCTCCGGATCTGGCGAGCATGAAGCAGCAGTCAGTACACACCTGCACGGAAGACGCGACATCATGTCTAACACTTAATTTGCAGGAACATTACCCAATTAATTGATTGATTGATTAAAATAGTTGGTGCGAACCAAGTGAATATTTCTTTGCCGTAGGCTCTGGCTTTCCTATGGGTGGCCAACACGTAGTCAACAAATGTAACCTTTCAGTTCAGAATTTGCCGCGACCATTTCAAAATGGTTTGTGGTTTAGGAAAGTTGCTCTTCAGTCACCCACCCGGGGAGTGGAAAGAATATGCATAGAACTATGCAATCAGTATCTATTTATTGGAAGCTGTCAGGAACTACCACCACCAGAGAAGCATGTGAACTGCACCGTGCCAAATTGCGGCCCCGTCGAAGACTATACCAAGGGATGTATCGATGATGTCCTCGATGATGTCCCTCGATGAAGCGGAGATATCCCGTGTTTGCAGTGCCCAATGGACAGTCGGGATGATAAGTCTATAATCCCTTGATATTCTGATTTAGGAGATCCACGGAGTTGACACTCGTCTCGAAGTATTTAGTTCATAATGATCCGCACTTCGGAGAGAAGAAGAAGAAGAAGAAGACTACAAATTCAAATGACATTGGACACGTCCTGCTGGGTCTCCAGTCTCCACTCAAACTAGGCACTACAGCCGATCTGGTATCACTGATGCTATTAAACCAGTCAATCAGATGAAAGTCCTCTGAGCATTCGGCAGTATGTCTATCCCGCATTGCTTGATAACGGCCGAGCGCCTTGGACCTCCCTTCGACCGACGAAGTGTTGGCCTCGCTATAGAAGTACTAGATCTACTTCGATCTACTGACTCCTCAACTATCAGCAA
>Ga0307515_10015994_pt1 | contig 13773 bp, 2 predicted proteins | sample 17_EM_MG_FD_194513 | JGI IMG/M metagenome (GOLD analysis project Ga0307515, IMG submission 194513) | Populus trichocarpa ectomycorrhiza microbial communities from riparian zone in the Pacific Northwest, United States - 17_EM | ecosystem: Host-associated > Plants > Roots > Unclassified | place... | reverse complement strand
GCTCTTCCGATCTCTATAAATAGACGGGTAAATAGAACGCTAGAACTAAACGCTAGAGTATTACCTCCGTATATTCTATAATAAGAAGCAGAATAACTAGTTAGGCCTCTTATTACTAGCCGAATTCGCCTATAATAATGCTAAATATAGCATAATGGGTATAAGCCCGTTCTATACCTACTATAGGTTTTACCTATATCTAGAATATAAGGTCTAGGCGGACGATAGTAGTTCTATTCTAGCCGCCTCTAAGAGAATTAAAAGAATATCCCTTAAACGCAAAGCGCTGGCGAAACGCTAGGAGCACGCCGCCAAGGCGTAGGCAAAATACTATAATTGTCATCACCAACCACAGGCATATAAAGTAGGGGATTTAGTCTTGCTATTAACTAAAAACCTTAAACTAAAAAGGCTAAGTAAGAAGCTTATAGCACGCTTTATTAGACCTTTTAGTATAGCCGAACTAGTTGGAAAGTAAGCGTACTGGCTATATCTACCTATGTCTTACCGTATTTACCTAGTATTCTATATTAGCTTACTAGAGCTATATAAATAATATAAGGGCACTACTAGAGACCCTTTACCAGGGCCTATTAAGCTAGATAATAAAGAGGACTAAGAGGACTAGTATAAGGTAGAAGAAATACGTAGAAGGAAGGGATGTAATTAGACCCTATAGTACCTAGTTAAGTAAAAAGGCTGGCTAAAAGAGTATAATAAATAGGTCCTAGTAGAGGACATTAATAAGAACGTAAAGGAGATGTATAATAATTACTTTACCCTAAGGGGTAAATAGAAAAGAAAGTAGATAGGAGAATAAAAAACTTTTAATTATACTCTACTAGCGGGGTGATGATAGAACAACGGCGGAGCGACGGTAGTATGCCGATAGAAATATAGATACTCTATAGCTCTAACGAATTCTCCCTCTCCTTCCCTCCTTCCTCTTCCTTATTCTCCTCCTCCTTCTTATCCTCCTTCTCTCCCTCCTCTTTATCCTCCTTATCCTTATCCTTATCCTTATCCCTTATAATAGGAGGCATATTGGCCTATAAGTACTGTTAGCATACGCTATAACGGCGAAATACCTGCGCTACGACACGTACTAAAGCGCGCATTATATTAAGAATTCCTTTAAGAGTATAACGGATGGCCTGTAATTCCTATACTTAGAGTAGGGGAAAGTCTTCGCCCTTTAGGCGCTGGCGGAGACTGTGCTTAGCGCCGGTATACACTAAGGCCTTAATATCCTTTATAAAGGACTTCTGGGCGGCAGCAACGCGAGCGTTAAGGTTAGCTATGTCTCCGCTAGTAACCCGCCGGCGCTTAGCCCTATTAATGAGGGCGAGTAGCTTATTTAGGCGGCTATAGAAGGCCTTAGGGACCTAGTCTATTAGCTATTAGAACCTAAACTAATATACTTAGACGTACTAGTTGGCACGACTTATTTAGTCGTCGGTAGTACCCGTAATTGCGGTTGGCCTGCTTGCCGCAGGTAGCCTGCCTAGCTGTAGCTACACGCTTGGCGTAACGGAGGCAGATTAGTTCTAGCAAAGCTAGGGAAGCGGCTTGCGAGTGGTGTAGGAGCTTTGACGGCGCCTAGTAGGGTTAGCGACAGCTATAAGCTAGTATAAAGAATACTTATAAAAAGCTCGCGAGCAGGCGAACCGACGGCTTAGCGCTTGCGATTTATAATTAATTGAAAATTATAGAGAAGGCGAGTTGTAGGCTGAAAGAATCGGAATGGACTTAGAAGGGAAATCTAATGTCCTACCTAAGTGGGAACTCCTACCTTTATAGATCTCTATAAGGTCCTATTATTATATTGTTTTATTATTATATTATCCTATTGTTACATTATCTAATTCACTTAAATTTATCAAAAACTTTTTATTTAGAGAAGGATAATAATCGCACTCCTATTATATAATAGCGTCGGCTAAGGACAGCCGCTTAAGAAGGGGGGGGCAATTGTTAGGCTATAGAGACGCACTGGCTATAACCGGCTTAGCGCAGGCGAGGCGTAGGCGAGGCGCCTATAAAACGTAGTTACCCCGCATTAGAGAATAGCAGAATTTAGTTCTATAGTTCTACTTCATTAAGAACCAGAAACTCTTTACATCCCACTACTGTTATTATGTTACTATATGCCCTAAGGACCTTAGCGTCCTAACATGCGCCTTAACTAGAATAGCTTTTATTAAAATAGCTATAGCCATAATATACTATTAGAATTCTTTACTAATAAAGTTCTTACCGGCGTTATGGGTAATATACTTAGGGGGTTTAACGTATATATTAATTTAGCAGGTCTATAAAATGTCCCAAGTATATTTTATAGATATATTTTGCAACTAATAGGCGGCTTAATAGCGGGTTACCTTGTTAATTATATATAATACTAGGCTGCCGTTAATATATATAATGTCTATGTACACTAAGTAGTTAAACTTAAGGTCTTTATAAAGGGTGAACTTAAATCAGCCTAGGGAACGTCCGTATTTCTAGTAAAAGGAGCAGTATTTAGTTAGGTGGTTAACTACCTTCCTATTAACATCGTCATATCTAGAGCGTTTAAGGACTCTATATAGCTTTTCGGCTAATAGGTAGCTAAAACAGCAGTATAGGCGGTAGATTTCCGTACTAGTAAGGTAGCACGGGTTATAGTTAAAAGATTCCTAAATGTAGGTCTATAAAATCTCTCCCTATATAAGGAACGGGTGTCCGAATCGTCATGTAATTAGTAAGGTAATATACTTACTTCCTAGGGTATTTACAGGGCTAATTAGGGTGTCCGTAATATTATTATAGTATACCTATAACCTATCTATGTCTATAAGATAGAGTAGGAAGGGGGTATCCGCTTTTACTACGTAAAAGTTAACTAGGCCAATTAGAGTCTTAACTTTAACTAATTAATTAATGCGGTTAAGCCGATGCCGAATTAGACGTTTATGGCCCTAGTTTGCGTAATATCAATATCCATATTGTTATTTGTAGTAGTCCTATATGCGAGGTATTATCCGTAACCTATAGTAGACTTCTTAAAGGCACCTATATTAATTATAACGCCATAGAATTCTTTAGGGGTATAGCGTTCTGTAGTAATATATATAAATAGGTCTTATTTACGGTCCGTAATATTTATAACGGGTCTAACGGGTATGCTTATAGGCCAGTTTTTAGGTGTAATTAAATGTATAAAGGAGCGGTTGGCTAATACGGTTGTAATATTAAAGGTTTAGCTGTCCGTAAAAGGTTTAAAAGTAGTTAAGAATATCTCTAAGGTCTCCTATTCCTAAGTATTTAAGTTAAAGTCAATTATAAGAGCTTCCATTGACTTATTAAGAGACTCTTCTACTTCCTTTCCTTTGTAGTCTAAGATAAACTAGTTAATCCGTCTGTTAAATCTCTTTTTAGACTTATTGCGTTCTTCCTAGGTATGCCTTATAGATTAATATCCTTCCTTACTATATATAAAGCACTTCTGGCTAGTTTGTCTGTAGGGGTATATTTTTATACGGGGGTTGCTATAGGGGTTACGGGTAGGACTTAGTCGGTACAGGTGCTGCTAGCAGTAATAGCGGTCCGTAAAGTAGACGTCTAAGTCTGTTTACGGATATTAAATATCCGTAATAAAGGCTTAAGTGCTGCCTGGTGGGTTTAAGACTTTATATATTATAATAGAGAAACATAGATTATTAATAAGGCCAGCTAAGGTATCTGTAGGCTTATAGTAGGCGTACTTATAGGGCTCTACTTCCTAGTAGGCCGTAATAAGTTTATTATACAGGAAGTTGTCTATTTAAAGCTTAGCGTTAAGGCCGTGCTATAGGTGCTAGAGGTCTTTAATAAGGATTTACAGGCACTCTATAGTTAATTTTTTAGTATTCTTATTAATTACGGTCCGTAGCTTAGTCGTATTCCATTAGGTAAGGATATTACGCTTATATTTTAGTCCTTTAAAGTAGTTACGGGTAGCTTTATATAGCTTATTAAAGGGAACACCAAGGGGGTTGCTCCTAAGGTTAGTGTAGTAGTGGTTAAGTGCTAGGCCGCGTAGCATAGTAGAGTAGGCTTGGCTAAACTCCTATTTAGAAATATCGGCCTTCTAATAGAGGTCCGTAAAGATAGTTAGTTTAAAGTTAAAATTATTGTTTTTACCGCTATATTTAGACTTGTCGGTATAAAGCTTAGCTAGGTTAGCTAGCTCCTTACTATAGGTCTTTACTTAGGTAGGTTACGGATCTATAACTTATAGATATATAGCTTGCGGATATATGGCTTGTGGATCTATAACTTAAACAATAAGGGTAATTTGGTCCGTATTTTAGTTTGCGGGGGTATTGTAGTCCGTAATTTAGGTTACGTAGGTATTATAGTCCATAACTTAGGTCTTAGGTATACTTTAGCCTATAAGATTAATTCCGAAACTACTTAGGTTTATAGAACGAATTTAGTTAAGTGGGTTAGGTATAAGGCTAGCGATTATATTAAGTTTAGAAGAAGTAAAGAGTTCCTTAGTTTCTTAGAACTGGTCTAGGATTTCCTCTTTAGTCTATTCCATTTAGTTCTTCTTATATATTATATTATACAAGGACTATATAATAGTGACTTATTTATTCCTTTTAACCTATACACCTTAGTTATATAAGAGGGTCCGTAGGTTATAGATGGTAGTAGGGTTATATACTTTAAAGATAGCTTCCGTAAAGTCTATAAAGTCTTCCTAGTATTACTCCTATAGGTTGACGTTTATAAGCTTAAAATATTTATATTTAAGAACTTTAAATTTAATATAGTTATTAACGTTAGGTATAGACGTAAGGTCAGCTCCCTACCTTCACTTTTCCTAGCCTTTATTGACTTGCTTCCTTAGGTCTGCTATACTATATAGTGTAGTATAGTACGTAGTGGGTGGAAGAGGTCTTATAGTGGTCCGTAAAGGCGGTTAATATCTATAACGGTTTATAGAAGGGTAGGGGGTTTCCATAAGGTTTTATAACGGTCCGTAAAGGTAATTAATAGGTCCGTAGTGGTTCGTAGAAGGGTAAGAGGTCTCTATAAGGGGTCTAAGAGAGGTCGGAGGTATTAGGGGAGGTGTAGTAGGAATAGGGGTTTAAGGTTTAAAGGAGGTTAAGGGTAAAGGTTCCGTACGGGTCTATATTTGCGTTTATTATACTTCTAGTAAACTATACTAAGACTTAAATAAGTATATAGAGTTAGTAATAAGTCCATAATCTCCAACTTCTAACCTTCTAGCAGGTCGTACTAGGAGTCTAAACGGGTAGTCGCTATTAAGTGTCGCTTAGGGGGAGGTATTAAGTGATTGCTAATCTATACGCGCCCACTAATTAGTATTTGTACTAACTTAATGGTATAAGTAAGTTGTATCCCAGGGCACGAAATACGTATAGTATCGTATACTCTTTAGAATGGTGGTGACTATTAATTATATAAAGCAGACTACGTGGTCTATATACTAATACACCTCCCCCCTAATTAGTTAGTGCTTTATAAGTGCACCAAACGCGTAAGCGAGTGGTTAGTGCACTAAACGCGTAAACGCGTAAGTACGCGGTTAGTATAACAGGTGCTGTAATTATACACTTTTTAATATAGAAGTCTTAATAGAGCTATAGCTTTCTTTAACTTCTATCTTTTATAATTTAAATTCCTAAAAACTAGGATAGGTTACCTAAATCTTTTATCTTATACTTCTTTATTAGTGCTTTCTTAAAACTTTAGAGCTCTAATTAATTTTCTTTAATAAAGGCGATATAGATATCGTCCACATAAAAGAAAATAATTAGTAATTTATTATAGTAGAGGTACGGCTCCCTACTAACGGGTCTTAGCCCTAATTTAATAAGTTTATTACTAAAGTTGTTATATTAAAGACGTAGCAATTATTAAAGTCTGTAGAGAGCTCTACGTAGTAGTAGATATTTACCCTTAATAATAAATCCGTTTAGATACTTAATATAGACTACCTTGTTAATTAGACTATTTATAAACGTATTAATAATATCGCCCTACTAAACGTCTAAATTAAATGCTGTAATAATTGCTGTAAGGGCTCTAAAGACTCTAGCTGCTAGAGTTGCTATATAGGTGTGTTCGTAGATTACTTCTTATAGATTACCTCTTGCGTAGAGTTAAGCTTTAAACTTTGTTAGGTATTTATTAGTATCCGTTTTATATATAAATACCTATATAATAGGTACTGTTTTAATAAATAGAGTCTTATCTATAACTTTAAACGTTTTATAATTATCTAGATTAGTATACTCCTTTATAGCAGCTGCTAGGAACTCTGCCTTATATTAGTAAGTTAACAGCTCCTTTTAATTCTTAGGTAGAAGTAGAAGCTCATTATAATATATTTTCCTTTAATATTTAAGCCCTATGTAAAAGGCTGCTTAAAGTAGTTAAAAGGTATCTACTTCTTTAAGGTAAGTTAAATAAGCTCTATATTGCTTTACTAGCTTTTTTAATCTTCTTCCTTCTATAATATTATCCTTAGAGACTTTAGCTAAGTCTTTTTTTCTTAACTTCTCTAGGTTAATTTTAATATACTTAAAACTAGGGCGTTAACGGATAGATAGAGTAAAGGATTTAGAGGTGCTTAAGGTGCTTAAGGATTCTATATTAGTAGGAATTAATTAAGGCTTTAGCGTTAATCCTAGTGTAAGTAGGCTAGGTAAAGGATTAGTCTTAGAGGTATCTATTATAATTATATTATTGCCTTAAGCATCTAGCTCCTTATAGTCTTAATTTTTATAAGAATCTACGCGTTAATTTTTATTACCTTTAACTTAAATTTTATCTAGAATTTTATTATCTTTACTTATATCTTTTACTAGGTCTTCTTAAAGCGTCCTATTAGGGTTAGTTACGTTAATTATATTTAGTATTTAATTGGCCTTCTCCTAAAGCAAATTTGCTAGATTTAGCTGGCTATTATTATAAATAAGTCGCTTATTAAACATAACGTCTCTTATATAAATTACCTTCCTTTTACTTAGTATATATATTTAAAAGATATTTATTAAATTATACCCTATTAAATACCTAATATAGGCTTTAGGAGCAAGCTTTTAGGTATAAGGAATATTATACTTAAGTAGGTAGGCTTTATAGCTATAGGTATATAAGTAAGCTATATTCGGCTTAGTTGGTACATTAGGAAAAAATTTACCAGCATTTTTATAGCATTTGGCAGCATTTGGCGGCTAAATGCGCATTCTACGCACTATAACGTATAGCGTATAGTATCGACTAAGGTGCGGCATACTGCTACATTTAACAATGCAGTGCGGCATACTGCTATATACTGCTGCATAGTGCTATATATTGCTATATTTAACAATACAGTACAGTATACTACTGTATTTAATAATGCAGTACAGTATACTACTATATTTAACAATATAGTGCGGTATACTACTATATTTAATAATACAGTGCAGCTAATTACGCATTTTGCACTTAATGCGCAATTAATATATAATGCCCTCCTCGCGCATTCTATATATAATGCCCTTCTTACATATTTTATATATAATGCCCTTCTTACGCATTCTATATATCTTACTTACTTTAAGCAATAAATAAGTATTGCTCTTCCTACGCAGTTAGTGCAAAATAAATTATATTATTTTAGATAATTTAATATAATATAGCGACGGTTCTCTTCTACCTGCCTACCTATTAACTTACTTACCTACCTACCTGCCTACCTGCCTGCTTACCTGCCTATCTACCTGCCTACCTACCTACCTACCTACCTATCTACCTACCTGCCTACCCGTCTGCCCGTTTATCTATCTATTTATCTATCTATCTGTCTGTCTATACCTACCTATCTATACCTACCTGTCTATGTTACCTTAATTTAATCGATCAATCGAATCATTTATAGTGTTCGCTAGCTGGTTGTTTGAACGGTTGTCTGGCTCTAGCAACGGTCGTCTAGCTCTGGCGACGGTTATATGGCTCCGGCGACGGTCATATAGCTCCGGCGACGGTCGTCTAGCTCTAACGACGGTCGTCCAGCTCTAGCGACGGTCATCCAGCTCTGGCGACGATCGTCTGGCTCTAGCGACGGTCATCTAGCTCCGGCGACGGTCGTCTAGCTCTGACGATGGTCGTCTAGCTCCGACGACGGTCGTGCGGCTCTGGCGACGGTCATCTAGCTCCAGCGATGGTCGTCCGGCTCCGGCGACGGTCGTCTGCTGGCTGTCGTTCTGGTGTCCCCCTAGGTAGGGAGGATGTAAGGAAGGAAGGAAGGGTAAAAAATAAGGTGGCTACCTAGGTGTATATAGGGGGTATACTTGGCAGAGGCACGTATAGAGGTTATCGGGAATATAGCGGGGACCCGATGCGGAGCTTCCGTACGCAGAGCTTCGTGTAAAGCCTCCGTACGCAGAGCTTCGTGTAAAGCCTCCGTACGCAGAGCTTCGTGTAAAGCCTCCGTACGCAGAGCTTCGCGCAGAGCCTTATGCAGAGCCTCTATACGCAGAGCCTTCTGTAGAGCCTTGTGTAGGGCCTCGTGCAGAGCTTCGTGTAGAGCTTCGTGTAGAACTTCGTGCAGAGCTTCGTGTAGAACTTCGCGTAGAGCTTCGTGTAGAGTTTCGTGTAGAACTTCGTGCAGAGCTTTATACGGAACTTTATGCAGAACTTTATATAGAACTTTAAAAAATTTACTAGCATCTAATTTTACTTTTCTGCCATTTTAGCATTTTCTAGCATTTAGCAGCTAAATGCTAGTACTTAGTAATAAATGCCGCATTTAGTTGCTAAATGCTAGAAAATGCTAAAATGGCAGAAAAGTAAAATCAGATACTAGTAAATTTTTTCCTAATGTAAAAGGCCTATTACTAATTAAAGCTTTTTAAAAGGCGTCTTCTAGTTAAGCCGTTAGCTTAGTGTCCTATTTATTATATATACTACTACTTTAAAGACTTTAAGCTAGAGTTCTTTTAGTAATTGTGCTTTAATTTATATATATTAAGACTTTATTATAATTACCCCCCTAAAACGTTCCGCAGGACCGTTTTATTCTAGTGTACTTAGAGCTAAGTACTTTACTATAATACCCTTTTCGGCTATCTAGTCATCGAATTTATTTCTAAATAATAACTTATTATTAATATAAATTATAGTAACTTTAAAGCTGTAGTATCGCTTAACTATATTATAATACTTAATAATTACTTAGGTGGTTAATAACTTTTACGTAAATGTTTTAACCTTATTTAGTTAAACTAAATTATTAAGGAAATAGATCGCGTACTTATGTCTATTATAGGCTTTAATTCCCTAAATTAAATATATATATATATAGAAGAAAGGCCTTATTGCCTTATTTATAGGTGTCCTTTTTAATATAATCTTATAAGCTTTACTAACTGTATAAGTCTTATATTTAATTATTATAGGGCCTTATAGAATTGCCCCAGTTACTTCCTTAGGTAGTCGCTTAATTATAGTACTTTCTATATATCTAAGTTAACTATACTAAAGCTGTCTATCTACCTTTTAATTTAGTAGAGGTTTTATTAATTTAGCTATAAAAAACGCGTCCTCCGTCCTTAGCTTTAATTTGTTATATTTAAGGGTTATTTAACTATAGTAATATCCGTAATATGCGAACTTCTCACTACCGCGATAGTAGAGGTAGTTGCCCTTATTATGCCAAAAGACACCCTTTTTATTAAGTCTGTAATTATAGATTAGATTTATATAAAATCCTAGTATATATATAGCCTTAATAAGATAGATCTTCTACTTTCCTAATAGGGTAATAACTATAACTTTAGCTATTCTAAAGCCTTTAATAGTTTCTATTCTGGATCCTATATATAACTAATTACTAGCTAGTTAGATATCGCCTATAAACCTTACTTAGTCGTTAATAATATATAGGGTTATTATAGAGTTAAGAATTGCACTATTATAGAGAGTATAATTAGATATAATATAAGCTCTAGCTTAATAAACTATAAAGCTTCTATGTAGTTTACTAGGTAAGCTCTTTTATAATAAAGCCTTATAGCAGGAACTACGGTAAACTTATTAATAGGCTAGGTATATAGGTAAATAAGAAGTTAACAACGTAATAATAACTAGTAGAGTGGTTGCCTAATAGATTAACTCTAATTATATTCTAAGATTCACTATAAAGAAGAGAACTATTTAGGTAGGGACTGTGGTCCTTTAAATATATAATACTGCGTCTAAGAAATATACTAAGTACGTTAGTACGTTAGTACGTCGGTATATCGCGTTTCTATATTTCTACGTTCCTACGTTCTAAACTTATAACGTAACTCTCTATATAACTTAGCTACCCCTTATTCTATAGTTTAACTAGCTTTAGTACCTTCTATACTTTTACCACTAGTCCGTTTATATCTCTCCTTAGTAGTTCTACTACTGCTAATATAAGGTCTATAGCACCATCCCCCTCCTTTTTAGCTTTGTTTTTAAAGATATCTTATATCTTTAAGTTGTCTATTAGAGGTATGGCATTCCTATCTTTAATTTAATAACCTTTATTATTTCTAATGCCTTCTATTAGATCCTCTATATCTAATTATTATAATCGGCTAGTGATATTTATTCTTTCCCTTAGTAAAGTTATACTGTCCTATTCTTATTATACGGAGAAGAAGTTAGTATATATTGCGATCGCGGCTCTATCTGGTTACTAAACTTTTTTTTATATTAAGTATATATAAGTAAATATGCGGTTGTCCTATAATATCTAATCCTATATTTAGCTAAACCGTCTTATAAAGGTCCTTAAAAAGATATATTTAAAAGAACTGCGTTTTATAGAGTAAGGTCTCTCTAAACTCGAGGCTAAGGAGGCTAAAAAGGATTTTAGTTAAGTTAAGGCGGAAACAACTAATATATTAGCGGTAGATCCCCTAGATAATCTGGCTCGTCTATTACCTTTAACTAATCCCTTTATCTTTAGCTCCTTTTTAATATTACCTAACCCGTTTTCTTTTAATACTCCTATACCTTTTCTATAGCGTTTTTTAAGTTTTATAATAGCTTCTAGGTAGTGTAACGGAACCTTATAGCAAGAACTATAATAGGCTTATTAATAGGCTAGGTATATAGGTAATATAAACTAAAGTTAACAATGTAATAACAACTAGTGGAGTGGTTGCCCAATAGATTAACTTTAATTGTATTCTGAGAATTACTATAAGGAAGGAACTATCTAGGTAGGGATTAAGGGTCCTTAAATATATAACCGTACTCCTATAAAATCCTCCTTATACGTAATATATGTATTATACGTATTATATATACGTTCCCTTTATACACTACATATACCACGTACAACATTATATAACCTTAGTTACTATTCCTTATTATATAGCTCTACCAGCTCTATTCTAGACCGTGCCTAAATTAACTAACTTACTTCTTCTAACTCTTCCCTAAGTAGTTATAATATTGTACTTAAAGCGTCCGTAACACCATCTCCTTCCTTTTTATTTTTGTCCTTAAAGATTTCTAATATCTCTAAGTTATCTACTAGAGGTATAATGTCCGTCTAATTAATTTGGTTAATATTATTACTTATTATACTTAAAGCTCCTTCTTCCTCGCAGGCGCAACGCCGTGCTCGTACTGTTGCTGCGATATTGTCTTTTAGTAAGATTATACTATCTCTATATTCTCATTATTTAAAAAAGGGGTTAGTTTATATTGCGTTAGCGAACCCATCCTTATAATAACTATCCTCTTATTTAGAGTATACTAAAGCAAATATTTATTTATTTTGCGACGTTTACTTTATTTTTAATACCAAATATATATAACCTATTACTCTTAATAGTTATCTAGTTTCCTAATTAATTTGTCTTAAGGTCTTATATTTAATCTACTACTACGTAGCTAGATAGTAAACTATCTTAAGCCCTTGCTAAATTAGAACGTTCTCGTAATATAAAGCAGAAAGCTTTTAAAACTCGTATTACAGCGTCCGCTCAGTTGCTTTGTCTTAAGAAGGTTTATAAAAAGGTTTATTTTAAGGAGTAAAAGCTTATAAAATAGGGTCTATAGGAACTTAGTAATGAAAGAATAAATCCTCTTCTAGTTAAGAAGGAAATAGATCTAAGTAGCTCAGCAACTACTCTTCTTAGGTCCCCCTTAGGTAACTTATTTTTTAGCAATTTTTCTTTATTAATACTGCCTAACCTAATTTCTTCTAATACTCTTATACCTTTCCTATAGCGTTCTTTAGGTTCTCTAGTAGTTCCTAGATAGTCTTATTATAGCTTATCTACTTTACCTTATACTATATTTTATTATTAATGTCCTTATAACTAATAATCTTTAAAACTTACTATTTATCTTCTTCCTATCCTCTATACGTGTCTACTTTATAAACTAGTAGCTTAATATTCTTATATGCTAGCTCTAGCATTGCGATATACTATATAGAGTAGATCTTTATTTTAGCTAGTAGGTTTAACTTAAATATAACCAGTAAAATCCTTTACTTAATTTTAAAAGGTCCTAGTTTAACGTAGTTTAACTTCTTACTTAATCGTCAACTTTTGAAATTTTTGTATAGTAGCTATACTTTATCTCCCTCTTTAAGATCTGGTCCCTTAGATCTCTTAGTATTATAGTACTTTTTTATTCTCTCTTATACTTTTTTTACTAATTCTATAAGGTCTATATAAAGATTTATTAACGTCTTTATTCTTTCTTTAACTATACTACTTATTTTCTTTACTTATTATAGTAATAACGATATTCTTAGCTTATATCTATAATTTGCCTTAAATAGTAATATACCTATCCCTTCTTATAGTGTTATATTATATACAAACTATATAACTAGTAATAATAATACCCAATTATTCTATACGTAATTAATATAGTATCTTAGATACTATTCTAGTGTCTAATTTAGTCTTTCTATTTAACCGTCTGTCTGCGGATAATATACGGTAAAAGTTACTACTCTAACTCCTTATTCTACTAAGAATACCCCCTAAAAGGCTACTATAAATCTTAGATCTCTATTTAATATAATCTTACTTAGTACTCTATACCTTATAAATACTTCCTTAATATAGATTCTAGCAATATCTTCTACTAATATTTCTTCTATATATACTATAAAGTACCCCCACTTCGTAAGCTTATCTACTATTATTAAGATTACGTTATAATCTTGTCCGGTAATAGGGTCTTTTAACTTTAGTAACTTAATAATAAAGTCCTATAATATAACCTCCTATAGTCTCTCTAGTATTTTAATAGGTTGTAGCCCTCTATATAGCTTATGCCTTATTAGTTTATTTCTTTAGTAATTTAGATATTCTTTTATAACCTTTCTAGCTATTCTTTAAATTCCGTTAATAATATACTCCTCCTAGAGTCTTAATACTAAGCCTATAGCTCTATTATATCCCTAAGTTAGTCCTTTATAGAAATCTTCTATAAACTATTCTGCTATGCTTCTTAGGATATACTTTACTTCTTAATTTTTATATATATCTACTTATAGATCTTCTAGCTATGCTTCTAGAATTCTTTATACTTAAAAGCTTTTTAATAACTTATAAACTTTTTCTAGTTCTTTTTAAGTTACTATAATTTTTAGATAATTATATCTAATTAATCCGTCTATATCTTTTCACAGTAAAGCCCCTAATGGCTTTTTATTATATTATAGTTTAACCTTTTAACTTAGAGTATCTGCTTATATATTATCTATAACCTTAATATACT